>Ga0105163_1000461_pt1 | contig 24216 bp, 24 predicted proteins | sample JNZ110809AmetaG_FD_81531 | JGI IMG/M metagenome (GOLD analysis project Ga0105163, IMG submission 81531) | Hot spring microbial communities from Jinze hot spring, China to study Microbial Dark Matter (Phase II) - JNZ 110809A | ecosystem: Environmental > Aquatic > Thermal springs > Hot (42-90C) >... | reverse complement strand
TTGACCAGCCCAGTGCGGTTAAGGTTAGTAAGCTAACACACCGCACGAAGAATCCTCGCATTTCAATGCGGGGAGGAGGTCAACTAAACCTTTTCTGAATATCTTTCCTAAGTTATCAACATCTCCCCTTAAGACTCCCCATCTTTTTACACCGATGGATTTATTTGCCATTTCATCAAGTTCTATTAAATTTCCTTCTTCGTCCCTACACATGTAAGTTGCAGGAGAAATGTATGTCATACATCTTTGCAAATCTAATTTATCAGTCTTTTGAAGAACAAAGACCTTCGGATTACCTTCATTCCTGAAGACCAACTTATAACCAAATGCCTCAAATACATCATCAACGTGCTTGATTTCAATGTCTGTTTTTTCCTCATACTTATACTTTGCCAGCTGTTTGCCAAGTTCAGCAAATGACTCACAAAATTCGTATTCATGTTCCCCAGCCTTGTTATGTTGCTTGGTTTCACAATAACAATAAGGACAGCTCTCAGCTTTTACACGAGTTGGTTCGAAGAAAATACGGGTATTTATAAGGGTACTGAATTTTTTGTTTTTATGCTCCTCACTGAGTTCGCCTAATTTTTTCAAAGTTTCGGAGAACTCCGCCGTTTCAGCAAGGGAAAGTTTTATTCCTGTAATAATTACTGCAAGGTCCGTTCCATGGGCTTTATAAATGAAACTATCAATAAGTCGCTGATATTCATCAAGCCTGTCGATAGCTTTTGCTGGAACTGCAAGATAGAAATGACCTCCACCACTCATGATAAGGTTTGCTACCGGTAATCCTTCGCGTTTTAAAATCCAACGACCTATTATGTAAATCAAAAAAATCAAGGTAGAACAAACGCCCCTTAAGCTTTTTGAGAGCGTGTTCGGTCGGGATGTTGTAAATAAATTCCTGTATACCGGATAAATCGCCCTTGACTAAGCCTAATACCTTGTGGTCTTTGCTATGAGCTTCCAAATCTTTTGCTAAATCCTTCAAAAACCTGAAATTCTTATCTTCAATTTCTGTTTCGAACTCACGATAAAGCGCAACAGCTATAGCGGCTGTTGATGAAAGGTGGGAGAAAAGGGAAATATCTGGATGCGAATAATAAAATGCCGAGGGAATATTTGAGGTATATTCTTTCAGGATGTAATATAACCTATCGTATTCACATAAGTTATCCGTTTCCTTGATCTCTTCCGCGCGGATAAGTTCATAAAACTCATTCCACAGGTTTTTGTACATAAGATTTTCCGTTTGAGAATCCAGGGGTTCATTTTTTGGAAAAACTTCTCGATCAATTTTGCTAAACCGACATATTGTTTTATACCATTTCCTTATTGGTTGCGAAGTCAATGAAATGTGCGCCATAACAGATTCCAATTGTTTTGCCTCAACAGCTTCTTCTTTTTCTTGGGTGTTGTAATCTAACCTTTCGGACGTCGAAACACGGTCAGCTATGCTAACGAGAAAACCAACAGGAAAGCTTTCATCAACCTTATGATGGTGTAACACACCTTGGATGACATTTCCACGGTCTTTCATGAAATCTAAAGTTTCAATGAAATCGCAACTCCAAACTTGGTGCGGTAAACCATGAAGTCCAAGAGTGTCGATTAACCGTTTTTACCTTTGAAGTATCTTATCTTTCCACTCTGGATATGCTCTCTGGTAAAACTTGCCTATATCGTGGAGTAGTGCAGCAAGATATACATCTAATAACTAACATCTTTACGCCCCCTACGTTGTTTATCATCCCGCTTACAAAATTAAAAATACTCAAGACACAACGAAATTTTTTGAACACCAGATTTCACCAGTATTTTAGCCTTCTTCATCAGAATCAGCAACGTTCAGCAACTCACGACGCATAAACTCAACAAGTTCCGCAGCAGACTTGAATTTATCAAGAAACTTTTCAAGAGGCTTGTGGTCACTTTCCAAGTTCACATTTCTCGCATCGTTGTTGAATCCAAAATGTGCGTAACTGTTTCTTTGTTAAAAAATCGTTGAAAACGTCTTCCAATTCGGGTCGTTGTTTTTCAAGGTAATGAGTCTCTCTACTTCTTCTCTCTTGCTTCTATCAAACAAATACTCACCTTTCTGAAGTGCAAACATTCCGCAGTTCACCGTAAACTCATGGACAAGTCTGAAAGCCATTCCAAGAGCATCAGATTCTAAATAGAACTTAATCATTTGTCGTTGCATTTCAAGTATGTTCAATTCATTAGGTGAAGTGCTCCTCACTTTTTTGTTCGATTCTTGGAAGAAGTGGTTCCAATTCAGGGATGAACTCGCGAATTTCACTTCTAAGTTTCTCTTCTTTCAGCTTATTGTCGAGTTCACGAACACTTTCTTCAATAGGCACCAAATTCCCGCTCGAACTGAGTTTGAGAACTTTTCAAACAAAGTCACCAGTCCGGAAATTTTCACAGGGGGGATACTAGCTTTAACTAAATTATACATTATTTGTTTAGTAAGGGGGACTACTATTTATTTGATAAATCGTATAAAACGAGAACCAAGGACTCTTGAAATCCTTCTTAATTAATTTGTTACTTTAGACAGGGTGATTCTTCCGATTAAGCGTAACAAATGGTTTTACCTTAATTTGATACTATGTTTTTTAAAGAACTCGCTCATAATCTTGTCGGCGTGCTTACCCTCTTTGTTTTCTATAAGTGTTAATCTGATAAGTTCTTTCAACAAGGCTACTCGACTTTTTTCATCGAGATGTTCATTTGATAGGATGATTGTGCCTTCGACAGTAATAGCTCCAAGATCTGCCTTAACTTTAGCAAGTGTATAGAATTCCGAGAGGTTACTTGCGAAAGTGAGGTTGATTTTTTTAGGCATTTTTAATTTGTATTCTTTAAGGAACAGTTCATACGTTGCCCCCACCCAGGTATCAATTGCGTAAATGGAAGAAATGTTTACAATTTGTTTTTTCTTTGCTCCGAATACTGGCATCTGAAGTAGGTTAACAAGCAACGCGGCTAACAGTATAACTACCGAGATTTTTTTCATTACACTTCCCTCCTTTACATCAAATAGGTTTAAACTCTAATCCTCCGAAAAGAGTTGAGCTAGGTTAAAAAGCAAGTTGTAAGTGAACCACCCGTCGCCGGTAGCAAAGATTTCCCTTTTTGAAGTTGCAGAGTCTTCATGAATACCAATCCCGTCGCTGTAAGGTTCAAATGTCGCAATCTTTTTAAAAGGTATTCTGAAACTCCTAAACTTTCCGTGAAAGTAGATGTGTTTCGAGGTGACAGCAAGTATCCCAGTGTCAATGTGTACGCGCTTAATGGTTTCGATAGGTGTAGCCTTGAAAGCACCAGTCCTGAGATATACTCCCTTTGCGATGCGTAAGCTGACGCCATCACTTCCTCCGATGTATTCCCGAACGGTGCGATCCTGAAAATACTCGACATTCGTAAAGACCCAAATCAACTTTTCACTCTGTTGGAAGTTGAAAGGGAGCTAGCCTTCAATTTTGACGCGCTGTGGAATTTTTCCTTCCATTACCTCTCGCAGGCCCCCACCTTTAACGAGCCTGCTCCACGCACCATTTCTGTCGAGTTCGTTTTGGTCCAACTTAAAGAATTCCACAAAACTTTCAATCTTCCCTTGCTCCTCAACTGATAGTGCCCCATCGTTTAAAAAGTGCTCAACGGCCCTTTCAAAAGCGCTAACAAGCACGTATCCGACATCCGAAGTAGTTAAGTAGCCATCAGGTGCTATATTGTTGATGTCTCTCTCAAGCTCCTCGAAATCTTTTAGCGATGAACTTTTGATGATAGTCTCAAATGATACACGCGTCAAGTGTTCGAAGGTAAGCTTGTACTTGTTTTCACACTCGCAATGCTTACTTCTCAAGGGGCCAGCTGGTTTGCCACAGTACTTACAGGTGCCCACACGTACCACCTCGAAATTCACTCGAGCCGTTCATTCCAGTTTCTTCACTACCTTGTTACCCTCCAACCCTTACGTGCGAAACAACTCCCCAAACCCCAGGGCCGAGCACTGCAAGGAGTATCCATCCCCACCAGACTATCGGAAATTCCTCATGGAAGATCCGAACAAGTGCAACGGTCACCGGTAGAGTAAACACATTTATTAAGCCAAATTTTTCAGCACGTCCCACGGCTATCCAGAACTTACCAGGACCATTCGAAATAACTCTTAGAACATAAGTGCCGGGTTGAGTTGAAAACTCTTTTTCGTAGTAGATCCATTCGAAGGTATCGCCGAACTTCTCATGGTACGAGAGTGGTTCAACAGATGCTGTATTGAAGCGTTCGATAACTTTGCCATTTGGATCTATTAGTTCAAATATAGGCCTGTAATCCTTCAGCCGTTCAATTCGCGGGACGGCGAATGTAAGATAGAGTGCTTCTCCATTCGAGATTATCTTTATCTCACGGAGGCATGGTTCCTGAACAGCATAGTAATGAACTTGTGACACTGAAATGTTCAGGATAACCTGACTTTCAAAATACGGTACATGTGCAAAGATGTCTTGCTGAAAAAAAACAAGCAAAATAAAGCAGCGAAGAAGAAAAAATGGAATCGCGTGCTTATCAACCCCTTTCGCTCAAAGTCTAATAAAATTATAACACCTAAAATACATTATCAAAGTAAAGAAATCGAGTTAAAATAGATTCGGTTTACTAACGAAAGTGGGGAGGTTACAAATCATGCTTAGAACGAACAAAGAACAGGTTGTCAAGCTTTCAATACTTGTCGAAATCGCTCACCCAATAACCAGGATGCCAGTGGTTGATAGTTACGGTAAGGTCCACTATGTACCAGGAGTTGGCGGAATTACCTACAACTTCGGCCTTGGTGACAACGCGTTTTCTATGCATGGAGACCATATCGAACCCGACATTAGTGCTAAGAACTCCAATAAAGATCTCAACCCGACTTGTATGACCCTGGCATGCATTGGTAACGAAGCAACTGTCATATCTGGCGATGGAAAAGGTATGAAGGGATACGTCATAGGCAAACATGGTGGAATTGATCATGTTCTTATTTGGATGCCGGAGAAAGAAAGGTTAGCAATTGGGGATAAGATTCAAATCAAAGCCTGGGGGCAGGGATTGGAGTTGCTTGAATATCCCGATGTAAGACTGATGAACATCGATCCAGAACTTTTTGAAAAGATACCAATCGAGGAACAAGATGGAAAACTTGAAGTTCCAGTAACCGTTGTGGTTCCAGCGCATTTAACTGGTTCCGGCGTAGGTGCTTCGAATCCAGCGGGAACCGACTACGATATGAATACCATGGACATGGACGAGATAAGGAAATTTGGGCTGGACAAGGTTCGTATTGGAGATTTGGTAGCTATCAAAGACCATTATAACTCGCATGGAGCGGGAGGTTATAAGGCTGGTGCGATTTCAATTGCTGTTGTTGTACATTCGAATTGCTACAAAACAGGACATGGACCAGGAATGGTCGTGATAATGTCCAGTGTCGAAGGAAAGATTGTGCCCAGGATAGACGAAAACAGCAACATAAAAAACTACCTTCGCATATAGGAACTATATTTTTATCTCTCGCACGTTTTTAAAATCACGGTGCCCTTTTCCAGGGCACCATTTTTTGTTGTAAATCCATGGAAATTAAATAAAATTCTCGCTTAGAATTGAAAAAAGGAAAATTCCAACGGTAACAACCATCTTCCAGAGTATTCAGGCAAATTCGGAAATTTCAATAGAGGTGTATTAACATGCTATAATCTGAAAGGTGATTCAGGCATAATATGAAAGGTGATTCAAGTTTTGCTTTTCTACAAATGTCATATGCATAGGAGGCGACTTAGAAATGAAGTACGCAAAGATTATTTCTTCAGGCATGTACGTTCCGCAGAAGGTTATGACAAACGCGGAGTTTGAAAAGCTCACCCTGTTCACCATTGACCCGTACTTTTCCGAAACGATCGGTATCAACCACAGACACATCTCGCAGGATTGGGAGACACCCACGTACATGGCGGCAGAAGCGGCAAAGAAAGCGCTTCAGAGGATAGGAATGCGGCCAGAGGAAATCGACCTGGTTATCGTGGGTACCGATACCCCTGAAAGTATCTCCCCTCCAGATGCTGCGCGTGTTCAGTACCTGATTGGCGCGCACAAGGCCGAGGCAATGGCATTCAACGTTAATGCTTCGTGCGCGAACGGTGCTCTGTTAGTTGATATCGCAGCAAGGTATATTGCTCTTGGGGATTACAAAAACGTACTCGTCATAGGTACCTACGCTATGACGAAATTTTTGAGCTGGAAATATTCTTGGGAAGCGTTGTTCAGCGACGGCGCGGGTGCACTTATATTGACGGCATCGGATGAACCTGGGTACATTGGAAGTGTTGCACGAGCAGATGGCAGTTGGTGGCAGAACTGGGGTATTTACATGGGAGCCGGAACTATGAACCTTCAAGGTTTTGAAAGGGGATTGCACAAACTTGATTTGAGGGCCGCTTATCCGGCTACAGTAAACGAAGAAGGTTGGCCGTTGTTGATTAATAAGTTGCTCGATAAGTACAGTCTTACGAAAGATGACATAGGTATGATTCTATTCACACAGGTTCGTAAGAAAACGATTGAAAAGGTTATGGAAACCCTTGGACTACCTCTTGAAAAGACACACATGATTATGCACAAGTTTGGTTATACTGGCTCAGCGTGTGTTTACATGGCTTACGACGATGCGTTCGATGAGGGAAGGATAGAGCAGATTAAAGGTAAAGTTCTGATATTCTTAACTTCTGGAGTCGGTTTCCAACAAGTCGCAACTGCCTTCAGAGTTATCTAAATGTTAGGGAGGACGTGAAAATTTGGAAAGAAAGGCGAAAAGAAGAGTTCCACGAAGGATAGATGGAATAGAGACAAAGAATAGAATTAAAATGGCCGCTATTGAACTCTTTAGCAACTCAAACTTTTCGAGTGTTTCGATAAGTCAGATTACAAAAAAAGCGGATTTGAGTGCGGGAGCGTTTTACCAATACTACATGAATAAGGAAGAGCTCTTTAGAGAAATTGTGGAAGAATTTTTCCAGCAGTTGGAAGCAAGCATTGTTGGAGACACGTTGAGTAAAAGTGGAGTTGGCTTTTTAGAATTTTGCAAGGCAAACACCAAGTTGGTTAAAGTTGTACATCTGAATGAGTATTTTTTTGAATGGATTCGGAATGAGTTTGAGGCGATACTCCGGAAGGTTTCTAAAAGATTTGGACTCACAAGTGTTGGCCATTTTTACTTTTGGTCTCCCCTCAGATTTATCGCCGCGTTCTCGGATCTTGTTGAAGCGGAGGTTGACAGCGAGGACTTCGTGAAGTTTGTTATGATTGGTCCTGTTAATGGAAGCGTTGAAAATGTACCGCAAAAGGCTTTTAATTTTACCCCGGAAAGGCATGTCATTGAGATCGATGAGCGACGCGAGCAGATTCTTGCCAACGCAGAGACGCTCTTTGGGATGTACGGGTATGAGAAAACGCAAGTTTACGATATAGTCCGAGCATGTGGCATGGCTGTCGGCACTTTTTACCTTTATTTTAACAACAAGCTAGAAGTACTTCACGAGTTAGTTAGGTGGATAAGCAAAGGCTTAAGATACAACGTGAAACTTGCCGTTGAGAAATGTAAGGATTGCCCGAGACTGGTACAAGAAATCGCAGGGTTGTACGCATTTGTGAAATTTTTTAAGATGCACTTTAACATGTACAGAATCGTACGTGAAAGTCAGTCCATCGACTTTAAGATTGCAAAAGAGTATTATAGTTCTATATATCATCCCTACACTGTGGCTCTTAACAAAGCCATCGAGGAAGGGAAATTAAACCTTAAAATGTTCGGATTAGACCGCGAAAAGTTGGTCTCTTACCTTACACTGATGCTCATGAGTTACGGACACTTTATTGGTGAACGTTTCCTACTGTCTGGTGTCATAGACGAGCAGGACAACGTGGAGTTGGAGAAGTTTCTTGAGGAGTTATTCGTGTACATCTGTACAGGTCTCGAAGATGTACACCTTTGATCGGAGTTAGTGGTATGCCGTACGTTATTGTAAACGGGCTGAGGATATTTTACGAGCTACGTGGAAATGTCAATTCAAAAGAGACTATAGCATTTTTCAATGGTGTGATGGCTTCAGTTAGCAGCTGGGCTTATTACGTGCCAGTCTTCGAACGCTTAGGCTTTAAGGTCTTACTCCATGATTTCAAAGGTCAGCTACTTTCTGATAAACCGGCAGGACCGTACACATTCCGCGAGCACGCAGCTGAGGCGAAAAGCTTAATGGACCAGCTTGGTATTGATCGTGTACATTTGGTCGGAACATCTTATGGTGGAGAAGTAGCTCTGCGGTTTGCGATTGACTATCCAGATATGGTTAAGAGCTTGTGTGTTATCGATTCCGCAAGCGAACTTGATCAGCTCCTTATATCGTTTATCGAAAGTTGGAAAAGGCTGGCACTCGAAGGAGAGCCTGAGAAATTCTACTGGGGTGTGGTTCCGGCACTTTACAGTGAAGAATACCTTCTACGGGAATTTGAAGCTGTGAAGAAACGAGCCGAGCTTTTCAACAAAGTGTCGAAGGATTACTTCTTCGGTCAGGTGCAACTGTACAAAACATTCCTGAAGGATCTCAACCTGACGCCGGAGCTACACAAGATAATGTGTCCGACGCTCGTTGTGTGCGGAGAAAATGATATACTGAAGCCCCCAAAGTTCTCAAGAATTATTTCAATTCACATCGCCGGTAGTGAATTTGTCATCATTCCGAATGCAGGACACGTAGTGATATTCGAGAAGCCAGAAATTTTGAAAACGCTTCTTATCGGATTTGTTCTGAAGCATGCTGCCTGATTCTGATGTGCCTGGAGGGGATTGAATGGATTTTAGAGATATTTACAGACGCAAGGTGGTTGACGTTGAACATGTTTTATCCATTCTTCAGGATAATTGGACTGTAGTTGTTGGTATGACGCCAATGGAACCGAAGGTGTTTCAAAGAAATCTGCACAAAGCCAATGTTCAACGTCTCGAAGTATTCACATGTTTGAATACCGAACCGTACGAATATTATTCAAATCCAGCTTACAGTGACAGGTTTTTCAATTATTCCTGGTTTTTTGGTCCGTTCAACAGGAAGCAATCGAAGAATACTTTTTATGTTCCAAACAACCTACACCAAGCTGCTACCAACTTGATAGAAACGACTAAAATAAATGTATTTGTAGGTGTTGCCTCTCCTATGGATGAAAAGGGATTCCTCACACTTGGAGCCAGTGTAGTTTATGAAAAAGATGTACTGGAACACGCGGACATTGTGGTTCTTGAGGTTAATCCCAACGTTCCACGTACTCATGGCGATACGCAGGTACACATAACGGAGGTCGATTATATAGTTGAAGTCGATTATCCGCTGCCTGAGGTTGAGCTGTTAAAACCTAAGGAAATTGAGAAAAAAATTGCTGAGAATATCATGAACCTAATAGAGGATGGATCTACGATTCAGCTGGGTATCGGTGGAATTCCAAACGCAGTTGCTCAGTTCTTGAAGGAAAAGAGGGACCTTGGTATTCACACTGAGATGCTTACCGAGAGTATGATAGACCTCTTCGAAGCTGGTGCAATAACAAACATGAGGAAGACACTATGGAAAGGCAAATTCGTTTGTACGTTTGCTTACGGAACAAGGAGGATGTACGATTTTGTAAACGATAATCCTGCAGTTTTGTTTCTGCGTGGACGGTACGTGAACGATCCTTACATAATTGCGCAAAACGAGAAGATGGTGAGCATTAACACAGCATTAATAGTGGACTTAACCGGGAACGTGTGTTCGGAAGCGATAGGAACGAGTCATTACAGTGGTACCGGCGGACAACTTGACACACATCGAGGTGCCGTGAAGAGCAAAGGAGGAAAGGGTATCATCGCACTTCGGTCCACTGCAAAGGAGGGGACTATATCAACCATCGTTCCCACGTTACCAGCTGGTTCACCAATAACGGTTCCACGCCAGGATATTGACTACGTGGTGACCGAATGGGGCGTTGCGCACTTACGAGGGTTACCGGTGAGGAAACGCGCACTTGCATTGATTGAAATCGCGCATCCTGATTTCAGAGAATATCTGCGTAATGAAGCTAAAGAGTTGGGTATAATCTGACCTTAAGGCAGGGAGGTGTTGGAAGTATGAGTAAGTTTTTGGCAATATTTTTAAGTCTATTGGTATTTGCAAGTTTGTTTGCTGAAGCGGGCGTTTATTCCGACAAGATTGTTATTGGGACGTTCCAAGCGTTGTCAGGGCCGTACGCGATTATTGGTCAAGAAATGACCAAAGGCATGCGGGCTTACTTCAACTGGATCAACAAACGCGGAGGAATTTACGGTAGAAAAATCGAATTGATCGTTGCCGATGACCAGCTTAATCCGGCCAAGACTGTCGTTGAAGTTAAGAGACTTGTTGAACATGACAAAGTTTTTGCAATAGTCGGTGGATTGGGTACCTACGGTTGTTTGGCAGTCATGGACTATCTTGAACAGAACAAGGTCCCATTCGTTTACCAAGGAGCTGGGACTTCTAAACTTGTCGTACCACCGAAAAAATACATATTCGGAGTTCAACCAGACTATACACTTGAGGGGACGTTGATAGCAAAGTACGTTGCTGAAATTGCGAAGTTCAAGGCTCCAGCTATAGTGTATATGAACAACGACATCGGACTTGAGGGCTACGCGGCGTTCAAGGACAAACTCGGAGATTACAAGATGAACCCGGTTGCAGAGATTTCCTACAACCCAGCAGACACCGATTACAGTGGATTGGTCGTAAGGTTGCTCGAGAAGAACCCAGACGTTATTGTCATTTACGGATTGCTCACAGATACGGTTAGGTGGGTTAAGACGATAAGAGACTACGGTTTGCAGAGTAAGATTATAACGATTTATCCAAACGCGGACCCGTCGTTTGTACAGCTTGCCGGAAAGTATGCGGAAGGTGTTATCCTAACAGGTTGGGTTCCTCTTGCTACTCCGGATAGACCGGATTTTGTTAGAGACTATCAGCGTGCAATTTCTATCTTCCAAGAGTCCTATCCAAAGCAGAACATGTCCTCTTACGCTGTTGCAGGTTTCATCGCAGCTGAGGTATTTGTCGAAGGTTTGATTAGGGCAGGAAAGAATCTCACACGTGAAGGGTTGGTGAAGGCTCTTGAGAGCTTCAAGAATTGGGATGGAATACTTGCAAAAGATATTACCTGGGGTCCGAATTTAAGACGTGGTAAGACCTCTATGTACTTTATGACCATAAAAAACGGCCAGTTCCTTCCGTTGACTGATCTCATCAGGCCCTAATAGATCTTGTTTAATGGTCCCCGGACATTGCGTCCGGGGCCAGCCTTAATCATTATTTTGTCATTGCTTTCTCAGCACTGGTTATCTGGTCGTGTCTTGACTTTTGCCTTTGGGGGTGCTAATGTGCTCAAACTTGAAAGTGTAACTGTGAAGTTTTCTGGACTTGTAGCTGTCGATAATCTTAATATGGAGGTCTCGCGTAGCACTGTACACTCGTTGATAGGTCCGAATGGTGCAGGTAAAACCACCGTATTCAACGTTATTTCAGGGCTTGTGCGACATGAAGGACGTGTCTACCTTGATGGGGTTGATTTAACAAACGTTCCTGTTCACAAACGAGTTGATTACGGTTTAGGAAGGAGCTTTCAAAATGTCATTATTTACAAGTATTTAAGTGTCCTAAATAACTTGATGCTTGGATATCATCATAAATTAACGTATGGTTTGCTTGATGAGTTACTGGGAACGTATAAACATTCCACCTTGGAAAGGAAAGCAATGTTAAAAGCTATAGAAGTTGCAGATCTTATTGGTGTCAAGCCCTTACTTGGTATGCTTGCTGGTACGCTACCGTATGGATATCAGAAACTCATTGATATAGGCAGAGCTTTAATGAGTGAGCCGAAGTTAATCATGCTTGACGAACCGGCGGCGGGACTAACAGAAACTGAAACCGAAATGCTTAAGGAAAAGATCCGGATAATAAAAAATGAAGGTATAACGGTATTTTTGATAGAGCATGACATGCGACTTGTTCTCGATATTTCGGACAAAATAACGGTGCTGAATTTCGGAAAAAAGATAGCAGAGGGAAAGCCGGAAGAGATTGTACATCATCCAGATGTTATTAAAGCCTACCTTGGAACTTCGTATTCAGAGGTGAAATAAAATGCTAAGCGGGGATATATACCTGAAATCTTTAAATGTATTTTACGGTCCGGTTCACGCAGTAAAGGGAATCGATTTGAGTATCGAGGAAGGCAAAGTCACAACGATCTTAGGCGCTAACGGTGCTGGAAAGTCTTCGACTCTGAAGGCAATAGTGGGCGGCGTAAATTACACTGGAAGCATCGTTGTGGGAACCGTGCCCATAGATGGGATGCCTGTACACAAAAGAGTTGAGAATGGCATCGTTCTCTGTCCAGAAGGTCGTGGAATATTTTATACAATGACTGTGAAAGAAAACCTGCTGGCCGGCGCTTATACACGAAAACATGCGAAATTAGAGTTGGCATTCGAAATTTTTCCGGTATTAAAAGAGAGGATTAACCAAATAGCCGGTACGTTATCAGGTGGGGAACAGCAAATGCTAGCAATTGCGCGCGCAATCATGGCTGAGCCAAAGTATCTCTTACTCGACGAACCGTCGCTTGGATTGGCGCCTGTTGTGATTGAGAAGATTGCCGAAGTAATTCGTGAGATTAACAAACGAGGTATTACGATTATCTTAGTTGAACAAAACACAACTTTGGCACTTTCATTAGCGCATAAAGCGTACATTCTCGAAAACGGACGCGTTGCAGCAGAAGGAAAACCGGACGAGCTGATGAAAAGCGATGTAATTAGGCAGAAATACCTTGGAGGTGTAAGAGCGTGATAAATCAAATTTTACTCGGACTCTCTAATGGCGCGATGTATTCGTTAGTTGCAATTGGACTTGTGATGATGTACAAAGTGAGCGGTGTCATGAATTTTGCTTACGGAAATATGGGAATGTTCGTTACCTATCTGGTCTGGTGGCTTACATCCGTAATCGGGATTAACCTTTACATAAGTATCGTACTTGGTATAATTTTTGCTGCGTTGATGGGTATCTCAGTGGAACGCTTTGGCCTCAGGCCTATTCGCCACCTCTCCCACGGCTCGATGTTGATCGTCACCTTCGGAGTTCTTATGATACTCGAGGGTTTGGCCGTGCAAATATGGGGTACTGAGTACAAGGCTTTTCCTGAGTTGATAACCGGTACACCGTTGGTGTTCAAGGGAGACTTTGGGATCATAGTTTTGAGACGGCAAGATTTGCTTGTTTTTGTAACATTAACCACTATTTCTATACTACTGTTGCTGTTCACCAAATACACAAAATTTGGCATTGCCGTTCGGGCCGTTTCTGAAAACGAAGAAGTAGCTGGTTACATGGGAATCAATGTAGGTACTGTATTGTCCTTTTCCTGGGCGTTCGGTGTTTCAATGGCTGCTCTCGTGGGATTCATATCGGCACCAAAGGTTTTCGTATCTCCCCTCATGCTCTTGTTCTACCAGATTCAAGGATTCACTGCCGCAGTTTTGGGAGGATTTGAGACGTTCACAGGAGCAGTTTTCGGTGGATTGATTCTCGGAGTGCTGGAAAAACTTGTTGAGAGCTATATCTCTGAAGGTTTCAAAGCAAGTTTTTCGCTAGCGATAATCATAGTTGTTCTAATATTGTTCCCCAAAGGACTCTTCGGTAAGACTTTAAGGAGGCGAGTGTGATGATTTGGATCATCCTTGCCACTTTACCGTTCATACTCATAAAAAACGCGTTTATCATAACTATACTTTCGCTCGTTGGTGTTTATGCACTCGCTTCCCTGGGGTTGAACATCATAATGGGGTACGCTGGGCAGATCTCTATCGGCCACGCTGCGTTTATGAGTATCGGCGCGTACACTTCTACTCTGCTGTCGATGAAATACAACGTGCCAGTAACTATCGGTGTCATTGCAGGAGGCTTGCTTGCTTTTTTATTCGGTTTGCTCATAGGTTTTCCCGCACTCAGATTGTCCGGATTTTACCTTGCCATAGCAACGATGGGATTTGTCGTCGCAGTTGAACAGTTTATCGGTGCACTCGATCATATCACTGGTGGTCATGCGGGGCTTCGTGGCATTAAGTTTCCGTATCTGTTTAATTCAGATGTAGAGAAATATCTGCTAGTCCTCGCTTTCCTTTTCGTATCATACGTGTTAGCTCGGAGATTTGTAAACTCAAAGACAGGTCGGGCATGGATGGCCATCAGGGAGAACGAAACTGTAGCTTCAGTGGTTGGAGTCAACCCAGCAAAGTACAAACTTTTGGCTTTTGCTTTTGGTTCGATGCTTGCAGGATTTGCGGGTGGGTTGTATGCACACGTAACAGGCTTCATAGCCCCAAGTGTGTTCGGACTTGGAAAGTCACTGGATCTGTTGGCAATATCAGTAATCGGTGGAATGGCATCTCTCGATGGTCCATTTTATGGTGCCATCGTTTACGAAGCACTTCCTTTCTTTTTCAGTAGGACGAACTTGTCACTTTCGATTGTTTTCGGAACAATTCTCATCTTTGTTGTTTTGTTTATGCCACTCGGAATAAGTTTCTATATTTCTCGGTTGCGGTTTAATTACTTAAACGCGATAATTGCTTTCTTGAAAAAAGCCAGGAAACCTTATGGAAGGTTTATTGATACGAGCTTCGGAAAGATTCACTACATTCAACATGGAAATGGTCGCGTGCCTATTATTCTGTTGCATGGTAATTTTGCTTCCGCAAGATTCTTTGAACCATTCCTTAAAATGTTGCCCAAGGAGTTCACAGCTTATGCTATGGACTTGCCGAACTTCGGATTTTCGGATCGTTTGACCAGCGTGACTATCGACAAATATGCAGATGTTGTCAACGAATTTGTAGACAATTTGAGATTGGAACGATTCGTACTTCTTGGGCATTCACTCGGTGGCTCGATAGCCATGGCGTATGCTGTGAAATACCCTCAAAGGTTAATAAAACTGGTCTTGGTTGATCCGGGACCGATTGATGGACTATTTGTGCCAGACGAAGGTATTAAGCTTTTGCAAAAGTATAAATACAATCCAGATCTGATCAGGAAATCGTTAATGTTCAACGCACCAACGTTTGATGATGAGCGGCTTTTTGAGAAGGTTACCTCAGATGCACTGAGGATTCCAAAACGAGCAATTAGAGAAGTCGCTGAAGCGTTGAGAACTTACAATTACTCAGCCCAAGCATCAAATGTGAACGTACCGGTGGATGTTATTTTCGGCGATAAGGACATTATTCTTAGCTTATGGCAGATGGAGAAAACAGCTGCAGCATTCCCGAAGGGTCGACTTCACGTTTTAAAGGATGTTGGACACAGCCCTATCTTGGAAGCTCCCGAAAGGGTTTTCCAGATAATTTTGGAAAACCTTTGAAAGTTTCATCCTCTTCTTGTTCGGATGGTCTGAAATGATAAAATTATTTAGCAAACCATTAGAAGACTAGCTGAAAGAGGTGAAACAAATGGCCAAGAGGTTGGGAAAGACTTTTCTTTTTTTTCTCCTAATTATGCTCTCGTTGATTGCAATTTTTGGTGTCTTGGGATATTATGCTTACGTAGTAGTTTCGCGAATCACAGGCGGTGAAAACTTCTCTGCCGAAGAAATTTTTGTTGCCCCTTCCTTTACCAGGGTAGAATACTCAAAAAAAACAGATGGGTTAGCGAAGAAAACAATTTCGAGCATTTATATAGCTCTATTTGGTGTTGACAAAAGGTATGTGGATGAAAATGGTAGAAGCGATTCAAATTTGCTGGTGAAAGTTGATTTTGTAGGTAGGAAGATAAAAGTTATCTCGATTCTTAGGGACCTCCTTGTGGAAATCCCAGGTTACGGACAAAACAAGTTCAACGCAGCGTTTTCGTTTGGTGAGGTTAAACTTGCACTTGGAACGCTGAATAAGACCTTCAACCTCGGAGTTACGAAGTACGCTGTTGTGAATTTTAGTATTGCAGAGCAGCTAATAGATGCTGTTGGTGGAGTTACAATAGAAGTGAAACCCGAAGAGTTAGAGCAACTCAATTTATGCATAAAAGAGTTGGCAAGACTATCGAAGGATGGATATGTTCCATTATTAACCACTCCAGGTACTCACTTGCTGAATGGTCGGCAGGCAGTGGCTTATTCACGCATTAGAAAGGTCGGAAATGGGGACATCACAAGAGTACAGAGGCAGCAAAAAGTCCTTGCTGAAGTATTCAAAAAAGCCAAGTCAATGCCAATTTCAACGAGACTCAAACTCATCGATATGGTTTCGCGCAATCTAAAGACGAACCTTTCGATAGAAGAGCTCAAAGTACTCGCTTTTGAAGATTACAGTACATACACCATGGAAACTTTCAGAATACCGGCATCGGGAACTTTTCGGGAGGCTATCATAGAAATTGCTGGTACCCCATCATTCGTCTTTATAGCAGATTTGGAGAAGAACAAGGAAATGCTTCACGAATTTTTGGAAAATTAGCTGAGTGATGAAACTACTGCTCTTGAAAGTCTCGTTCAGTGTGCAAGAGTCTCATCGAACAGGTTGAATAGCTGAGCATTTGTCGGCTTGTCGTTGTAGTATGGTCGTGTGCAGAAAGAACAACCAGATGTAAGGTAAGCTTTCTTAGTAATCTCGAGTAATTCTTCCGGAACTTTTATATCAGCTATGTATCCATTGTTGTCAAACGTTACGTTCGGTTCCAGATCGAGTTCGAATATTAAAAATCTTAATAACTGGACTTTTCGGTACCTCTCAAGAGAAGGAATGGGATGATTTTGGAGTTTAGTTCCTTTAACAGGTGTAAAGGCAAACAGTGCAATTTGAACCTGATGTTGTTTCATCAGTTTGAAGATATCGAAAATTTGGATATCAGTTTCCCCGAGACCTACGATTATGTGCGTTGTGATCCGTCCAGGATATTTTTTCGAAGCTTCGATAAGCAATCCAACTGTATTTTGAAAATTCCCGTTTCTGAGATGACTGTAGAGACGTGGGGCCACAACGTCCAGCGCGATGCCAAGGTTATCAGCACCAGCACTAAAGTACTCATCCACTTGTTGCAAGTTGGAAATCCTAGTTGACACGGAAATAAGGGGTTTATAGTCCCGTGTAAGGCTTGCGAATGTCTTATTTAACAAACCAATCAAGCTTATAGCATCTTCGTGTGCTCGCGCGTAGTTAACAACCTGAATACAGACACGTTTAAATGCGATAAGCTTTGATAAGCCCGACGAGTCGATTTCTTTCCACAGGATTCGGGATAGAAACCTCTCATCTGAAGAACTATTCCTTGCGTGCGTGCAATAGGCACAATCATAGACACACTTGCCATCTAACATTAAATAAGCGGTTGGCATTCTTTCTGCGCTCAACTGTCCGTTGATTATCTTCCAAGTCCAGTAAGACGCCCTTAATTTCATCAGGCAATCTCCTCTTTTGCAAATTGGATCTCGTAAAGTTTGTAATAAGTCCCTCGTTTTCTTAAGAGTTCAAAGTGCTTTCCTTCTTCTGCTATTTTTCCATCAGACACGACAATAATTCTATCAGCCTCGATGACGGTTGATAATCTGTGTGCTATCATTATGACTGTGTAATGCTTAGAAAGATTTCTCACCGCTTGCTGAATCCTGTGTTCAGTTTCCACGTCTATGTTGCTCGTTGCTTCGTCGAGTATAAAAACCTTGGCTCCGAACAATACTGCTCTCGCGAGCGCTATCAGCTGGCGTTCCCCGGCGGAAATACCCTTTCCCCTTTCGACGATTTCCGTGTGGATTCCTCTGGGGAGTCTTTCTATAATGTCCAGAGCGTGAACTTCTGCAAGTGCCTTTCTCACACTTTCTTCGTCGATTTCGTCGTGGAAAAGGCGTATGTTGTCAAGAAGCGTACCCGTAAAGAGTATGACGTCCTGCGGAACAGCAGAAACACATCTTCTTAACATCTGCAGGTCGTATTTTTCAATAGGAACCCCATCAATTAGAATCTGTCCCTTTTGTGGTCGGTACATCGCATTTATTAAATTCATTATCGTCGTTTTTCCAGCACCTGTTTCACCAACAATTGCAACAAGTTCGCCCGGCCGGAATTTTAGGTTTACGTCTTCCAACACCCAACGTTGGTTGTCATAACTGAACCAGACATTCTTAAACTCGATCACACCATGCTCAATTTCCGCCTTTCCCCCTGTTTCACCTTGAGGTTCTTGTTTCTCGTCCAGGAGTGCGAATATCTTTTCAGCACTGGCTGTGGTATTCTGGATAATATCGTACTTTTCGGACAAATCTTCTATTGGCCTCATGAACGTATCTATGTAAGAGACAAACGCAAAGAGATCTCCGAAGTTTAAAAGTTTACCAAGAAGGTATTTCGAACCGTACCAAATGATGAATGTCATCGTTAAGTAGTACAAGAAGTTTATTAGCGGTCTAAATATCCCGAAGACATAGAGCTGATTCATCCGAGCTTTGAACAATTCACGGTTAATTCCATCAAATTCTTTCCGCTTGAAATCTTCGGCGTTGAAAAGCTTTATTACAGGCATCCCAGCAAGGTTTTCGGCAATGTACGCGTTTATCTTTGCAATCCCAGTTCTAACGGCTCGGTACGCTCTAATATCGAAGTACCTGAATACTCCCATAGCGATTATTATTAACGGAAAGATAAACGCAATATCAAGAAATAACCTGGAGCTAATCCGCCACATCATCACAATTACACCGGCAAGTAGAAAAACATCGTTAACGATGCTTGTAATCACCGAGGTGAAGAACTCCTGAACATTTTGAGTATCACTCGTAATTCGGGTTGTAATTTGACCGCTGGGATGTTTATCAAAAAAGGACATAGGAAGCTTAAGTACATGGTCGTAAAGCTCCCTCCTAATATTGTAGACAACGCGTCCTCCAATATAAGTCGTCACGATAATCGAAAGGTACTCGAAAAAGAAGATACCTGCTGAAACGAGAAGAAAGAGTGTTGCTTGCTTTGCGATACCTGCAAGTCGTTCAGCAGAAGTCAGCTGGTCACCAACTATGTAATCGTTAATCGCCTTCCTGACTATTTGTGGAGGCATCAGTGCAAAGTATGTCAACGTTAGAACAATTGCTATAGCCAAAAGCATCAAGTGAGCATAAGGTAGAGAATATTTAAGTAACCTCCAGAAAACGGATTTTTTCAAGTTAATTCGCCTCCGAACTTCAGTTCGTTTTAAAACTCCAGCCTACCGGTCGCTTTTGATTTGTAACACCTTTCGTCAGCTTTCTTAAGAACAGTCTTCATGTTTCCCTCAAGCGGATAAAGTGCTGCTCCGGCTGAGAAGGTAAGTCCTGTCTTGTTCTCAAAACAATCAAGAATCCTATTAACGATGCGTTCAACAACAACCCTATCTGTTGTATTCAGTACAATTACGGCTTCATCTCCACCATAGCGGAATGCCAGATCTTCTTTTCTGATGTTCAAATTTATGCACTTGCCAAAATTTCTAAGAATCTCGTCGCCTTTTTCGTGTCCGAACCTATCGTTGACTTGTTTGAATCTGTTCAAATCCAAAAATACTATGCAGCAGGAAGAAGTACTTGCTTTAACGAGGAATTCTTCAAGTACTCTCCTGGTTTTCAAGCCTGTGAGCATATCAACTTCGGCTCTCTGTTTTATAGTCTCAACGTACCGTTTATTTTCAAGTACAAGAATCATCAGATTTCCAAGTTCTTTGAGGATGTTTATCTGGTACTGGCTGATAGGTTTGAGATCGAAGTTATTATCCGCAAGAAGCATTCCCAAAATTTTTTCACCGTTCTTCAGTATCATCAAAGCAAAGTCTCTGTTTATGTCAAATTCTGTGGCAATCTCTGGAATTTCATCCTTTGTAAGTACGTGCACGAATCCATCCGCGTATTGGCTCAAGATTTCAAAATCTAACATCTTACCTTCGTATGGTATCTCAAGTGCTGATTTGAATTCTTTTGAGACAGTTTCGATGAAATCACGCATGTTAAGTTCAATATCCTCAATAGCCTCCCAAATTCTATGAGCCTCCTCAACAGTTCTTGGTCCAAGCGCCTTTTGGAAAATGAACTTTCCGTCGCTGTAGCTGAAGAACATAGCTCTGTTAAAGGCTCCCGAGTAACCTGCTGTGATACCTGTCAAAAACGCGTAAAATATTGTATTAAGGCTGCTATCCGGTTTTAGAGCGTATTCAATGATTATTTGCGAATTTAACAAACTCTGCGCGTACCTTGTTGCTTCGTAATGAATCTCGAAGAGTTTCGAGGAAACTTGCGGAGAAAGTTCTTTTATGAACTTTAGCATCAGATCCTTAGGGTGAAGTAAAAGGTCCTCGTACTTTAGCAAATACGTTCCGTAATCAGACTTTAGTAGCACTGCTTGTTCTTGGATACTTTCAACAATTCGCACCTTTTCTACCGAAGCATTTGGTAACTTTCGTGCGATCCTCCAAAACCTATACAAATTTTCCGGGACTTTCTCCCAATCAGAATACACAGCTAATTCGACGGAGAATTTGAGATTATAGTTGAGAATTTCGTTAAGCACATATGCTATGTAGCTATCGAGATAGGCTATCTTTATACGTCTTTCAAATTCGTTCCAATGGACTACCCTGACGGTAATTTGTCGTGCTACCCACTCGAGAAACTTCTGGTCTCTTTCGTCAAAAGGAGCGACGTAGTGACTGTCTATGTCGATTTCTCCAAACACACTTCCGTCATTTTTGAAAATCGGAACAACAATTTCACTCTTGGTTAGAGGACTGCAGGACAAGTAATTAGATTCCTGAGTCACATCTTGAACTACAAAAGTTACCTTTTTCTCCGCTGCTTGTCCACAAATTCCACGTCCAACTGGTATTCGAACGTGCTCAGTTGGCTCTCCAACGTACGGTCCAAGTACGAGCATACCTTCCTCATCCATCAAGTAAAAACCTGTCCAGTTGTAGTACGGTACATGCTTGTCTAATAATTTGGGTATTTCTTCAAGAAAAACTTCGTTTGGAAGTTTTTCGATTTCGGATTTCAAAAACTCAAAGAGTTCATCTTTGTCGTAGTAATCTCCAGCCAACTCCCCGTGTCTGAAGTGTATTGCAGCTTGATATACAACATCTGAGAGTTTATCCAACTTTCCCTTTTTCCAAACAGAGAATGCATCAACAACGATAACCTTTTCACTTTTCCCATCCACGACAACCCAGTCTTTTACGCCGGGACCGGCTATGAGGTATATGATGAAATCTTCTCGCGACAAATCAAGATCCTTAGCGTGTTTTCGAACGAACTGAGGAACAGAATCCTTTAGTTCCTCCCTGTACCTTTCAAATTCGTGCGAAAACTCCGTCAGTTCTCTGCGTGAAACGCTCCTAAGAAGAGCTTCGAAATCATCAAAGTAGGATTCGTAATTTTTCGTTATGGGCTTAAACGGCAGCTTTTGCCAAAATTCGTACCAAAACCGCTTTTCAAACGTTAAAATTTCTAGGAAATCTTCAACGTGGTTTTCAATCAAACTCCTCATTGAATGCACCCCTTTGCTCTTTCCTTTCATCAATTATTTCACATTTCAAGTCATCAGTTACCCTTATTATCAAAATACGCGTACCGTACGTGATTTCCAGTATGTCCCCAGGTTTCACTTCGTATGCTGGCTTCAGAGGTCTTCCATCCTTTTTAACCAGACCAGCTTTTGAAATTTCCTGTGCTATTGTACGACGCTTTATTATCCTGTTAGCCTTTAAGAACTTATCCAACCTCACATTCTCACCTTTACTTTACAAACATTTACAAAAATCTTCGAAATTTCCACTTTCATTGAGTCTAAAGCCCCGCAAATTGTGTGCGGGGCCTCAGAAAAACTTGATTCGCTTCACGAACTAGATATATTATACCGCAGTAGTACCGATTTGGTCAACGGAATTTTTCAACGTCTGCTATTCATAGTGCATCTCGAGGTACTTGTTTGAAGCGTTCCAAAGCATATATTCGTTGATTCCCAAATCTTTTAGGGCTTTAATCTGCTTTTTAATTGCTTTTTCATCGTACACTATGTGCCCTTTTACCCATGTAGCTGTAAACGATTGTATCCATGGCCTGATTCGAGCGGGTGATGGTAATTGGAGGTTTCTTTTTATACCATCGAGCACGGAATTGTAAACCGTCTCGTAAGGATATGCGTCTGGAACGGGCAAACCAAATACCCCGTTAGCGTAGTGACTTGGATAGACCATTGGACAGATGATATCAGCGATGCTTGAAAGAGCTTCCCAATGTTGACCAATCCCAACATCATCAATGGCAGTGCTTGAAAGTCCGAATACATCAATCGCAAGGGGAACTCCGTACTGTTCTAACTCCCTCCTTGCGTAAAGCAAAAACCTTTGAATAGCTTCTGGAAAAGATTCATTTGGATCTTGCTGCCTGAGATCAAGTTTGGCTTTCATATCTTCTCTTAGTTCCGGGAATCTTATGTAATCATACTGTATCTCGTCGAACCCAACTTCTATGGTCTCTCTGGCAACCTCTACGTTGTATTTCCAAAGTTGTCTGTCATATGCACTGGCCCAAGGAACTTTATAGATTCCCGTGTAAAGTTGCCCACTATCCTTGTAAACAATAGCCCTTTCCGGATACGTTTTTGCATAGGACGGGTCTTTAAAACACACAATCCTCGCAATCACATAAATTCCATTAGATTTTAGCTCGTTCAATATCTCTTTCATTTCTTCTTTCGTGTAAAAAGCACGTTCGTTGGCGATAGGTACCATCTTTGACCCGATATCCATTTTAAATAGAAGAAATCCGTCGTCGTCCTTTACATCTATAACGAAAGTATTTAAGTTATTCCTCTTTGCAAAGTTCACCCATTCCCTTATTTTTGCTCGAGTATCAACAGAATAACGTGTTAAAAATATGCCGCGCACGTCTTTCTTTGCGGCTTCTTTCTTTGTAAATACTGGAAACTGTATTTCATCGAACTTTTTACCAAGAACTTCGCTCAACGAGCTACTTAAGAAGTTCGATCTAACCCACCCAACTAGGTCCCCGTTCGGAGTCTTTCTCAAAACTTTTGTGTATTCAACACCTTTGTACTCTTGCTTATCAATTGGCCGAACAAAGTCTCCAATTTTCAGGCGCCCTATTTCCCGTTTAGTCTCTGGGTTTTCTATTAAACTTACCGGTGTAATTTTAACAAACGCATAGTCGTTTTTTGTGTTAAGTTTGTCGGTTTCGACTATTTGTGAGGTCAGTAAGACTGGCTCATCCTGGGATTGTTTATCGTTTTGAAAAACTTGATTCGAGGTTGTCGGCGTTGCTTGAGTAGAATTTTGAAATTGCATGTTATGTTCTGAAAGTTTGATAACAATCCCTTCTGATGGTGTAACCTCTTCCGCTTTTTTTCCGTCGTTACTGCCGTTAGACTGCTGGAGTGCAGTTTCAACGTCCGCAAGCTTTGCATCGGTTGACTCTCGCGTATGAGGAATGTTTTCTTCGGATTGGTTAGGTACAAGATGGTTTGTTTCTTGAGCAATTTTGTCTCTTTCTTTCGGCAAAACCTTGCTTTGCCGTGGTTCTTGCATGTTAATTTTCTTTACCGGATCGGCTTTTAAATTTTCTGAGAAAATTCGAACGCTAACCACTATAGTTAATCCTGTAAGAAAAATCAAAGAAAGAACTAAGATAATACTTTTCCAAAATTTACTTTCATGATTAACGTTACGTTGAGCGATAATGTTTGAACTCTTTTGACTAAACAAATTAATGAATCTACTCAACTTGCTCTTCTTGTCTTCTCCTCTTTGCCTCTCCATACTGAACCCTCCAACGCGAAACTTATCGTATGAATCTGTTTTTTTGTTCCAATGCCACGTCAAGTTATTATAGCATTTGAAAATTGATACATCAAGTTATCGAAAGTAAAGAGAAAAAACTATTGTTGACCTCCTCCCCGCATTAAAATGCGAGGATTCTTCGTGCGGTGTGTTAGCTTACTAACCTTAACCGCACTGGGCTGGTCAATGCCCCTACTCCTATTCCCTTATGGGAATTTGGAGATACCTTTTTGAGTATGTTTAATGC
>Ga0105163_1000460_pt1 | contig 24278 bp, 17 predicted proteins | sample JNZ110809AmetaG_FD_81531 | JGI IMG/M metagenome (GOLD analysis project Ga0105163, IMG submission 81531) | Hot spring microbial communities from Jinze hot spring, China to study Microbial Dark Matter (Phase II) - JNZ 110809A | ecosystem: Environmental > Aquatic > Thermal springs > Hot (42-90C) >... | reverse complement strand
GGATTTTTTTAACCAAATATCTTCGGGAGTACGACAAATTTCAAAACTGTAAACACTGCAACCAAGCCAATGATGATACTTACAATGATTACGGTCGGTATGGTCGACGTAGGCATTTCAGTTTTTATTACACTGATCGCTGCCGTAAGACCGTCAACCGAAATTATGTGCTCACCTATTTCGTTTAACTGTAGCTGGAAGGTGATCGTCCTTCTTTGTCCTGCCTCAAGTGTTACTTTTCGATTGTCTTTCACTTCCCCATTTACCTTCAAAACTATTGTGTATTCACCAGAAGCTGTGCCGATGTTGGCGATGTCTACAAAAATTGTTACTTGTTCGCCCACTCTAACATTTTCTTTCGAAAGTCTTAGGTTTTCAACAATGAAGCGCGGGACCGGGACCACCTGCACTTCTACCAAATGCTCAACTGTTTGAGAAACATTTCCCGCAGCGTCCCTCCCCCTCACAGAAATCCGGTGAAAACCGATGTCCACCTCTGCCGAGAAAGTGAAAGAAATGCTTTGCGCCGGGGTTATGTTCTCTATGCTTATCCAATCACCGTTATCTATGCTGTATTCGATTGCCACTACGTACGTTGTATTGTCTCTGGCTTCACCAGCATAAACTAGCAGATTATCATATGTTACATCAGGCGGCGTTTGCGTTAGGTAAACAACTGGTGGAGTCGTGTCGATTATTATGCTGTAAATGCTTGAAATAATCTCACCAAAATCTCCAAAGAGGATAATCTTCCACCAATATTCTCCATCAGTAAGCGGAAGTGGTGTGTAAGAGGTTTCCCCCGCCTCGAGCATGACGTCCACAACCAAATTGTCAAACTCTCGATCAGATGCTATGAGCAATCTTGCGCCCGTGGCTCCCGATGGCATTTCCCACCTGAAAGTCGGCTGATTTCTAGATACTATGGTTCCATCCGGTGGGTATAGCGATAGCGGTGTTCTCGAGAGTACATACATTTTCCCGGCCTCGGCAGAGAAAACACGAAGTCCTGATGAACTGTCATACATCATTACAACATCCTCGCCCGAGTCCGTTTTCACTTGAAATAGAGAGGAAACTTCACCTCCGAGACCACAGCGATAACTGCCTTCGAGTGCCAATAGTCTAAAGGTTATCTGATTGTTTTTCTGCAGTACCTCGGCCGGAGCATCGGTGTAGATAAAAAGATCATTGCCGATGGGGTGAAATTGAAGCAAAGCAAGTTCGGGAAGCATACCGGCGCAGTACGGAGGTTGACTTATCGCTCCCAATTTCTCGTCTACTCTAGATATCCCAAAACCCTCAAGAGGGATGAACCAGTTCGGATTTACTGGCAGAGACCACTCCCTCGGTATCCCGGTGTAGATATTTGATTTGTCTGTATGGAATGGCGCAAGAGAATCTCTCGCAGACGTTCCTTTGTATCGCAAAAGTTCTGAAGTAAGCTGTGCGGCTTCCGGCATCAGAACATCACGGCCTTCTTTAAGGTAAAGATAGAGATACTTTATGAGTGCCTGCTCTTCCCAACCATTGGCATATGAGAGGTTCGGCCTAGCACTAGTCAGAAGAAATATGATTCTATTTTCATAGTTTTGAACCCCCCAACGGAAATCCGGATTGAACAGCCAGGAATCCCTCAAAATCGTGGCGAGCGGTATGTATGAACCTTCCAGATAACGAAGATCTCCGGTTATTTCATAAAGTCTGAGTAAAGCCAGCGCTCCTATGGGTGTTGCAAAAAACTCGTATGAAAATTCAAATCCCATGTTCAGCAGAGCTTCGGCAGCTCTTTTCGCTTCGTTCAAAAATTCGATATTGTCCGTGAACTTATAGTAATAAAGCATTATGAAAATATATTGGCCAACAGCCTCAAATTGATACCCCCCATCTTCTATCGGAGCACTATTGTAGACATTCACGCGGAACGTAAATATGTAGTCGACGCCCCTTCCCAAATCCATAATGACGTCGGCTGTGTCAACAAACATACTCTTGACATTTTCGGAGCCAAAGTATTCAGCGTAAATCGCCCACTCGCAATAGTCGTAGAGAAAATGAACCGGCTCAACCGTTCCTCCCCCTCCGAAAATTCCTCGACTCCCTTTCGCATTCACGTAATTTGGATTGTATTTCCCTGCGATTATCCTCTCCGCGTTCTCCGTGAATTTTAAAGCATTCTCTGACTTGAATTTATCAGCATAGATAGAGTAGGAGGTAATGCCATAGGGATGAAGACCACCACTTCTGCCGATCTTAGCGAGTTCAGCGTTCTGTTCTTTGAGATCCCTTATGGAGTTCTCAACTACTCCGGGCCAATAAGTGTACACTGTCTGCGGTTTCTCAACTAGTTGATAAATAGCATAAAGGTTTTTGATGAATATCTTCATGTACTCTATTGTACTGTAAACGCTCGGACATGCTGGGTAAAGTGAAAAAATACCGTTGGAGACCAACAGATTGAAGTTTTCCGGCAAGATTCCCTTGTTAGAGGGCACATCATAACCGAAGGTTATGGGCAACGTTTTGGATGTTCGGAAGAATCCTGGAGGTTGCCGAACTACGTCATTCGAATGGTGAGTGTAACCATCTATAACCGTGAAAAAGTTTCCAGAATATTGGAAGAACCTGTTCAGAGAGGTGAAGTCGCAGTAGTAAAGAAATGTAGATTTCAAAACTGTTGGGTCTCCAAAAAATATGAACTGATTTAGATCACGGCAGTATTCGTCGTGCAAGCCACCGCTCCAAGCGTTTGGAAGTCCATCGAGGTAATCTCTGAGTAGGGGATCTATGTTCGAGCCCGCGTTATCGGTATAACGGAACTCCGGATATACTCCGGAAAAGAAACTCTGAGAAATATTGGATGACGGTCTTATATACAGCCTATAATTGACTGTTCTCGGCAAATCCTTGGGAAGGATCACCTGAACCTCGTATTGACCCCAAGAGAGCGTGCCTACTATTTTCCCTGTTATAGCGTTTTCCATGTTTTCGACCGTAACTCCAGACACGTTAGACGGACTGAGCACTTGTAGGTATGGGTCTCCCCCACCAGGAACTAGCCTAAGAATCCTCGATGGTCCGGAGTTTTCGGGGTAAATTGAGATATATTCCTGAGATTTTCTGTACTCTATTATGTATTCACCTGTTCTGAAGGTGAAACCGTTTTCATCTTGATTGAGTACGTTCACATCTACTATCTCAAACATGAAAACCGGAGAGGGAGTTTTTCTTCCGGATTTTCCAACTGCAAGTACTTGCCAGCTGTGTGTACCTATCGAAAGCGGTTGAGTTGTGTATTCGGTCAAACCTGCTGGGGTGTTTTCAACATTTATTCCGTCAATCCAAATTTCATAATGTGAAATTTCTTCGCCATCCGTTTTCGCATTTTCCCAAACTAGTTTCGGAGTTCTATTAGAGATTGTTCTTCCATTCCAGGGTGAAAGTAGATTAAACGGAGATGGTTTTGGCCTAGTGTCTACCCTAAACCAGCGAACCTCGGAGGGTGTTTCTCCATTATCATTTACTGATAGCAGACGCCAGTAGTATGTACCATCGGATAAAGGTATCAGAGTCTGATAGTTACGCCGATCAGCATCTAGAGTCTCGCTGATGATTATCTCCGTAAAATCTTGGCTTGCTGAGATCTGCAGTACCTGACGTGAGGTGATTGGAGAGGGCGTCCATTCGAAACTGGGATTTCGTCCGGTTGTTTCCCCATTCATTGGAGATTTGAGAGTTGCTGGAGGAGGAGGTCCGGGCCACACTTCTTCAGATCCAACAGAGACCTGGGGCTCGGAACTCGAATACCTGCGGACAAAGAACCAGTCAAAGTGATAAGAAGAAGTGCCTCCACTATCCCAAACGGCTAGGTTGTATTTGTCGCAGTAGTTATTTGCGTCTGTCAGAGGGTTCCAATTGTTGGTTTTCTCAGAAGATACCCAGAGAATCTGTCTGTAGTTTTGATTGTCTTCGCCGAAAAGAAATCTCGTTCGAATTTTGTTATTTAAATAAAGGAAGACCTGTCCAATATACCATTTGCCCTGTTCCACAATCGCTGGAGATTGCTCACCGTCGGAGAAAAAGCGAATTCCGGAAATATTATGAATGCAGGCGTATTCTTTTTGACCACCAAAGTTTCCTGGACCGCTCAGAACAAGACCTCCACGGTAAGCAGATCTGGCTCTAACTCTGAACTCCAAGACGCGCTCGACAGACATTTCAGATGAGGGCGGTTTCTTTTCTATTTTTGTCATGGAATCTCCAAAATCGAAAAGTGTGACGTGCTCACCTCTCCAGCCCACGCCGAAGGTGTTCACAACTCCCCACGCCTTCCGGTTTCTGTAACCTCCAAAGTCGTCGAAGAAGAGGAAGACATCTTCACCGTTCTCCGCGCTCTCAGCGTTCTGGTTTCCGTAATACATCCAGATTTCGCTGTCTGAGTTCTCAAGCCTTCTCACCCAGACAACGTTTGTGTATTCTCCCTCGTTTTTTTCAATCCAGTAGGGAAGAATCCCTCCCGTTTCATTTTCCAAGAATCTCATGCTAGGATATGCAATTTTGGGAATCTCTGGCGGAATGACGATTTTTATCTGGAAATTCTCCGGGTGAGAGCCACTTATTGTAATTTTTCTTCTGTAGGGCCAGTTATCATTCCACCAAGAGGGAGCCTGAGAATCCGAAGGGACCTCGGGAAAACAAATCGGCACGACTGAAAGCAGTATTATGAATGAAAGAGATAGGACAAAGATTCTTTGTGGCGTCATGTATTTAATTTGTTGACATGTAAGTGTATAAAATCTTTTCGTCGAAAAGCTGTAAACGAATCTTCGAACAGAATAAATTCCGAGTAGTGTGAAAAAGTTTTAAAGTGAATTGTTAAGACTTTTTCGAAGGTTGAGAAGATGGTTGTAACTTACAGGAGCAAAGATAATGTTGGTCTACCATCACTTCCTAAGAAAGTCAGAAAGAGAGATGGACGGCTTCAGGATTTTGATCCTGAAAAAATCACACGGGGGATTTTCCGCGCCGCACAAGATGTAGGCGGAACTGACAGAAGACTTGCCGAGATGATAACTCGAGAGGTTCTGGAAAAGCTTCCGAAAGAGGAGATAGTAGACACGAGAACAATTGGAGACATTGTTGAGAAAGTTCTAATAGAAAGAGGACATGCAAAAACAGCGAAAGCGTATATTCTCTATCGTAGACATAGAGAGGAGCTTCACCGTTTGAGATTAACATCGCTTGAGGTAGAGAGGCTAGTGGATGAGTATATTGGAAGAATAGATTGGCGAGTCAATGAAAACGCAAACGTTCCTGTATCTATGAGCGGCCTCGAACACCACGTGGCCGGAGTTGTTATCAGCAACTACACTTTATCGAGAGTATACCCGTTAGAGATATCTGATGCTCATGTGAATGGAGATTATCATATCCATGATCTTTATAGGGGGATAACCGGATATTGCGCCGGTTGGAGTCTTCCAAAACTTTTGCAGGAAGGGTTTAACGGAGTTCCACACCGGGTGTCTTCAAAGCCGCCAAAACATCTTGACACAGCACTTCTTCAGATGGTGAACTTCATTGGAACTCTTAGCAATGAGTGGGCTGGAGCAATGGCCTTTAACTCTGTCGACACTCTACTTGCTCCGTTTGTGAGAAAAGATAAACTCGATTATAAGCATGTTAAGCAAGCAATACAGACATTCGTGTTTAATTTGAACGTAACAACAAGATTTGGCGGTCAAACTCCATTCACCAACATAACATTGGATTTAACGATTCCGGAAGATCTTGCTAACCAGCCCGCCATTGTTGGAGGCGAACCTTGGGAGCCCTATGGCGACTTCCAAGAGGAAGCAAACATGATTAACAGAGCTTTCTTGGAGGTTTTCATGGAAGGTGATGCGGACGGAAGACCGATGACATTTCCTATCCCAACTTATGGAATAACTAAGGATTTCGAATGGGATTCCGATCTAGCCGATCTTCTGTTCGAAATGACTTCAAAATATGGACTGGCGTACTTCAGCAATTTCATCAGCTCGGATTTGCGACCGAGTGATGTTCGTTCTATGTGTTGTAGGCTTAGACTAGATCTAAGGGAACTAAGAAACAAAGTTACTGGAGGTCTTTTCGGAGCGGCAGATGCTACCGGTAGCGTTGGTGTTGTTACAATCAATCTTCCGAGAATTGGTTATCTCAGCAGAAACGAGGACGAGTTCTTTGAGAGACTGAGTTATATAATGGAGCTGGCGAAGAAATCGCTTGAGATAAAGCGCACGCTTGTGGAAAGAAATATGCAAAATGGGCTTCTTCCATATACCCTGAGATATCTTGGAACGCTCGAGAATCACTTCTCCACAATAGGACTCGTCGGTATGCACGAGGCTTGCCTGAACTTGCTAGGAGTCGGAATAGACACACAGGAGGGGCATGAATTCGCGATAAAAGTTTTAGATTTCATGAGGGAGAGAATATCAGATTTTCAGGAAGAAACTGGCCATCTGTTTAACTTGGAAGCAACACCAGCTGAATCTACGTCTTACAGGCTGGCCCTTATCGACAAACAGAAGTATCCACAAATAAAAACCTCCGGATCTAAGACACCGTATTACACGAACTCTACACAACTCCCAGTCAACCATAAAATGACTCTTGCAGAGGTCGTAAAGCATCAAGAGCCGCTGCAGGTTCGTTACACTGGAGGGACTGTGCTACATGTGTTTGTGGGTGAGGAAGCCCCAGACAAAAACGGATGTAAGGTTTTAATCAGACGGATTTTCGAAAAGAGTAGATTACCTTATGTCACAATCACGCCAACGTTCTCGATATGTCCAGATCACGGATATATGCGGGGAAAATATTATAACTGTCCCAAATGTGGAAAACAGGCAGAAGTTTACTCAAGAATTGTCGGTTATTTCAGACCTGTGCAAGATTGGAATGCTGGAAAGAAGGAAGAGTTCGAAGAAAGAAGTTACTACGACAGAAGAATCGAAGAAATCTCATCTGGAGTAGGGGTATAAACTGTCAATATGAAGTAGTTCAGGGGACTTGGGATGCTGCTGTCAGACAGAGACATTCTTGAAGAAATGAAAAACAAAAATATCATAATTGAACCGTTTGATCCTGCAAGATTGCAGCCGAATGGTTATGATATCTCTGTTGGTCCTGTCTATTACTGCCTGCGTCCAGATTTGGATGTTCTTTTTCCGTTTGATAAGGAGCTACTCGAGAAAGCTTTCGTGAGGAAAGTTGCGGAAACTAGAACGATTGAAGTTGGGGGGAAAAAGTTCCGCGGCAGATTCATAGAGATTCCTCCACACGGATTTGTGCTCGCAGCGACCAGCGAGAGAGTCGGGACGAGAAATGGTGTAGTGGCATCGATACGCACGAGATCTTCTCTAGCGAGATGTGGGATTTGTGTAGTGAGGGGAGCAGGCTGGGGGGATGTCGGGTTTGACGGTGTTTGGACAATAGAGATTCAGTCGGCGATAGACAAGACGTTTTACTTACCGGTCGGGTTGAGGGTTGGACAAATGGTTTTCTTCAAAACGAGAAGCCCGCCCCAAAACCCATATCAAGGAAAATATTCTGGATTTTCAGAGCCAGTTCTTCCATCACTTTACAAAGACAAAGAGCTGAGTAAATTAGTGGAGGAAATAAAGTGAAGGTGGAGCTTCTGGCTTTCACACCAGACCCGGAGAAAATAGCAGCAGTGTCTGCAAGATCTTGTAGGTCGATGAAGAGTGCAAAGGAACTTTTGGAAAGCGAGAATGAGGAGAAGCTTCTAAAGGTTCTGAAAACATGTGTGGAGCTCGGACATACATCCGTTTTAGAACACGCTGTGTTCACTTTTTCCATATCTGGCATTTCGCGAGCTTGTACGCATGAGCTTGTTCGCCACCGGATAGCCAGTTATTCTCAACAGAGCCAGAGAGCAGTAAAAATGGAAAGCGATATTTATATCGTTCCACCAAGCGTCAGGGAAAAACCCGAGGCGATGGCTGTCTATCAAGAAGTGATGACGAAAGTGAAAGACGCATATTCAAAACTCGTGGAAATGGGAATTCCTCTTGAAGATGCGAGATACGTTTTAACAAATGCGACCCCAACGAACATCGTTGTGACAATGAATGCAAGATCTCTTCTGAATTTCTTCGAGCTGAGGTGCTGTTTGAAAGCACAATGGGAGATCAGAGAACTGGCGAACGAAATGTTGAGGCTTGTAAAGAAAATCGCGCCAAGAATTTTTGAAAAAGCTGGACCGCCCTGCATAAGCAGAAAGACTTGTCCGTATAAAGATGAGAGTTGTCCAATGTTCAAGGTGACCCTTTGATCTCTGGAGTTGTTCCTCTTTCAACGATAGATTGGCCGGGAAAAATTTCGGTTGTTGTTTTCATGAGCGGATGCAATATGCGGTGTCCCTGGTGCCAAAACCCAGATTGCGTGCTTGGGAGAGTTAAAATGGAAATAGAGGAAGTTTTACGAACAATTGAAAGATCCATTCCAATGATCGACGCCATAATCCTTTCTGGAGGAGAACCAACACTTCATCCGCAGGAATGTTTTGAAATCCTAAAGTTTGGAAAAAAGCTCGGACTTCTCGGAGCTTTGGAAACGAATGGGACACAGCCAGAAGTCTTGAGGGAGATCCTTCCATATTTGGACTTCTTGGCTGTGGACGTGAAGGCGCCCATATCCGACCCGAATCTTTACTCATTGGTCGCCGGTGGAGTTCAGGTGGATACGGGAAAGATCGTGGAAAGTTTGAAAATTGCCATGGATTCTGGCATCGAACTGGAGCCTAGGACAACAATTGTGCCAGGACTGAACGACAATGAAACAATCGTTGAGAGAATCTGCAGGGATCTTCACGAAATCGGGGTGCGAAAACTCAGATTAACACAGTTCAGAAATGAGAGAACTCTTGACCCGGAGTTCCAGAAGATACAACCGCCCAGCAGAGAAAAACTCATAAAGCTGGCACAGATTGCCCACCATTTGAAAATAGATGTGTGTATATTCACGGCGGAACGGGGATTGGAAAAAATTTCATGAATCGAAGTTTTCGTCAGCTATAGCTTTCCGGTGAGTACCCGGATGAGTCTTTCGCTTGTCTCCGTCAGAGATGACTGCTGAAGCTGGGGAGGATCTGCTTTTCCAACGATTATTTCGGCGAGCTTGTATATCGCCTCTGAGGCTTTGCAGTCCGGGTCGTAAACAACAAATGGCATCCCATGAAGCTCTGCCTCCTGAACTTTTCTGTCCTCCGGAATCTCGGTCAAGACATGAATTCCTTCGTATGCTCTGCTCAAAAACTCCTCTATTTCCTCGGGTGGGACTTCGGATTTTCTTTCAACACGATTAACGACTACCCCTCTCGCCCAGCAACCCATCAAACCAGCGAAGCGGAGAACTTTGTAACCGTCAACTATGCTTGTGTAGGTGGGATTGCAAACGAGAAGCATCTCCTTGGCAGCAGCCATTGAGAGTATTGTTGTTTCTTGAAGACCTGCGGGGGCATCTATAAGGATGAAATCCGAAGAACTCAGAAGATCTTGAATAACTTGGCGGACCTTTTTTCTATCTACTCCTACAAGGGCTTCGTGGGCATCCTCGAACCTGAAGCCTGCCGGGAGTAGTCTTACCCCGTGGCTTTCCCTCAAGGCTTCCGAAAGTTTTGCTCTACCTTTGATGACGTCGAGCAGACTCGCTTTTATCTGGTCTATGCCCATTACAAGAGCGAGGTTGGCCATCGTCAAGTCGGCATCCAAAATCGTGACTTTCTTACCCATAGCGGAAAGAGCCACACCTAAATTTGCCGCCAAGGTTGTCTTTCCCGTTCCTCCTTTACCGGAGGTTATCGAAATAGATCTGGGCTTGGGACGCACTTTGCACCTCTCTTTTTATCGTGGCGAGGAGGTTTAAAAGTTAGAACATGACTATTTCTACGAATGTTTAAATTTCCTTAATACATAGAATAGTTTGATATCATGACTGATAGAAAAAGGAGAAAACCATCAGACTTTTGGGATTGGGACGATTTCGAGGAACTTTTTGAAAGATTCATGAGAGATGCGTTAAGATTCTTCAAAGATATTGAAAAAGAGCAAGAGTTTTACATGCGCAAAGCACAACCAATGTTTGTTTCTTTTCGCATCGTTCAAGATGGGAAAAATCCTCCAAGAATAGAATTTTCACGTGGTGGGCCTGGAATTCGACCGGTAGAAGAAGTAAGGCCACATAAAATCGAAATAAAGCCTGCAAAAATGGAGAAGAAACCCGGAGTGAAATACGAGGAAGCTCCGTATACTTACAATGTCGACCCGAGTAAAGTGAGCATCGAGATAAACGTTGAGGGTGTTGAAAGCGAAGATAACATCGAAATGGATTTCGGAGAGGAATCTGTCGAAGTGAAGATATACTCGCCGAAAACTGGAAAGAACTATTTTGCCGCACTTCCCCTGCCTGGAGAAGTTAACCCAGATGAAACAGAGATAAAAGTTGAGAAAGACAAAGTTGTGATCAAAATCCCGCGTGGATACACAATCAGGCAGTATTGAGTTTAGAATTTTACTCTCTTAGCGAGTGTGCGACTTGATCGAGAGAGATATTTAAGAATTCCAAAGACATTTGAATTGGTTATCCGAATTTAGAATGGGGGAATAGAAAATGGAGGAAATTAAGCTAACTGTGGCAGAGAGCAGATATCATTCTGACGTTGGAAGAGGTATCGCGCGTTTGCCTCCAGACATCATGGAAATGCTGAAAGTAAGGGAAGGCGATGCCATTGAAATTCGAGGAAGAAAAACCACTGGCGCTATAGTGCTGGAAAGTTACGAGGACGAGGGACTCAACATCATAAGAATAGACGGCTACACGAGAAAGAACGCCGAGGTCTCAATTGGTGAAAAAGTTGTTGTAACAAAAGCGGACGTGAAGGAGGCGAAATCTGTAGTGCTTGCCCCAGAGAAACCGCTTGGATATAAAGTGAGAGAAGACGAAATAAAACCACAACTCATAGGTCGCGTCGTGACTTCCGGGGATATGGTACTTTTAGTGTCCGCGATCCCCTCTTTCTTTTCCTTCAGTTTAGGTCCCATTGCCTTCACTGTCGTAAATACCTCGCCTGGCGGGATAGTCAAAATCTTAGATAACACAAAAATAATCACATTGAGTGAACCGAGTGGAGTCGTCAAGCCAGTAACCTATGAGGACATCGGTGGATTAAAAGAAGAGCTTGCACGAGTCCGCGAAATGATCGAACTCCCGCTCAAGCATCCGGAGCTTTTTGATAGACTCGGAATAGAACCGCCGAAAGGGGTCATCCTCCACGGACCACCCGGAACTGGAAAAACTCTGATAGCCAGAGCGGTTGCGAACGAGGCTGGGGCCAATTTCTATGTCATAAACGGTCCTGAGATAATGAGCAAATACTATGGTGAAAGTGAGGCAAGATTGAGAGAAATTTTCGAAGAAGCCGAGAAAAACGCTCCTTCGATAATCTTCATTGATGAAATCGACTCTATTGCGCCGAAGAGAGAAGAGGTGACGGGAGAGGTTGAGAGAAGGGTCGTCGCCACTCTGAACACTCTGATGGACGGACTCAAGGCCAGAGGCAAAGTTATAGTCATCGGTGCCACAAACAGAATAAACGCACTCGATCCAGCGCTCAGGAGACCTGGAAGATTTGACCGGGAGATAGAAATAGGAATACCTGACAAAGAAGGTAGAAAAGAAATTTTGCAAATCCACACTAGAGGTATGCCTTTAGCGAAGGATGTCGATCTTGACTACTATGCGGAAATAACGTATGGATTTGTTGGTGCGGATTTGGCCGCTCTCTGCAGAGAAGCCGCAATGAACGCCCTGCGCCGAGTTCTGCCGGAGATCAATCTCGAGGAAAAAACAATTCCTTCCGAAGTTCTAGCAAAACTAGTTGTCACAAAAGAAGATTTTGATAACGCGTTAAAGATCGTTGAACCATCGGCACTGAGAGAAGTTTTGGTCGAGGTTCCAAATGTCAAATGGGAAGACATTGGAGGACTCGAAAAAGTCAAGCAAGAGCTGAAAGAAGCCGTCGAGTGGCCGTTGAAATATCCTGAGGCATTCAGAAAGATTGGCATAGAGCCACCAAAAGGGATACTTCTATATGGGCCACCCGGAACTGGAAAGACTTTACTAGCGAAGGCGGTAGCGACCGAGAGTGAGGCAAACTTCATCTCGGTCAAAGGACCGGAGCTCCTTTCAAAGTGGGTTGGCGAATCAGAGCGCGGAGTTAGGGAAGTCTTTAGGAAGGCGAAAATGGCTGCGCCCTGCGTAATTTTCTTTGACGAAATAGACTCTCTCGTTCCAAGAAGAGGCTCGGGCTTCGGAGACGCCCACGTCACGGAAAGAGTCATAAGCCAGTTGTTAACGGAGATGGATGGAATAGAAAAACTCGAAAACGTTGTCGTGATAGGTGCGACGAACAGACCAGATCTCGTCGATCCTGCCCTTTTGAGGCCTGGACGATTTGACCGCGTCATCTACGTTCCGCCACCAGATTTCAGCGCACGATTGGAGATTCTGAAGATTCACACGAAAAAAATGTCATTAGCGGATGATGTAAACTTGGAGGAAATAGCGAGAAAAACGGAGGGATACTCTGGTGCCGATCTGGCAGCCGTCTGCAGGGAGGCTGGCATGCTGGTTCTCAGGGAAAACATAAAGGGAGATAAAGTTCATATGAAACACTTCGAGCAGGCGATGCAGATCGTCAGACCTTCGCTAACTCCGGAGATCATCAGAGCATATGAAACATTTCAGGACAGATATACGCGCAGAACTGCGGAAGAAGCAACGGGCATGCATTACTGACGTAACAGAACATTTCTGAAGGTTTATAAATAGTGTGTGTGATAAACGAATGGTGAGAGGTTGGCATACATACTTGCAAGCAAGCTCAGATCAATACCAGTGATATCTGACCGGGGACTCCAAGTTGGAAAGGTGATCGACCTTTCTTTTGATGAAACAAGCGGAAAGATAATTTCACTCATCGTTAAACCTGTAAGTAGCGAGGCCTTTACCAACTTTCCGAAAAACGAGGATGGGACCATCTCGCTTCCGTTTACCGCTGTTGTGTCAATAAAAGATTTCGTTGTCGTCAGCGAAAAAGTCATCGGAATTCACCTGATGAAAAGCACACCAGAAAAGCCCGAGTCCTCTTCCCTACCACCCGTATAGAAGCCTACTCGCAAGAGAGGACGGAAGCGATTCCTTCTTCATCAGAGAAATTTCTTCTTCTACGGGATACTTCACGCGCTTTATCTCCACGCGCGGATTCTCTCCTCTGAGATCGAGAACCGCAAATCCTGCGTTTGGATTTCTGTCTTTAGGATGACCGACGCTTCCCGGATTTATGACGAGTTTACCGAAAAACATCTTGAAGAATTGTAGATGTGTGTGACCAATGATCACGATGTCGGCGTCCACATCGGCTAATATTTTTGAAAGACTTTCATTTGGCATCTCGGGGGAGACTCTACCATAGAGAGCATCACTTGGGCTGCCGTGAACTACCATGATCTTGAAACCGCCAATCTTTGTCTCTATTTTCTTTGGCAAACCTCTCAAAAACTTCATCGTTTCGTCATCGAGCTTTGCTCTCGTCCATGCACATGCTGTTTTGAACTCTTCAGAAAGTCTTTCAAAAGAGCCTGTGATGACCGCTAAATCGCAGTCACCAAGCACGCAGGATATTTTTTTCCTTTTCACAAGTCTTACAACCTGTTTAGGCCTGACACACATGCCAACGAGATCTCCAGCACAAAAGATTTTCTCCACTCTGGGCATCTCTCTCATCACGGCACGGAAGGCTGAGAGATTTCCATGCACATCCGCGATCAGACCTATTCTCATCAACCAAAATCGTATCCGGAATCTTTAAAGTAAACCTGCGAGAATCGCCTCAATGACTTCGATGACACCGTCGCCATCTGGAGAATTCGTTACACCTGTGCATATTCGCTTCACATCATCAGGCGAATCGGCCACGGCGAAGCTCTTTCCAGCAGTTTTGAGAAGTTCGATGTCGTTCGGACCGTCGGCCACGGCAACTATCTCTTCCAAGGGAATTCCAAGTGATTCTGCGACAGCTCTCAAAGCGTTTCCCTTGTTGACATGTGGCTCTTTTATATGAATGGCAAACCCAGAATCAACAACAGCAAGATTGAACCCGTGCAAGATCAGAGTTTTTCGAACGTCTTCAACTGAAACCGTCCGCTCTATCGCTCCCCCGGCTAACCTGAAAGGAGAGCTCCTCGTTTCAACAACCCCAAGTTCCCTCTTCAAAACCTCAAGAGCTCTGTCAACCTCCTCTCGTCCCCCCAGCAATCTCATTTTCTTATTTATGAGCAAAACGCCCCCATCCTCGGCTATCAGCGGACCTGAAATTCCGATCATCGTTGCTACGGCATCCACAAACGGAAGAACGTTGCCACTCGCCAAGCAAATTTTGAGACCTCTTTCCTCAGCTTTTCTCATCGCCTCGGCTGCTCTAAGGTTCAGTTTTCTTTGCCTATCCGTTATCGTTCCATCTATGTCTAGGACGAGAAGTCTTGCCGTCACTCAGTGTCCCTTATTCCATCCTGCGTTATGGCAAAAACCACTTCTCTTTCTGGCAAACAGGGGCTATCGTATATCCTCGCTATCCTCTTTGGGTTCTTCGATTTTCTGAGGTATATCCTGGTAGTCGCGGCATGAGCTAGAATATGGCCACCCACTGGTTTGGTCGGGTCTCCAAAAAACATGCTCGGATCAGCCAAAACTTGATTCGTAACATAAACAGCGAGATCAAAGGAATCCGCCAAGTAGTGGAGATCCATTAGATGTCTGTTCAGCTTCTGTTGTCTCTCAGGCATTTTTTCTCTTCCATGATATTCCGCACGGAAAAGCGAGGTGACGGAATCAACTACAACAAGTTTTATGTTTTCCTTCTCCGCAAACTCCTCGATCTTTTTGACCATCACCATTTGCTGATCCGTGCTGTAAACCCTTGCCACCTTTATATTCTTGAGCACGCTCGTCGGATCCAGACCGACAGCAATCGCCATATCCCTTATCCTTTCCGGCCTGAAGGTGTTTTCAGTATCGATATAAACCGCTTTCCCCCCCAAACCGCCCATTTCGCGTGGAAGTTGAACATTAACGCAGAGCTGGTGAGCGAGCTGTGTTTTTCCGGATCCAAACTCACCAAATGCCTCCGTCACGGCCTGCGTCTCCACGCCACCTCCCAAAAGCTCGTCAAGCTTCTTGCTTCCAGTTGTTATCCATCCTATCTTTTCTCTCCTCCTGAGCATATCCTCCCCAGTCATAAAGTTGTCAAAGCCAAGCACCTCCCTCGCAGCGGATATTATCTTCCGAGCAGTCGCTTCTCCGATTTCCGCGACGGAGATTAGTTCATCGACGGAAACTGTTGCCAGAGAACGTACACTCGAAAAACCGGCTGTTCTGAGTTTTTCCGCTATTGCAGGCCCGATGCCGGGCAAATCTTCCAACTTGAGATTTTCCCTCATTTCTCTTCCACCTTAAACTCTTCCCTCATCATTTTTATCTTCTGGAGTAGCGCGTCCGCTTCCTTCGTCGGCTCAACTGGAATGATTTCCCTTGCTCGGATTTCCAGCATCCCTGAAAACACATCCTGCTTGAGAGTTCCCCGAACCACGATTTCTTTTCCTAACACCTTCTGCACCGCTTCATCCGGAGATTTCACAATTTCCTCCAAATTTGAGCCAACCAAACGCTCCACCAGCTCGCCGAAAGTGGCAACTCTTATCACACCGGAACCGTCGTCCAAAAGAAAACCTAGAACCGCTCTCGGCTTCGGTTCTACCACCCCACAGATTGGACAGAGGTTTCCTTCTTCGGAGGTAATCGTGCGAGAGCATCTCGGGCATACATTGAAATATGGTCGTCTCGTCAAAATCTGTGCGATTGTGCCTCTTACTTCCACCTTTTCCCCAGGTTGCTGGAGTTCAGATATTTTCTTTCTCTCTTCCACCGGTAGCGCCGCTTCAACAGAGATTCCTGGCGGGTTGATTTCCATCACAGTCGTTTCACTGGTCTGAATTTCCACACCGTTCTGGAAACCTGGCACGCTGTAAACGTCTATCAGCCTTATGACATCGTTGACTCTTATATCATTCGCTCTCTCCGCCAACTCGTCCCAAAGAGAAACCCTGAGAGACCCAGAATCGTCGGCTATCCTGATTGAAGCCACCTTGCCAGTTGTTCCATCACTTCGCTGAAACTCTCTCACCGGCGAAACTTCTATAACTTTACCGACGACTTCTAAACATTCCATGTTCGGTTCCACTTCCGCGAGCTTTAATCTCACCGGTTTTATGTCTGCAACATCAACAGTGTTGATCTCTACCTTCGTTTCCTTTCCGACGTGGAGCTCTGGAAAGCCGCTTGGTCCAACCTTTGAATAAGCGTTTCTGACTAAAACCACGTCACCAACCTTGAGCGAATCTGATATCTTTACATTATCGTCCCAAAATGTCAATCTTATCGTTCCGGTCTCATCCGCTATAACAACACTCTGTATTTTTTTCAATGTGCCATCTTGCATTTTTACCTCGACCGATCTCTGCTTCCTCTTTACTCTTCCAGCTATGTTCACGTAGGCCATTGGTCCGATCACGTCTTTTATTTTCAGTAAAGGTGGTGACACGCTCGCTAGCTTCTCACCTTCCGGCGGGTTTACTATAATTCTCGATCTCTCGTCGATACTCAGCTCTGGGGTTTTGAAAGCACCGGTTTTCACCAGAGCGTTCTCGATCCTTACCACATCCCCCGGATTGCGCTTCTCAACTTCGTCTACCATCAAACCCCAAGCAGAAACCCTCACAACGTTTTTTCCGTCCGTGATAAAGAAGGAAACTACCTTTCCCACACTTCCGTCTTCTCTCTCAAACATCCTCACATCTGTTTTAGAGATAATTTTCCCGACGACATCTACTTCCATTCCTTCCCTGAGCTCCGAAAGGCTTACAGGAGATTCTGGAACCCATGGAAGATTTTCAACATCGACATCGGGCGGGTCTAGCTCAAGCGATCCACCAAATCCGAGCGAGAGCTCTGGCTTTCCATCCATTCCCTGTCTGACGTAACCATTTCTCAACCTGAGTATCCTACCTCTTCTTATCTCACCATCGAGGAGAGCATTCGCCTTCTCTCCCCAAAGAACTAACCTTACCATTCCCGTTTCATCGGCCAAGAAAACGCTTCCGATTTGTCCGCGCCTTCCATCCGAATATTCAAATTCTTTAGGGGGCAACACTCTCATGATCCTTCCCACAACCTCAACTTTCGACATCCCTGGGAGAAGATCCGAAATCTTAAGCTGAACTGGAGCCGGGGTTGACAGCCTGAAGCTAAGACCGTATTCCCTTCCAACCAAAATCGCTGCTGCCTTCAAGTTTATTATTCCTATATTCTGCTTTGTCTTCCATATTCTATCCAAGACTTCTTCCCGAGTAAGCCCACTCCTTCTGACTATCTCATCAACTATCTCATCGAACTCCATCGGCTGTGGATCCATTATCCTCCCTCGATGAAAACTCCTCCCACGTAAGAAAAACCGATTTTGAAGAGGTGAAGGAATGTAATCATCCCTTCTTCAACTCCTCCAAGATTTCCTTTGCTCTATCTACCCTTATCTTCCTCTCCGCAACCATTCTCTCCGCAACGATATCCACGAGTTCCCCTTCTGCTCCAGCCATCATCGCTATGTTTCTCGCGTGAAGCTTCATGTGCCCTCTCTGTATACCTTCCGTCGCAAGAGCTCTCATAGCCGCAAGGTTATTCGCAAGTCCTACGGCCGCCATCACCTCTCCCAGTTCCCTCGCGCTTTTAACCCCAAGAATCTTTCTGCAGATTTTCGCCAAAGGATGAACTGCCGTTACTCCTCCGACTACGCCTACGGCGACGGGGAGCTCCACTTCTCCAAGCAAATCTCCATCGGAAGTTTTCGACCATCTCGAAAGAGGTCTATATCTCCCATCCATGGCAGCATAAGCGTGAGCTCCTGCCTCCAGCGCCCTAGTGTCGTTTGCTGTCGCCAGAGCAACCGCTATCACCCCATTCATTATTCCCTTGTTGTGTGTTACACATCTGAAGATATCTGAAACAGCGAAAGCGTACGCGTCAAGAATGGCCTCGACAACCTCCTCCCCACCGAGAGCCTCTTTAGCGAAGACCGCTTTGGCCCTTGCGAGTCTGTAGATGGCTAGATTTGAAACTATTCGAAGCCTCACCTTTCCACCTGTGATTTTTTCGAGAAGCGGAGCAACGGCCTCGCTCATCGTGTTTATAACATTTGCTCCCATCGCATCTCTCACGTCAACGAGAAGATGTACAACCACCATCGGACCTCTTTCTGTCTGTATTTCGCGGGCCTCAAGATCAACAGCTCCCCCTCCGAGTTTCACGAGAACGGGATCCTGCTCGTTGGCTTTCTTGAGAATCTCCTCCTTTGCCGCTCGGATGTCTGCGCAGGCCTTTTTCGGATCATTTACGTTTACAAGCTGAATCTGTCCGATCATGACGGGCTGGGTGCTTTCGGTGAAAAATCCCCCCTTCACTCTCGCCATTTTTGCAGCATTCGAAGCCGCGGCAACAACGGAGGGTTCCTCTATTGCCATCGGAACGAGATAATCTCTTCCATTTATTCTGAAGTTCGTGGCGATGCCTATCGGAAGAGGCATTATACCCACGACGTTCTCGATCATTCTGTTTGCTTGATCGAGTGGAAGAAGACCTTCCTTCAAAATTTCTACTTCTTCTTCTGTCAAATCGGCAAACTCTTTCACAATTTTCAGTCTTTCTTCCGGTGGCAGCTTGTAAAAACCAGGAAGTTCAGAAGTTTTCATCAAAGATAATTGCTTCAGTGCAGATTTATAAATTAACACACGGAAGTGCTGAATCGTTACATACATTATGGTGAAATTATCTGCGCTTCTCTCACACTTAAATCGGGCTCGATGATCAACATCTGGCCCAATTCTATTTTCTCCCATTTTTCTTTGGTTAACTTTTCTGAGCATACCAGCACGGCTTTCTCACCCTTTAATGATTTGCTCCGCAATAGTGCTTTAGTCTCATCCGATGTAAATTCAAACAAACCTGGCTCGGATGGGTCTCTTTTTAGGAAAAACAGCGAGTAATAATCCTCCGCATATTTTGAATATCTAAACGAGTAAAGGCGTTCTCCATCAGAGAGCAAAAAGTTCAATCCGCCGTAGCTTTTTTTCGCAACTTCCTCGATGGCTTTCTTTACTCCTTCTTCAAAATCTTCACTTTCTTCGATGCATTGCAAAATCCAGTAGAAATAAACCTCTGAATCGGTTTCCCCTTCTATTTCTCTTTTATATTCGGAATTTAAGAGCTGGAGCAAATATTCCCTATCACAAACCCCATTATGAGCAAACAGCCAGTTTTTATACGCAAAGGGATGCGAGTTTCTTTTCGATGGTGGAGCTCCCGATCCCTTTCTTACATGAGCAATAATGATATGCGACATGACTTCCCTGGATAGTTTGAGAGATTTCTCACTGCGCGCGCGTATTCCTTCTTTGAAAATTTTGGGATGACCGTTTTCATACCATCCAATTCCCCATCCGTCGGGATTACTCATTGAAAATTTCTCAACAAATTTTCCTAGCGAAAATTCGATATCCACGGGCTTGCTTGCTATTAATCCCAATAGTCTACACATTTTTCTTTCCATAAGCTGTTTCGGGCGGGAAATTTATAATTTCGCCTTGGCCTAGCGTGGGAATTCCACACCCGAGGTAATCGCGGTAATGTTATCCGAGATTATGTCGGAGACGCTATTGATCAACACAGAAATCGGCGAGAGATCGTGGATGTTATCTTCGGAGGTTGCAGATACTGAAACACATATTATTTATGTTAAGCTTTCAAAAAATGGATAACTCAAGAAATTTTCCTCAACAAAAGTCTGACCTTCACCCCGTTAACGTCCCAGTCTCTCAAATAACCTTCTTCAGAAACTTCTCCAATCCTCGAGACCTTGAGATTTCTAATTCTAACTTCTCTCTTTATGTAGTCCTGCTGGGAAACTATCGAGGCAAACTCTCTCTCCTCATCAACACCCACAACCGCGTCCACTCTCTCCTCCATCCCGAGATTCATCTCCTTTCTCATCATCTGAAATCTTCTCACGATCTCTCTGGCGAAACCCTCAGCCTTAAGCTCTTCTGTTATCCGGATGTCCACCCCAACTCTGCCAACTTCGATTTTCTCAACAACAAGTCCCTCCGGGAATGGAATTTCTGGAGAAATCACCTCCAGTTCCTTACAGTTGACTTGTTTCTTTAGAATTTCCTCAAGCCCGGAGATATCAACTTCTGTCTGAACGACCACCTTCCTGACTGGCCACCTCAGCTTCAATCCATTCTCTTGCCTTATCTTCGCCACGGCATCGACAAACTTCCTCACGGTCTCCATCCCCTTCTCCAGCCTCTCGTCTATCAGTCGCTCGTCGACCGAAGGCCAAGAAAGCATGTGAACACTCGGAGGAGCTGAAGGAGAAACAGATCTAACGAGATCCGTATAGATAACTTCTACGATGTGTGGAACAAAGGGAGCGAGAAGCCTTACCAGGGTCTGAAGGGTATGATAAAGCACATAGTACATCGCTTCTTTTCCCGGATCTTCGCCTTCAATCCAAGCTCTTTCCCTCACGAGCCTGACATACCACCTGCTCAGGTCCTCGACGATGAAGTCGGAGATCCTTCTAGTGGCAACGTGGAGCTCGCACCTTTCCATTGCGGATGTTACATCCCTAACAAGAGCATTCAGCCTCGATAAGAGCCACTTGTCCTCAACCTGAAACTCAACCTTCCTCTTTCCCGGTTCAAATCTATCAAGAGACATGTAGGTCGTGGAAAAAACATGGACGTTCCAGAGGATGTTCAGCACTCTTTTCGCTTGCTCAACGCCCTTCCAGCTGAACTTGAGATCCTCCCAAGGCGGATTGACGGAAAGAACGTATAAACGCAGGGGGTCTGCCCCAAACTTCTCAAGCACTTCTTCTGGCTCTATAACGTTTCCCAGAGATTTCGACATCTTCCTACCGAACTCGTCAAGAACAAACCCGTGCATGAGAACTCTTCTGTAAGGAACATCGTCAAAAACCGCCACAGACAGAACCTGCTGGCTGTAGAACCACTTAGTCACCTGATCTTCTCCTTCAACTATGAAATCCCTTTTCCATCCATTCTCGCTTTCAGAAGCCCACGCAGCCACGCCCGAATCAAACCAAACGTCCAGAACATCCGGAATTCTCCTTGCTCTTCCCCCACACTCGCACTTCAGCTCAATCTTGTCAACAAAAGGCTTGTGAAGGTCTATTTCCGCGGAAATCTCGGAGGCCGCCCTCTTCTTCAGCTCTTCGATGCTACCGACGACTATCGTTCTTCCGCAGTTTCCGCAAATCCATATCGGAATTGGAATTCCCCAGTATCTCTGTCTGGAAATGCACCAGTCGCCTACGGATTCGACACCATTGACATACCTCATCTTCACCCAGGATGGAACCCATTCGACGCTCTCATTTTTCTCCAGAATTTCCTTTTTCAGATCTTTGACGAAGAGAAACCACTGCTCCGTCGCCCTGAATATAAGTGGAGTGTGACATCTCCAGCAGAGTGGGTAAGCGTGAACAATTCTGCCCTTTTTCATAAGAAGACCTTTTCTTTCCAAATCCCGCAGAATAACCTCATCCGCTTCCTTCACAAAAATTCCCGCATACTTTCCAGCTTCACTCGTGAATTTCCCGTCTGGGCCAACGGGACTGAAGATCGGAAGGCCGTATTCTTTTCCAATAACATAATCCTCCTCACCGTGACCAGGAGCGGTGTGAACGCATCCCGTTCCTTCCTCAAGCGTCACGTGGGGGCCGCATATAACACGATGGTGTTTCACAAACTCTTTCTGCCTCGGGACTTCCTCCAAAAGAGGATGCTCATACGGCAAACCCTCGAGCTCTTTTCCCCTCATCCTTTCCAAAATTTGATATTCTCCGAAGCTCAATTCTGCTGCAACTCTATCTAGAAGCCCCTCCGCCAGAATGTAAACATTTTCACCAACCTTCACCTTCACGTAGTCAAAGTCGGGATGGACGCAAACCGCTAGGTCGGCCGGAAGCGTCCAAGGTGTTGTGGTCCAGATGAGCAAATACTCATTCTTCCCTCCCTTCACTTTGAACCTGACGAAAATCGATGGATCTGAAACTTGCTCGTATTCTCCTCTCACCTCATGTTCAGCGAGCGCCGTTTCGCACCTCGGACACCAGTGAATAACTCTCACATCCTTTCCGATCAAGCCACGCTCATAAGCTTTCTTGAAAGTCCACCAAGCTTTCTCTATGTAGGCATTCTCAAGGGTCATGTATGGCTTATCCCAGTCCATCCAGACCCCGAGCCTCTTAAACTGCTCCGTCATTATTGAAACATGTTCAATTGCCCACTGCTTACATTTCTTAATGAACTCTTCAACCCCGATAACCGTCTCGATATCCTTCTTCGATTTTATCCCAAGGAGTTCCTCAACCTTTACTTCGATCGGAAGACCGTGACAGTCCCAGCCCGGCTGTCTTGTAACATCAAATCCTCTCATCGTCATAAACCTCAGAATCGCATCCTTGATGATTTTGTTCCACGCAGTTCCGAGGTGAATGGATCCACTCGCGTAAGGTGGTCCATCTAAGAAGTTCCAGACTTTCCCACCTTTTCTCGACTCCTTGATCTTGGCGTATATCCCGGCAGAACTCCACCACTCCTGTATTTCCTTTTCAAACCTTGCAAAGTCGTAGACCGCATGGGCTGGTTTCATGCTCACACCTTCCTAAACTCTTCTACCTAACGGTTTTAAGATTGAGCGTGATTGTTTTGAATAGGTGAAGTGATGGTCGGAGAGGAATTCGAAATCTGGGTTGAGAAGTACAGACCGAAGAAACTCGACGAAATAGTCGGACAGGATGAAGTTGTAGCCAGGTTGAAAACTTTCGTTGAAAAAAAGTCGATGCCCCATCTCCTTTTTGCCGGACCGGCCGGGACCGGAAAAACAACCGCTGCGCTCTGCATCGCCCGGGAGCTTTTTGGGGAAAACTGGAGACAGAACCTTCTTGAGCTAAACGCCAGCGATGAAAGAGGGATTGATACGATTAGAACAAAGGTGAAAGATTATGCGAGAACCCGCCCAATAGGTGACGTTCCCTTTAAGATCATCTTGCTAGACGAAAGCGATGCCCTCACACCAGATGCCCAGCATGCTCTAAGAAGAACAATGGAGATGTACACTCACACGTGTCGCTTCATCTTGGACTGCAACTACTCAAGCAGGATAATTGAACCAATCCAGTCGAGATGCGCCGTTTTCAGGTTTAGAAGACTCACAGACGATGACATAAAGAAAATGCTCAAAAGAATAGAGAAAGCCGAAGGTTTGACGATTGACCCTAAAGCATATGACGCAATTGCCTACGCTGCACAGGGAGATATGAGAAAAGCTATAAACATACTGCAGGCTGCGGCCGCGCTCAAAAAGAAGGTCGATGAAAAGTCCGTCTATGCTGTCACATCGATGGCGGACCCGAAAGAAGTAAGGGAGATCTTGGACCTCGCTCTAGCCGGAAAATTCTCGGAGGCAAGAGAAAAGCTTCATGATCTGCTAATAGAATCCGGACTCGCCGGCGAAGATGTGCTCGAACAAATCCACAGACTAGTTTTCGATTTGGACATTCCAGAGGAGAGAAAGGTCGAGCTTGTTGATAAAATAGGAGAGTTTTCATTCAGGATCGTCCAAGGGGCAAACGAAGTCATCCAGCTTGAGGCCTTTCTCGCCCATCTCTCGTTAATGGGAAAGAGCTGATATCATAAATCGCGGATTTTTGCCGCTATCAACTGGAAAAAGAAAAAATGAGCCACGCACAGGAGAGTCCCGACCAATGGAAGCCTCGGGCGATTAGTACCGGTGGGCTGAGCGCCTCGCCGAAGCTTGGCGCGTACACCCCCGGCCTATCAACGGGGTCTTCTAGCCCCAGCCCGCGTCCGAGTCCTCCCTTTCGAGAGAACCCGGACTGGACGCCTATTTTCAGGGGCCGCTTCGGCCTTAGATGCTTTCAGGCCTTATCGGCTGGCGCGTAGCTACCCGGCCTGCCCTGTCGGACAGCCGGTTAACCAGAGGCGCCGGCACCCTGTTCC
>Ga0105163_1000459_pt1 | contig 24286 bp, 18 predicted proteins | sample JNZ110809AmetaG_FD_81531 | JGI IMG/M metagenome (GOLD analysis project Ga0105163, IMG submission 81531) | Hot spring microbial communities from Jinze hot spring, China to study Microbial Dark Matter (Phase II) - JNZ 110809A | ecosystem: Environmental > Aquatic > Thermal springs > Hot (42-90C) >... | reverse complement strand
CTCAGATGCTGATTGTGGCCCGTCGGGTTCCGTGAGCCTCGCCCGGATCCCCGCCCCTTCCCTTCTCCCTCTCGGTGGGTCGAGGACGAGGGGGAGGAGGAGAAAAGCTCCATGGAAAAGCCATCTTCCATCCCCCGAGCGAATGAAGGGCCTCGCGCTCGCGCTATAATTTCCCTTAGGCCTGTTGCATCCGTCGAGGACCGATCGCCCATCTCTCCTCCTCCCCGCGGCTAGCAAGGTGGCGATGAGAGAGCATGGAAGGTCCGGGCGCGATGAACCCGGCCCCGTTGTCCCAATCTACTTCCCTTGAGGTGAGGTACGCCATGAGCCATCCACGGCTGGAGAAGTGGGCGCAGGTGCTGGTGGACTACGCGACGGGGGTGAAGCCCGGGGACAAAGTGGCCATCCGGGGCACCCCGGCTGCCGCTCCCCTCCTGCTGACCATCTACCGCCAAGTACTGGAGCGAGGCGCGCATCCTCATCTGCTGGTCTCCCTGCCCGGGGCGGCGGAGATCTTCTACCGGGTGGCGGAAGAGCCCCAGTTAACCTTCGTATCGCCGATCGACCGCCTGGTCATCGAGACCTTCGACGTGCTGATCAGCGTGCTGAGCGAAACCAACACCCGATCCCTGAGCAATGTGGACCCCGCCAAGCAGGCCAAGTTCTCCGCCGCGCGGCAGGATCTCACGCGCACCTATATGGAACGGGCCGCCCGCGGGGAGCTCCGGTGGGTCCTCACCCTGTATCCTACGGAGGCTTACGCCCAGGAGGCTGAGATGAGCCTCCAGGAATTCGAGGATTTTGTCTACGAAGCGGGGTGGCTGAACGATGAAGACCCCGTGGCCCGCTGGCGGGAACAGGCGGCGTTCCAGGAACGGCTGGTGGAATGGCTGAAGGGTCGCCGGCGGATCCATATCCGCGGCCCCCATGCCGATCTGGTGCTCGGAATCGAGGGCCGGGTTTTCATCAGCGCCGACGGCCGCCACAACTTCCCGGACGGCGAGATCTTCACCGGACCGGAGGAGACCATCACCGAGGGCTGGGTGCGTTTCACGTATCCGGCCCTCTACGGCGGCCGGGAGGTGGATGGGGTGGAACTGGTCTTCGAAGGCGGAAAGGTGGTGAAAGCAACCGCGAAGAAGAACGAGGCGTTTCTGCAGCGGATGCTGGAGACCGATGAGGGCGCCCGGCGGCTGGGGGAACTGGGCATTGGCACGAACTTCGCGATCCGCCGGTTCACCCGCAACATCCTGTTCGATGAGAAGCTGGGCGGAACTTTCCATCTCGCCCTGGGAGCCGCCTATCCGGAGACCGGCGGGAAGAATCAGTCGGCGATTCACTGGGATATGATCTGCGATCTCAAGGAAGGGGAGATCGTAGTTGATGGGGAGGTCCTCTACCGTGATGGACAGTTTCTCATCCGATAGGGCATGAGGAGACCCATCCCTCCCTGCGGCCCGAAGGCCGCATCGGGGCCAGGGCAGGAGGCCCAGATCCAGGTCATATTCCGAACACAAGCATTCTCCGGAGCTTCGCAGATCGGGAGGGGATCCATGGAAATCGAAATCCGCGGGATTCGGGTGGATCCCCGTTTGCTGGAGCCCCGGCCGGTTCAGCGATGCGGCCCTGCGTTCTGTCGGGGCCGCTGTTGTGCCTACGGGGTGTGGGTGCGGGTGGAACAGCGAGATGAGATCCTCCGCCATGCGGAGCTGATCAAAAAGGTGTTGCCGCCGGATCGGCACGACGAGACCCGGTGGTTCGATGCGGAGCCGGAGTGGGATGACACGCCCCCAGCGGGTTACTGGGTGGGCACCACGGTGATTGAAAATCCATCCCATCCGGCCGGTCAGTCCTGCATTTTCCTGCTGGATGATGGGCGCTGCAGTCTACAGGTAGCCGCCATGGAAGCGGGGCTGCACCCATGGGCGCTGAAACCGTTCCACTGCGCTCTTTATCCGCTTACTTTATGGGAAGGCCAGCTGATCCTGGATGATGAGAACGAGCTGTATGCGGAAGCCTCATGTCAGCAACCCGCGGAAGAAGCGCGTCCGCTGTTTATGGTTTTCGACCAGGAAGTGAAATGGGTGCTGGGGGAGGAGGGCTTCCAGACCCTTCTGGATCTCTATCGGGCTCGCTATGGAACCGAAGGATCTTCTGAGCCTCGAGGCCTATGATTACGAATTGCCCCCGGACCGGATCGCCCAGTCCCCGGCGGAGCCGCGGGACGCCTCACGGTTGATGGTGGTGCATCGAGCGACGGGACGGATCGAGCATCGGATCTTCCGGGAGATCATCGACTACCTGCGTCCCGGGGACCTGCTGGTGTTCAACGACACCCGGGTGATCCGGGCTCGTTTGTTTGCGGTGAAACCGAGCGGAGGGCGGGTGGAGCTGTTGCTGGTGCGCCGGGTGGATCCGGGGCGATGGTGGGCCATGGTGAGGGGACGTCATATCCGGCCCGGCATGCGTCTTCAGCTGCTCTCCGGCGGCCAGCCCATCGATCTCTATGCGGAGGTGGAGGCCGAGGGCGAGGGGCCGCTCCGCCTGCTCCGCTTCCCCACCCCTCCGGAAGGATGGCTGGAGCGAGTCGGGGTCATTCCTCTTCCTCCTTACATCCGTCGACCGCTTCACGACCCCGAACGCTACCAGACGGTCTATGCGCGGGTTCCCGGATCGGTGGCCGCGCCAACGGCGGGGCTCCATTTCACCCCGGAGTTGCTGGCCCGCCTGCGGGATCACGGCGTCCGCTTCGCCTTCGTCACGCTTCATATCAGCCTGGACACCTTCCGCCCGATTGAGGCTCCCGATGTGCGAGCCCACAAGCTGCATCGGGAATGGTGCTCTCTATCGGCGGAGACCGCGTCCCTTATCAACCGGACGCGGCTGGAGGGGGGGCGGATCATCGCGGTGGGCACTACAGTGGTGCGGGTCCTGGAAACCGCCGCCCGTTACGGGCTGGGATGCTCGCCGGAGGACGTTTGCTCGTGGCAGGTTGTTGGGCCCTTCGAGGGGGAGACGGATCTCTATATCTATCCCGGCTTTGAGTTCCGCGCGGTGGATGCGCTGATCACCAACTTCCACCTGCCGCGATCCACGTTGCTGCTCCTGGTGGCGGCCTTTATGGGCTACGATCGGATGCGGGAGGCCTATCAGGTGGCCATCGCCGAGGGCTATCGCTTCTATTCATTCGGAGATGCGATGCTGATCCTCTGACCCCTTCGCGCCATCCGATGCTGGGATCGTCTTCCTCTTCGGTGTGGATCAAGCGGGATGGCTGGCTGAAAGAATCCGAAAGCTTGTCCAGAGTCCTGTTCGTAGAGGATTCCCCTATGCGCTGGCCGCCGTTGACCCCGGCGGTTTTCCTGCGTCGTCTGAACCGATTTGCCGTCGAGGTGTGCCTGAGGCGGCGACGGGTACAGGCCCATCTCCCCAACTCCGGCCGCCTGCACGAGCTCCTGATCCCCGGCTATCCCCTGTGGGTAGCCCGGCGGGAAGGCCGGCGGCGAACCCGTTATGATGTCCAGGTGGTGGAGCTGCCGGGCGGGATCCTGGTCTCGGCGGACGCGCGGGTGCCCAACGTTCTCTTCCGGGAGGCGTGGGAGAAGGGGGAGCTGCCCCCCTTTCGCCCTTACACCGCGCTGGAGGCAGAGGTCCCGCTGGGGGAGGGCCGGGTGGATTTCCGCCTCGCCGGCCCTGAGGGCATGGCCTATGTGGAGGTGAAGAGCGTGACGCTGGTGGAAGATGGCATCGGCCTGTTCCCGGACGCGCCGACCGAGCGGGGGCGGCGCCATGTGGCGGCCCTGATGGCCGCGCGCGCAAACGGAGCTCAGGCGTTCGTGCTTTTCGTGGTACAGCGACCAGACGCCCGGGCGTTTCGCCCGCACGATCCCGCGGATCCGGATTTCGGGCGGATCCTGCGGGCCGCCGTCGCCCAGGGCGTTCAGATCCTGGCTTACCGCTGCGAAGTTTCCCTGGAGGAAATCCGTCTTACGGATCCGATCCCGGTGATGCTGTAACGGACACGAGCAAAGGATCTGACTGCGATGCAACGCCCGGCTCCGTCGCCTGCAGGAGTTACGAGGCGAACCCGGTTGGAAGAGGACCCCTTGACCTCTCTTATTCAAGCGCAAGTTCTACCCTGGTCGGAAGGAGATCCCGGTGACCCACGCGCAGATGCCTGAACCGACCAGCCTGCAGAAGGAGGCAAAGCTCTACCGGGTCCTCCACGTCTGGATGGATCGCTTCCGGTATCGCTGGTTCGGGATGCTGGAAGTGGAAGGGGAGGCCGGGCGGCTTCGTCTCCCGATGACGGGAACGGTGGCCCAGTGGTTTCAACCCGGCGAGGAGGTTCGGGTGGCCCTGGGGCCGCAGGCGGACCCGAGGGCGCTTACCTTCGATGCCTATGCATTGTGGCGCATCGTGGATGGGGATTGGGTCCCTATCTGGCCGGTCTACCAGGAGCGGTTCACGCTGGAGCGCTCCTCTCCGCTCTCCACGACACCCCTCTATCGCTACGCGGTGCTCGCCAGGGAGGCCGGGCTGGAATCGGATTTCGAGGCCATCGTCGATCTGGAGCAGCATCATTACGCCTCGGAGGCGGAGCTCCTGGCCCGCTGGTGGTGCCCGGAGGATCGGACGTGGACGGAGGCGAACGCCCGGCCCCTCTGCCCGCGCTGCCGCCGCCCGATGCGCTTCGGCGACCTGAAGGATGCCACCCGCGCCTCCCGATTCCTGGTGCTGCTCCTGGAGGATCGGGCTCCCTACGAGCCGCTCTATATCGGCTACGTGCGGATCGACCCGCCGATCCCCATGATGCATCGCCGGCTGCCCGACGGCACAATCCAGCCCAACATGCGACAGGCGATCTTCCCCGCAGATTGGTTCGAGCCCTCGTTCTGGCCGGAACGCCTGGAGGAAGCGCTGAAACAGGATCGGCCCGATCTTTCCCCTTTTGATCGGTGGTGGGAAGCTCAGGAAATCGCGCTCCGGACCTGCAATACGCGGGCAGCTCGCCTTGCCCGTGTGGTGGTCCATCCGGATTACCGGGCGGAGGGCCTGGGTCAGCTGGCCCTGCAAGCAGCCATCTCCTGGATCCGGGAGCGGCGTATCCCGGAGATGCGACGGCCCAAGGTCGTTCTGGAGACCATCGCCCAGATGGCGCGTTACAACCCGTTCATGGAGCGATCCGGATTTCGCTACATTGGGGACACCGCCTCCGGCCGGCCGGTGCTGATGTATCCCCTGGAGGAGGAAGCGATCCCTTACCTGGAGCGATTCTATGAAACCGATCCCGTGGCGCGCGCCCATCAGGGGAAACTGTACCGCCCGGCCTTCCGGTCCGTCGAGCCACTGGCCGGGCCGATTCGTCTGCGCCATGTCACCTATCGTTACGAAAACACGCTGCGCCTGAGCGGAATGGCCCCGCCGCTCCAGGATGTCCTGGAGGCCTTTGGGGTTCAGGAACGGACCATTCAAAAAATCGTCCTGAAGGACGTCTCGTTAACCATCTATCCGCGGCAAATTGTGGCCCTCATCGGTGCCTCCGGGGCGGGGAAGACCACGCTGTTGCGCCTGCTCTACGGCGCCGCGACCGGGCGGCAGGATCCGCTGTATCGGGTGCAGTTCGGCAGCATCGAGATGCCGGCGAACGTGCAGGCAGCCGCCTATCTGCCTGGAGAGGTCGAGCCGGAGTTCGATGGGGAGACGATCCTGGAGGCGCTCTATCGTCTCACCGAGGACGAGGTGCTGTCGATCGAGGTCCTGAACGTGGCCGGGATCGCGGACGCCGTGCTGTATCGCGCGCGTTTCTCCGAGCTCTCCACCGGGCAGAAGGAGCGCGCCCGCATCGCTTATCTCCTGGCCCGGCGGCCGAACCTCCTGCTGATCGATGAGTTTGCGGCCCACCTGGACCCCCAGATGGCGTTACGGGTGGCCCGCAAGGTGGCCGCCCTCTGCCGTCAGCACGGCATCACCCTCATCGCCGCCACCCATCGCCCTGAGGTCGTCCAGGGCCTGGAGCCGGATCTCACGCTGATCATCGGCTACGGCCTCCTTCGAGTTTCCACCCGAGGGGAAGGAGGTTGAAAAGCCTGCTCTCCGAGGAGAAGACACAGGGATCTATCCGAACGAACAGGCACCAGGCCTGGGCGGGCACAGGATCCACGATGCCCGTGGCACCGTTAAACGCTTTATCGCTCCCCTCGTCCACGCGCTCTCTCCGCGATCCCCTCCTCCAGCCGAATCCAGACCACCGGCCCCCGGGGGCGGTGGATCGGGATCGGCTCCGGGAAGCGCTGGGGATCCGTGAACACCCAGATGTAAAGGGGGCGGCCCCGCGCGTAGGCCTCCAGGAATTCCGGGTCAGCCCGATGCCGGGCAAACTGGCGCCGCAGCGCCTCCACCGGAACAGGCCCCCGCACTTCCGTCAGCACCACCGTTCCGATCCATCCCCGGGAGCTCACGATCCCGATACGCCCCCGGATGTGGGTCGGATACCGGCGGATCTCCCACGTCTTCTCGCCGGAGACGATGTAAGTGGCATACGGCTCCTGCACAATCAAACCCAGCTCGGGGCGCATCCTGATCCCCCCTCCAACCAGGACACCCGATTGTGATCGGCGGCCCTCCTTTTTCGTGTATATTTTACGATAGAACTTTTAGGTGGTCGCCTTTTCCCCAGGCCAGGGAACGGGCCGGGCCCTTTTGACAACCTTCCTCGCCCCGGGCTCCCCCAGGGGCGGGTTGCGTCACACCTTTCGGGAGCGCGGACGATGAAAGCGCTGACGGTGGCTCAGATGCGCCAGGCGGAATCGGCCGCCGATGCGGCCGGCCATACCTATGCCCGGATGATGGAGCGGGCCGGCCATGCGGTGGCCTCCGAGATCATGCGCCGCATGTCCGTTCAGGGCCGTCGGATCCTCGTCCTGGTGGGTCCAGGGAACAACGGTGGCGACGGCCTGACCGCCGCCCGCTTTCTGAAGGAGGCCGGGGCGGAGGTCGCCTGTTACCTGTTGAAGCCGCGCGAGGAGACCGATCCGGTTTTCCAGGCGGCGAAGGCGGCCGGTTGCTTCATCGCCCAGGCGGAGGACGATCGGACGTGGCGGGTGTTGCGCCTCTGGGTCCGGAGCGCGGCGGTGATCGTGGACGCGCTGTTGGGGACCGGAACCACACGCCCGCTGGAGGGCGATCTTCTTCGCATGCTGCAGATCGTGCGGGCGGAGGTGAGCGATCGACGGCCGTGGTCGACCTCGTTCTTTGCCCCGGGCTTCCCCCTGATCCCTGCCGCCTGGGCCCCGCGGAAGCCGCCGGAGCCCTGGCTCGTAGCCGTCGATGGGCCGACCGGGATGAACTATGACACGGGGGAGCTGGATCCCAACGCGTTTCACGCGGATCTCACGGTGACCTTCGCCTGTCCGAAAGTTGGGCACTTCCGTTTCCCGGCCGCCCACGCGGTCGGCGAGCTGGTGGTCGCGGATATCGGGATTGAGCCGAAGTGGGTACCGGAGGGGGCGTTCGAAGTGATGGACGCCGCGACCGCTCGGGCATGGTGTCCGCCGCGCCCGGCGAATGCGCACAAAAACACGTTCGGGAAAGTGGCCGTGGTGGCCGGCTCTACGAATTACCCCGGCGCTCCGTGGCTGGCCGCTCAGGCGGCGGCACGCGTTGGCGCGGGATGGGTCACCCTTGCCATCCCGCGGGCCATCTATCCGGTCCTGGCTGCGAAAACGACCGAAATCACCTATGTGCTGTTGCCGGATGAACTCGGCGTCCTGATCCCGGATGCCGCAGAGGTCCTGGCGAAGGCGGTGGAGGGCTACGCCGCCATGGTGCTGGGCCCCGGTCTGACCCAGGAGAAGGAGACCGTGACCTTCGTCCACACGATGTTCGGGATGGAGCGAGCTGTGCGACGGGGTCGCATCGGTTTCCATATTGAAGAGGAGGAAGCCGGGAAGCCGGCTGCTCCCACCTGGACCTGGCCGCCCCTGGTGGTGGATGCGGATGGTCTGAACGCCCTGGCCCAGGCGAAAGACTGGGCGACCCGATTGCCGGGCCCGGCGATCCTCACGCCCCATCCTGGCGAGATGGCCCGGCTCACCGGGCTGGACAAGGAAACGATCGATCTCGACCGCCTGGAGATCGCCCGGCGGTTTGCCCAGGCATGGGGCCATGTGGTGGTGCTGAAGGGGGCGTTCACCGTGGTCGCCGCGCCGGATGGGCGGGCGCTGGTGATGCCTTTCGCCAACCCGGCGATGGCCACGGCGGGGACCGGGGATGTGCTGGCGGGGGCCATCGCGGGCCTGCGGGCCCAGGGGCTGGCCCCGTTCGAAGCCGCCGCGCTGGGCGCCTATCTCCACGGCCTCGCCGGGGAGCGGGCGCGCCAGGAGATCGGGGCGGCAGGGGTAACCGCCGGCGATCTCATCCCGCGGCTCCCCAGCGTCCTTCGCGCCCTGAGCGGGGAGGTGGACTGAGGCCGGAAGCATCCAGGCTCCCCAGTCTCGCCCAGGTCCAAGGCGCCGGTCCGTGGGGAGTCGAATTCTTGAGGGTTGCGGAAAGCGAATCGGCCTCTCACGGCTCCTCCGGTCTGGTCACCCTGGATCCAGAGGGCTTTGGGAGGAGAGTGCTGTCCAGCGGGCCATCCCGCCTGGTCCACACCGGAGAGAGACCAGGGCGGTCAGAACGGGCACTGACGTGCCCGACTACGAACAGGAAAAACCCTTTATTCGTAGTCGGGCACGGAGCGAAGTGGAGTGCCCGTCATAAGCGTTCACAAAAAGAGGACGGGCACTGACGTGCCCTACTACGAACAGGAAAAAGCCCCTTGTTCGTAGTAGGGCACGGAGCGAAGCGGAGTGCCCGTCATAGGCGTGCACAAAAAGAGGACGGGCACTTGCGTGCCCTACTACGAACGAAAACCCCGTTTGTAGTCGGGCACGGAGCGAAGCGAAGTGCCCGTGATAGGCGTTCACAAAGAGAACGGGCACGGACGCGCCCGATTGCGAACGGAAAAACTCCCCGGGCGATCCCGAGGCGCAGGCGATGATAGACGATCGAATGCTGGAGCTGGAAGGCCTGGACCCCCATGCTCCCCCTCAGTGGCGCTGGGTCCATCGCGCTCGCCCCGACGCACAGCGCATCGGGGTCCTATCGGCTTCCTTCAACCCCCCTACCCGGGCCCATGTGGCCCTGATGGAAAGCGCCCGGGAGGCTTTCGATCTGGAAGAAAGCGTGCTCCTGCTCGCCATCACGCATGTGGAAAAGCCGCTCGTCGGGTTCGGATTGCGGGAACGCCTGGAGATGCTGCGAGCCATCGCCCTGGGACGCCCCGGGTGGAGCATCGCCCTCTGCAACCGCGCCCGGTTCTTTGAAAAAGCCCGGGCGCTCCGAGAGGCTGTCGGGGAGGGGCCGGAGCTCTTCTTCATCATGGGCGGCGACACGCTGGTCCGGCTGTTCGATCCCCGCTACTATCCGGATCTCCCGATGGAATCCGCCCTGGAGCAGTTCTTCCAGACCGCACGCCTGCTGGTGGCCCCCCGCCCACCCTGGGATCGACCGTCCCTGGAAGCCTTCCTGAAGGATCCCGCACGGGAAAGGTATCGGGTGCGGATCGCTTTCCTTTCTCTCGACCCCGCTCTCGGGGCGCTCTCCTCCTCCGAGGTCCGCCGACGCCTGGCCCAGGGAGAGCCGGTGAACACGCTGGTCCCACCCGAGATCCTTCCCTGGCTGACGGAGCGGGGCAGGCCGTGGGATCCAGAACACCCTGTCGGATGAGACGGACCGGGGCCTGGAGAGCGAAGGGTCGAAAGGAGGAGCCCGAAAAGAACAGGGCACCCCAGGGGGTAGATGGTGGAATTTCCCGCCTCATCGGACTTTCGTCCTATTCGGGCGGGCGTGTTCACTGTTAGGATGGAAGGGCAGAACGTCCTGACCTTCAGCCTATCGAGGGGATGGGATGAGGAAGCGAGGGCAGGCCCTGGTGCTGATCGCGCTGGCGTTCGCCGCGTTCCTGGCGCTGCTGGCGCTGGCCATCGATGGGGGCAACGCCTATGCCCAGCGACGGCGGGCCCAGAACGCCGCCGACGCGGCGGCCCTCTCCGCCACCCGCCGGCTGTGGGAGATCCGACGCCAGGGGGGGAGCGAGACGGATCTCACCGCCGCGATCCAGGAGGCGGTGAACGCTCATGGACCGTTCAATGTTGACGGCCAGCCTAACCGCTTCGAGGCCTCTTATGTGGATGAGGGAGGGAATGTCCTCGGACCCCTGGGCTCCGGGGTCATCCCGGGGAACGCGCGGGGCGTGCAGGTCACGGTGATCAACCGCTTCGATGCCTTTTTCGCTGGGGTCTTCGGCTTCGACCCCATGGAGGTCCGGGCGATCGCAACCGCGGTGTATCGTCAGGCTCCCGCGTGCCCTTTCGCTCTCTTTGCAGAGAACAGCTTGCGGGCGGAGTTCCCCTCCCTCGAGGTCCGGGCAGGTGGCGTCCACGCAGGGACGGAGCTCACACTCCGATGGTTTGGGGAGATTCAGGGGCCCTGCGAATACGGCACGAGCGCCAACATCGAATGGGGAGTACAGTGTCAGGGCGGGCGGATCCAGGCGCCCTTCCAGCCGCTTCCAGCCCTCTATGCGATGAGCAATTTCGCCCCTGGGGGAGCCCTCTGGAACGCCTACACGGGGGATCGATATTGCATCCGTCCTCAGGACCCGGGGCAACCGATTGTGCTGGATGCACACCCAGCCGGGGCGGTGAATCCTTCCCCTAATCAATGCATCACTGCGCAGCGGGTTCGCCTGCGGGATGGGTTGTATTACCTAGAGGGAGATGGACGGGGGATCCGGAGCCAGGGTCAGGCCGCGATCCGTGAGAGGGTTACCCTGGCCGCCACCGGCTCGCTGATTCTGGACGATTCTGGTAACCGGTACGAGCTCCAACCGGCGCTGGACGATCCCCAGCGGGGCGCTCCGTTGCTGGTGGCCGGCCAGGCCATCACCATTACCACACCCGATTTCTGGTGGATTGGATTGCTTCTGGCCCAGAACGGTCCGGTGAGGCTTTCAGTAACTATCCGTGCCTGGTCGGATCGAGGAGCGGTCTATGGCCGGGCGCTGGATTTGAGGGGCGCCCTTTTTGATCTTACCTTTGCTCCCACTGTGTGCCCCGTGGGGATCGCTCAGATGGAGCTCCTGCGATGATGTGGGGAGCACTGATCCTGGGGATCGGGATGAGCCTCATCGGTCTCCTGCTGGCCTGGCTCCTGCTTGATTCGGAGGAAGAGCCGGAGAAGGCACCGGAGGGGGGCTCGCTGGCCTTTGAGGGGAACCCGGAGGAAGCGTTCTTATCCTTCGTCTCTCAGGCGTGGGGCCTGGAGATCGCTCCGGATCCAACGGAAGAGCGCCCGCAGGCCGCCCGGGCATGGCTCCGTGAACGCCTGGCCTCGCTCCGAGACCCCGGAGGGCGGATCCGGGACTTCGAACGCGGCATCACGCGCCGGCTTCGGCGTCTGCTGGCGGAGGCCGATCTCCCCTGGCATCCGCTGGAGTGGATGGGGCTCACCCTGGCGCTGATGGCCTTAGGAGCCTGGATCGGCCTTCAGGTCTACCGCCTGCCCGGCTTCGCCTGGATCGGGGCGCTGATGGGGGGTGCGCTCCCCTTTCTGTTCGTTCGCCACCGTCGCGAGACCCGCCTTCGCCGCCTGGAGCTTCAGCTGGCCGATGCGCTGCTCCTCATCTCCCGCACCCTGCAGGCCGGCGGCAGTCTCTATACGGCGTTCGAAGAGATCGCCCGTCAGTTCCCGCCGCCAATCTCTGAGGAGTTCCGGCGGGTGCTGATCGAGCTGCGTTTGGGGTTCTCGATCTCCGAGGCGCTGGAGCATATGCGGGAGCGCGTGCCCAGTGAGGATCTCTCGATGGCTATCACGGCGATCCAGATCAACCGACAGGTCGGGGGGAACCTTTCGGAGTTCCTGGAGAAGGTGGCCGCCCGGATCCGCGAGCGAGTCCACTTACAGAACGAAATCCGGGTGATGACGGCTTCCTACCGGCTCAGCGCCTACATCCTGGCCGTGCTCCCGCTGCTCCTCTGGCTGGTCCTCTTCCCCATTAACCGGCGTTATATGATGCGTTTCTTCACCAGCGGCATCGCCGGTTACGCGATGCTCGGCCTGATCCTCCTCCTGGTCCTCACCGGCCTTCTGGTGGTCCGCCGGATGACGCGGGTGAGCCTGTGAATTCGGCGGTGCCCATCCCTCCGCAGGCCATCGGACGCTTCCGGAGGCGCATCCCCTGAACGATGGCTTTCGAAAGATGGACCTCCAGGCCTGCTGTGCTGGCGCTGGGGATGCCTGGCGGGGAAAAGTTGACCGCTGGCCACAGCCTTCTATAATCCGGGGAAGGAAGCGCGGGACCGGAGCCCTGCGGGATCTCGAACCAGGAGGGCGAGACGTTCCATGGCCTTCCCTATCGGATGGGAGGAACCGAGGAGTCCCTTCTGCCGCCTGCTGAAAGGACGGGTGGACCTTTACCACGTGCCGTTTAGCGAGCGGTCCTCGCGCATGATGGTTTTCGCGGAGGACCTGCGCCCCAGGGTGCCCGGGCTGTTCATCAAGCTGGCGGAACGCTGGGAGAAGCAGCAGGAGAAGTTCGGGGATTATCGCCAGCGCCGGCCAATCGTCGAGCGTCTGGTGTTCCTCAGCCCGGACGGCGAGCCGCTCCCCGCATCCTTTGTCTCCTACCCCCACGCCGTGTTTTTCCACACTCCCCGCGGCATCGCAGGGATGACCTTCAATGACCCGGAGGCCCTCTACATCGCCCTGCCCCCTGAGGCGATCGGGATCCAGTTCATCGCCCAGGCGGAGACGGCGCGAACCGACCGTCGCGGGGGGATCCTGCGGGGGGTGCGCAACCTGGCTTACACCACCAACGCCCGTCTGCGGCTCAATCAGATCGAATCCGCGGGCCCCGGGCTGTTCCGGGTGACATTCATCGTTGAACCGACGCCGGACGCCGCCGTCCTGCTCAACATCACGCCGCGTCTCGGGTTCAACCGGACCATCCGTCCGCCCCTCCCGGTCTTCCTGGAGGCCGAGGCCCGCTGGCACGACTGGTTCGCGGCCGCCCCGCCGGTCCGCGAGGATCTGGCGCCCCAGTATTACTACGCCTGGTGGGTCATGCGGGCCGGGTTGATCTCCCCCCGCTACTATATGACGCGCGAGGGGATGACCCCCAGCAAGATCCACTATGTGGGCGTGTGGCAATGGGACGCATGTTTCCACGCCCTGGCCTATCGCTACGTCGATCTGAAGCTGGCGGAGGATCAGATCCGCCTGGTGCTGGATCATCAGCGGGAAGACGGAATGGTGCCCGACGCCGTCCACGACGAAGGGCGGGTGACCCATCTCCCCGTCCCGGTGGATGCGGACGTGACCAAGCCTCCCATTACCGCCTGGGCGGCCTGGAAGATCTACGAAATGGGCGGGGATCGAGACTTCCTGGATGAGATCTATGAGCCCCTGGTGCGGTGGAACCGCTGGTGGTTTGAGCGGAACGATGACGACCGGGATGGCCTGTGCCAGTATAATCATCCCTACTCTTCCGGCTGGGATGATTCCCCGGTGTGGGATGGGGGGATGCCCGTGGAGTCGCCGGATCTGAACACGTATCTGGTGATCCAGATGGAACATCTGGCCCGCATCGCGGAAGCCATCGGGGAGCCGGAGGATGCGGCGCGGTGGCAGGCGGAGGCGGAGGCGCTGACCCGCCGGATGATCGACGCCATGTGGGACGAGGAGGCCGGGCTGTTCTGGCCGCTGCGGGGGGAAAAGCCAGTCCGGATCAAGACCCCGTTGAGCCTTTACCCGCTGCTCACGGGCCGGCTTCCACCAGCGATGGTGGAGCGCCTGATCGCTCACCTGGTCGATCCGCATGCCTTCTGGCCGCGTTACCCCATCCCCACGGTGGCTATGGACGATCCGCATTATAATCCGGAGCAGATGTGGCGCGGCCCCACCTGGCTGAACATCAATCGCCTGTTCATCGAGGGACTATCCCGATGCGGATATGCCGACCTGGCCCGGGAGCTGCGGCGTCGGACCCTCCAGCTGGCGATGGGCCATCCGGATCTTTATGAATATTACCATCCCGAAACCGGGCAGCGCCCGCCCCGGGCGGCCCCGATCTTCGGGTGGACCTCCGCGGTGTTCATTGAGCTGGCCATCGAGGCCAGCCGCGAATCCGAAGCGTAAAGCAGGAGACGCAGGAGGCGATCCGTCGCTACCGGGACCCAAGTCAGGAGGTCGATCCACTCATCGGATGTCTGATCCTCACCCAGCCGTTCTTCTTCGAGCGTGAGGATTGGATCTCTGTTCCCGAGGATTGGAGCTGGGGCATCCGGCGGGGGAAGACCTATCGATTGGAAGACCCATGGGGTCGGCGGCTCTGGGAGCAGGTGATCAATCGGCTGCAACGAACTTCGCCGTCAGCATCGGCGGATCTGCGCCCGGCGCGTGAGATCCCATCCGGCTATGGCTCTCCCTATCTGGTTCGGCCACGTCTTGGCCAGGGCGCCTTTCGCGTGCTGGTAATCGATGCGTATCAACGCCGCTGCGCCATCACCGGCGAACGCACCCTGCCGGTCCTCCAGGCGGCCCATATCAAGCCGCACGCCTCCTCAGGCCCCCACGAGGTGCGGAATGGCCTGTTGCTACGGGCGGACCTTCGTATCCTGTTCGACCGGGGATATGTGACGGTGACCCCGGATCTCCGGGTGGAGGTCAGTCGCCGTATCAAGGAAGATTAGGAGTGAAATCCCCTGTTTGGATCTGGGCGGAACGTTTGACCGAGCATGCCTTTCCCCCCGCGGCCAAAAGGCCGCGGGGGGAAAAGGGGTGGACGGGGCTGCCTCTGGCGGCCCCGCCCACCCCCAAAAACCCCGAATGGATTTTAAGCCCCGTTTCACCTCGAAACCCATGAGCCGAAGCGTTTCTAAGGGATGGGCGGGCACCTTCGGCGTCGGACCCAGCCCCTCAAATCCCCAAAACATCCAGCCCCTGTGCAACAGACCCCTGGTCGTTTTGGGTTGGGCCAGACCTCCTCAGCCCCTGACACCTGAAGTCCCCATTCAGGATCACGATTGACACAAAACGTATTTTCTTTTCCCCGGAATGGTTATAAAATATTTAACCTTTTACTGTTATATATTTTCTTACCTGTCGTTCACGTAACTTTCAGAGGCGCGATACGGTATTTCGAATAGAAAAACTCATGTGACGGGATCGGAAAGGAGGCATATCATGAGGACCTTGTGGATGCGGTTGGGGATGGCCCTGGTCACTGGCTTCCTCTTGCTGGTCCTGTTAGCTTTCGGAACCGCCTGGGCGGCGGGGGGCGGCTCCTCCAGCCTGGCCGCTGTGGTCTCCGGATGGACCGGAGGGCGCGAGATCGCTCCGCCCCGCGCAGAGCCTCAGCAGGGTCAAGCAGGCACAAGTATTCAGGCGTATAAAACCGCCGAGGGCTTCTGGACCCATGTGATCACCTACGACTGGTCCCTCAAGAAGACCGTATCCCCGGATGCGCTCACGCTGGCCCGAGGGGAATCCGGGGAGGTCGCTTACACGATCACCGCCACCCGTCAGATCGCCGCGGAAGAGGAACGCACAGGCGTCCGCGGCTCCATCTGTGTAACCAACACCGGAGAGGTAGCTACGGAAGGATTGGCCATCACCGATGTGGTGGAGTTTAAGAACCCGCCGGTGGTGACGGATTGGACCCCATTCCTCACTGTAACCGTTGATGTCAGCGAGAAGCCAGCGCTCAATCCCGGGGAATCCCACTGCTATCCCTATGAGATCCCCTTCACGCCGCTTGAGAGTGTCACCCAGTATCGCAACCACGCGATCGTGACCATCCTGAACCATTCCGGCCACCTCGGCGAGCCCTTCGGGCCGGAGCCGAAGGAAGGTTTCTCGCTGCCGGAGCATCCCACCCTCGTGGAGGTGGATGCCTCAGCGACTGTGGAGGATGTGGAGCACTGCCCTGCTAACTTTATCTGCACGCCGAGCGAAACCGGGCCGTGGACGTTCCACGATTCCGGTTTTGTTTCGTTCCACAAGACCATCACCGATGAAAACGCCTGTGAGCTCACAGCTGAGCTCCATAACCTCGCCACCCTCACCGAGTCGGACACCCATGAAACCCGCACGGCGGAGGCGGTGGTTCACCTGACGGCGCCCCCGTGTCCGGTGGGTTGCGTGCTGACCCAGGGCTTCTGGAAGACCCATCCGGATGCCTGGAAGGTTCATCATCCGGAGGATCCTTTCTTCTCCAGCGGCAAGACCTGGATGGAGGTCCTGTGGACGGCGCCGAAGGGCGATGCCTATTACATCCTGGCCCATCAATACATCGCGGCGGCCCTGAACGCCGCTTCCGGCGCTTCGATGCCTGCTGAGGTTCAAATGGCCTTTGACCAGGCAACAGCCTGGTTCAACACCCACAATCCGGGCGTCCCCGCTGCCTCTCCTGATGGTCAGACAGCGATCCACCTGGCGGAGATCCTGGCGGCCTTCAACGAGGGGCGGATGGGCGTGCCGCATTGCGAGGATGTGGCGGCCGGGCCGGCGAGCCCGATGAAGAAGGGCGGCCAGCGGCCGGAGACGCCGCCGGGCCTGGAGAAACGGCAAGCCACCCCGCCCGGGTTGGAGAAGCGCCCGGAGAACCCGCCGGGGAACCCGCCGGAGCAGCGCCCGGAGACGCCCCCGGGCCAGGAGCACCGCCCCAGCACCCCGCCGGGCCAGGGGAAGGGAAAGGGGAAGTAGCCTGAGGAAGCGAACCTGCCCTATCCCCGAAATGGGAAAAGCGAGGGGGCCGCCGGCTGGCGGCCCCCCTCGCTTTTTTTACCCCAGCCACGCGGGAAGCTCCGCAACGGAGGCCAGGACGGCATCCGGGCGAATCGGGCCGCTCAGGTCTGCCGGCCGGAACTTCCCGGTCCGCACCAGGATCCCCCGCATCCCGACCGCCTGGGCTCCGCCCACATCGATTTCGATGTCATCCCCCACCATCGCCACCTGTTCCGGCGGCATTCCCAGATCCTCCAGGACCATCCAGAAGAACCCGGGGTCTGGCTTACCGAAGATCATGGCCTTCTGTCCGGTGGCCTCCTCCAGAGCGGCCACGAAAGGGCCAACATCCAGGCGGAGTCCATCCGCTGCCCGCCAGTAACGGGTGCGGCCTAACCCGATGAGCCCCGCGCCATGCTCCAGGATCAGCCGGAAGGCGCGGTTCAGCCGCTCAAAGGTCCACGCTTCCCCCAGATCGCCGATCACCACGTAATCCGGCCGCTCCTCCTCGTCCAGGACCCCCTCCAAATCCTCCCGGGCGCCTTCGGGGACCAGGAGATAGGCCCGGGCCTGGCGCTGGCGCAGGAAGCGCCCGGCCGCCCACGCGGGGGTGTAGATCTCCGCCGGCTCGGCCGGGAACCCCATGCGGTTCAGCCGCTCCGCCAGGGCGCGGCAGCTGCGAGTGGTGGTGTTGGTGACGAAGCGGACCGCAAGGCCCCGGGTCCGGAGGGCCCACACCGCTTCCACCGCACCCGGGATCGTTCCCTCCGCCGTGTAAAGGGTGCCGTCCAGATCCAGCAGGATCGCCCGGATATCCTTCCAGGAAGGCGGCATCGAGCCTCCTTCGAACGAAGCGCTGGAGGGGTAAGCCCTTCGTCATCCACCCTATCATCCGAAACCTCGGCTGGCAACCGGGACTCTGGACCGAATCCCCTTACGGGTGCACCTGGAGCGCAAAGGGGAGCTCCCATCCCGGACTTTCCCCGGATGGACCGGAGACGAGGAGATGCTCCATCGATGGCCAGAGATACCATCCGAGGCGAAGGCGATATCGACCCGGAGGCAGGGGGGGCCATTCTACCCTCAGGGGAACGCATTCCCCAGGGGGCCACATCGCGGTAAGCTGGAATCGATCCTGCTGGGCGACCAGCCGCCCTCCCTCGTCCACCAGATGAACAAACAGCGTATAATTTCGATCCAGCGGCCTCAGAGCCCGCCAGCTCAGCCACAGCTCGAAGGGCTCTCCAGCCCGGATCCCGGTCGGCCATTCCGCGCCGTCGAGCTGGAGCATCCCCCCAAAGGATACCGCAGAAGGAAGTCCAGGGATCGCCCGCCGGACGATCAGCACGCGCGGCAAATCCACCCCATCCGCCCCGCCGTTTGTGACGCGCCAGCGCTGGCCGGCCGGCCCGCTATACAGCCCCACACGAATCCGATAGGGGCCGGGCTGGAGATCTGGTGGGATCTGCAACACGTGATCATCGCGGTAATGCTTCTCCGGATCCCATCGCCGGGCGGGAACATCGCCGGGATGAACATGGTCGCTCTGAAACGACTGAGCGGACGAAAAGGGTTGATCCGCGGGGATCCCATGGACATAAACATGGGCGTCTTCGTCCAGGTCAACCAGGGGGCGCCACCATAGGGTCAGCTGCACCGTCTCCCCGGGAGAGATCGCCCATCGATCGATCTGATAGCCCACCAGCCGGATCCGATTCTCGAAATCCACTTGAACGGAAAGGTCGACACCCGGGGGACGGTCCAGCGGCACGCGGGTGATGGCCCACAGGCGATAGGGAAGGCGGAGGCCGATGGCGAGCAGGAACAGAAGGGCGGCCCCCAGGGCTCCCCACGGGGGTGCCGGGCTCCGGTGCTCCGACATCTTCCCACCGGAGAGCGCAGGGGCCGCCGGCCGGGTCCGGCGTCGCCGGAGGATCCCCCATATCGGCCATCCCAGCTAGAGGCCGAGGGCGAGATGGTCGAAAAAGCGCCAGATCCATCGCCCGGGGAACCACAGGCGAACACGGTGGGTCCCTGCCGGGATCTCCGACCAGAGCCAGCCGGCGCGCGCCTCCACCCACATCGGAGCAGGCTGACCGTCCACGGCGACCATCCAACCCGGGTATCCGAGAACTCCGAAGCGGATCGGGGTGCGATAAGGGACGTTGATTTCCCAGCTCTGATCCAGAGGCCCCAGGCGGAGCGTTCGCACGGTCGCTTCAACAGGCAGAGAAGTTCGATCCAGGCGATCCGGTTCCTCGCCGCGCTCATACGCCCGGAGCATATCGGTGAACAGCTCCGGCCATCCTTCCACCCATCTTGGAAATAACTCGCCGGTGGCGGTGAGGCCGGGATACTGTTGCTCCCGCTCATAGCGGTGCAGATCCGCGAGGGTCGCCCGAGCGAGAGGAACACGGGATCCCCCATCGTAAATGAATCCCAGCGTTCCCAGGATGAGCAAAAAGGAAGTCGTGAAAACGGCGGGCCAGCGGATAGGAGGGTTAAGGGTTTCGATGGAGAAGCCGATCAGGAGGGCGGTGATCATTCCCATCGGGCCTAACCAGCGCCACGGGAACTGGAAATAGGAGAGGCCCGGGAGGATGGTCCAGAGGAGATAGGAAGCCGGGGTCATCAGGAAGATCAGGATCAGCCCGATCATCCATCCCCATACGGCTTCAAGACAGATTGTCCGGCGACGCCACGGAAGCCCATAAACGAGAGAAGGGAGGGCCAGGAGGGCCTGATGCAATCCGATCGTCAGGATGAAGGGATGGTTTCCCCATCGATCGTCCCGGATGGGGGGCAACTGCAGAAGCTGAGGCAGGCTCCGGAAGTGGTGAACGATCTCGTAGACCCCGGTGCGGGCGCGCTCGAGGTGGACCCATGGGATTTCAATGATGGAAGGGCCCAGATAAGGCAGGGCCATGCCCACTCCCAGGGCAAGGGCGGTGAGTGTTTGTCGCAAGCGCTTTGGATCGAAGTCAGCAGCAATCCCCAGAAGGAGGATATACGAGAAAGCCAGCAGATAGCCCATCCATGCGGTGAGATTGTGGCTGAGGCCCAGGAGAGCGGTGATCAGAGCCAGGAACCCGCGCCTTGCGAATCCACCGCCTCGCAATGCCCCGTCGACGCCGATCAGCAACCATGGCAGCAGCGTGATGGCAAGGTATTGAGGATAGTTGGTTTGCTGGAGCTGGAACGGCATGTAGCCGAAGGCGAGGCCGGCCGTCATCGCGGCGGCAGGACTCAACCTCCATCGCCGGGCCAGACCATACACCCCCAGGCTTCCCGCCAGCGTGGCGATCATGAGGGTCAACTTCATCGCCTGTTCGATTGAAAGCCCGAATCCGAATGAGAGGGCTGCGACAGACCAGGGGAATAGCGGGGCGTGGAAGAGGAACAGCGGATAGCCCGTCCCGCCTGCGAGGTCCGGAGCCCATCGGGGATACAGGACCCCTGCCCGCCACATGCGGATCATCTCGAGGGCGCGATACGCATGCAGCAGGGCGTCCCCTTCCCGGGGCAGGCCCGGCTGATTGAGCCCTTCCCACCAGGCCATAAGCCCGACGAGGATCCATAGCATTCCCAGCTCTCGCAGCGTTTTCATCGCTCGCTACGCGATTCGGTGATCGCCCCGAAACATCATGAGGGGCTCGATTTTTCCCTGGGTGCGGGCTGTCTTCAACGACCCGCACCTCAGGAATTCCAGAGTTACGCCGGCGACCTCCCCTCCTCCCGTGACAAAGGCCAACCGCGTAAGTCCTATCCGTATCATGGGGCCTGAGGGAGCTGCAGCTCCCCTAAGGGAACGCTGAAATCCGGGATCGGCTTCCCCGTGGCGTCAAAAGCGGGCAATCGTTCCCCTGTCTCCAGATGATACCAGCCAACGTGAACCCGATAAGCCCCCGGGGGCAACAGCTGCTTCAGATCAATCCATCGTTCTTCCTCGACGATCTCGCCCGGTTCCCACCATCCCGTGGGATATGCCCCGTCCCGGGGTGGCCCATCCCCGCCAGCCATCCAGCGCCCCTCCGAATCCAGGAGATGAAGGAACACATGAAGCCCCGGTGGGAGATGGGCCGTCGCCTTCCACCAGAGATGGACACTTATCCCCCGATCCGAAATCCGGATGTTATGCGCGAGCAGGAGGATCCCCGGTTCGAACCGTGCTTCCCAGGAGCGGGGTTCAGGTGCGGAGGAAAGCGGGGGGATTTTCCCAAAGGAAAACCAGTTCTCCCCACCCGAATGGGGCAGCTGAGGGAGATCCGGGTGGGAGCGATCATACACCCCGATCAACAGGGATAAAATCGTGGGGACGTTCCGGGACGAGGATAGCGAAATACGGTAAGTATCACAGATCACCGAACCGGGTGGCCAGAAGCGCATCGGCCATGAGCCCATGCCCGGATAACTGTCCACCTGCCCGAGCCGCTCGCTGCGAGTGGGATCAGGGCCGGACCAGATCTGATAGGTGAACGAATAATTGCGGGGGGCTGGCCGCAGAAGCTCCCAGCATGCAGTTAGGCGGACCGCCTGGCCGGGCATCAGCCGACGGGGCGTCACCTGAAAGCCGATCAGGCGCACCAGGGGCTGACCGGGAGGACCCTCCAGGTCTTCAAAGGTCCAACCCAGGCGTTCCAGATCGGCAGGGACCTCCTCCATGGTTCGGAGCGGTTGATGGAAAGCGGGCCACAGATAACGAGAGAACCCCAGGATGGAGAACATCGTCGTGCAGATCAGCCAGGCCCGCACGACCCCTCTCTCCCACGCAGCAGACGAAGAGCCCTCCCAGGCCCATGTGACCATCAGCCAGAAGGAGGGAAGGGCGATAAAGAGAAGCCGCCCCAACCCGGCTTCCACGCGGGTGTTCCAGGCCACGAATTCAAGGATCACGATCCCTAACCAGAGAGCGTGAACCAGAAGCAGAAGGCCCCGAAGGCGATCCAGCTGCCAGCGGGAACGGAACCTCCATGCCTGTCGGAGGATCTGGGCCCCGGTGGCGAGGAGGAAGAGATCCCAGATCGCGTATACCCATCGCTCTGCGATGATCCCCTCCGTGGCCCCGAAAGACAGAAACGCCGTCTCCCGCGCCCGAAGGAAGATGAAGATCCAGTCGCTCCATGACGGCGGTTACGAGCGAGTCCAGTGGATCAACGTCAAGTGAGCCCGGAAAGCCAACGGATCCCGATACAGGAGAAAATTCTGTGCCAGCCATCCCCCGCTCAGGAGAACGACCCCGAGCAGGCTCAGGACCAGCTCGCCACCCCGAACCCGCCAGGATCGCTGGGGGCGGGTGCTCGCCATCCACATCAGGATCCAGAGAAGGAGCAGACCGATGTTGGATGCTTTGGCCAGAATGGCCATCCCCAGAGTCAGACCGATCCATCCGGCCTGCTTCCACGAGGGGCGGAGCATGTAATCCACGATCGCATTCAGGGCCAGGGCGGATCCCGCCACGGCCAGGGCGTCATTGCTCACACTGGAGGCAAGGGAGATCCATCGCGGGTGGAAAGCCATCAGCGCGGCAGCGATCATGGCTGCCCCGCGTCGTTCCGGGACAACCCGCCGGACCAGTCGGTAAACCAGCAGAACGGCGCCCAGGCCGGCCAGCGAGGAGAGCAGGCGGGCGATCCGAAAGGCAAGGAATTCCCCCTCCCAGTTCCAGATTTCCCCCGGATGATGAACAATGAAGTTGCGGTTCGCCCATGCTTCAGGAGGCGGAGCAGGAGCCCCGATGTGATGCGGGTTCGGCTCCTCCCAAATGATCTGTTCGTCGAAGCGGATCCATCCGGTGGCAATCGCTGAGAGGACATAGTAAAGCGGGAACTGCGTGCTTTCGTGAGGGACCTGCGCGCTCTGCCCGCGGATGACCGGCCACGATCGATGGCGAACCAAGTAAGCGATGACTCGAAAATGGGATAACTCATCGGGCGCTTCCCCAAGGGGAAGCGCTAACTGGTAGGCGAAACTCAGGATGAGGAAGCAAAGGGAGAGGCTGAGAAGGAATATCCGTTCTCTTTTTTGAGCGCTCATCCCGGGATCGGCTTGCTGGGTTTCTCGCAGCCAGGCGAAATTGTCCATAGGATGACTCAGGGCCAATCGGCAACATGATCCCTCATACTTTCAGGTTATCCGCGATGAGGCCCCGCACGACCTGCGCATAGATCCGGATCCGCTCCCGGCGCATCGCCCGTTTATGCCCTAAGGCGGCCTTTGCTCCTTCGATGCCGATCTGCCAGAGATACTGCCCGATCAGGAAGGCCCGGAGGGCGACTGCGGCGATCGGGCCGTGATGCTTCCGGAAGTAGCGGATCTTGCTGCGCTGGAAGGCCAGATGCTGCACCGCTGGCACCTGATCGCTGCTGCGCCCTCCGTAGTGGATCACCCTGGCTGCTGGATAGTAGAATACCTTCCAGCCTGCCGCTCGTATCCGCCGGCACCAGTCCATCTCTTCCGCATACATGAAGAACTCCTCATCCATCAGCCCGACCTGCTCCACCGCCTCCCGACGGACCAGCATGGCGGCCCCCGTCACCCAGTCGACCTCCTGGGTCTCGTCATCGGGGCGATCCAGCACGTAATAGCGCCGCAGGATCTGACGGGGCGCATACGGCTGCCACCATGTGCTTTCGAAAAGGGCCGTCCAGAACGTGGGGAACCGCCGGCGGGAGGATTGAACCGTCCCATCGGGGTTTAACAGCTGGGGGCCAACCACGCCCGCCTCCAGATGCGTATCCGCGAAGGCCACCAGGAATTCGATGGCCCGATCCAGAACACGGGTATCCGGGTTCAGCAGGAGAAAGTAACGGCCCCGTGCGATGGCCATCCCCTGATTGTTCGCCGCCGGGAAGCCCCGGTTCACCGGATTGACCAGGAGACGAACTTCCGGAAATGCCTCCCGCACCCGTTCCGGCGTCCCATCGGTGGACGCATTGTCCACCACGATGATCTCCCCTTTCAGATTGCCCAGCGCCTCCCGCACCGAGTCCAGGCAGGGAGCGAGCCACTTCCAGACGTTCCAGCTCACAATAATGACGGAGACATCCATCGCCCGATTGTTACTCTGAAGCATAATGAGGGGAGCATAGCGCATGCTGGGAATTCTACGAGCTCATGGTGCAGGTTGAGGGTCGAGAGAGGGGACCAGCCGGGCAGACAGGTGACCCCCTCCTGATCCTGATGGAAGTTACGCCGCTCGGAGCCCGCGAGAAGAGGTGGAATGGCCCCCCAAATCCTTAGTAGAAAACCAGCAGCGTAGCTCCCACCTGAATTTCTGCAAGCGGCCCTTTAGACCGCGTGGAGAGGGAGAGACCGGGAAAGGCACGACCGGCGTATTCACCGATCCCGATGCAGCACATGCTCCCCAAGGGACCATAAGGCCTGCCGGGCAGGGCCGTCCGGCAGGCCTTATGGTCCCTTGGGGAGCATGTGCTGCATCGGGATCGGTGAATACGCCGGT
>Ga0105163_1000456_pt1 | contig 24376 bp, 20 predicted proteins | sample JNZ110809AmetaG_FD_81531 | JGI IMG/M metagenome (GOLD analysis project Ga0105163, IMG submission 81531) | Hot spring microbial communities from Jinze hot spring, China to study Microbial Dark Matter (Phase II) - JNZ 110809A | ecosystem: Environmental > Aquatic > Thermal springs > Hot (42-90C) >... | reverse complement strand
GTGTTACTTGGGTTTGAGGAGGCAGAGTGACTACCTGAGTGGGGGCTGGACTTGGGCTTCCATAGGCCCTCACTAAATCTAAATAACTATTATATACCTTCACCATACCAGGCCCTAAGGAAAAGAGGATATCAATCTTTCGGGCATGAAGATCTACCTGAGTTAACTGGGAGACCTTTAAATGGGGTTCAAAGATAACCTCACTTTCTGGTAAGAGATTCTTTAAGGTTACAAAGAAGGCCTCATCTATGGGTGATCCATCACTTACTATCAAAATCCTAAGATCGGTATTTCTCTTGGCAGGTGTGGGGATGGGGAAATCTTCCCTTTTAGAGATAATTCTGCCTGTGGCAAAGTTTTCATCTACCCGTAAGACCTCAATTTTACCAATAGGTTCCTTTAAAAAGCCAAGGCTTTCCTTAGTTTCAGGATGGACTATTTTTTTCACCTTTTTATATACCGTAAAGACATCCTTAGGTTTAACTCCCTGGGCCCTCCCCTTATCAAGGATAACCTCATTCCCTTCAAGCCCTATAACCAGAGCTGAAAGAGGCTGATAATCCCTTTTTATTTCCTCCATTATTTTGGGTGAGACCTGGGCAAAGGAAAGAGAGATCCAGGTAAATACTAAAAGAAGAATTTTAAATATTTGTTTCATGGATTCCTCCTGAAGAGTCATACAAAATTTTTGCCAGTTCTTCTCCTTCAAGGACCTCCTTTTGCATAAGTATTTCCACCAGTTTATCCATAACCTCTCTTTTTGCCTTTAAGATTTCCTTGGCCTTATCATAACAGCCTTTGAGTATTTTCGCAATCTCCTGGTCTATGAGCCTTGCTGTCTCCTCTGAGATTAGTTCCCTTTCCCTGTAGGGTATATCCAAAAAGAGGGCCTCTCTTTTTCTAAAGGTTTGAGGGCCCAAGGCCTCGCTCATGCCATAATCCATGACCATGGCCCTTACAAGCTCGGTTGCCTTTTCTAAATCGTTTTGAGCCCCTGTGGAAACCTCCTTGAAAACAAGTTCCTCAGCAACTCTACCCCCAAAGAGGACCGTCACCTTAGCCAAGAGTTCCTCTTTAGTAAGCAAATAGCGCTCTTCCTCTGGAAGCTGCAAGGTATAGCCAAGGGCAGCAACCCCTCTCGGAATAATAGAAACCCTATGCACCCTCTCTTTAGGGGTCATTACTGAGGCCACCACGGCATGCCCAGCCTCATGATAGGCAATCCTTCTCTTTTCTTCAGGAGTTAAGGCCCTACTCTTGCGAGCAAGACCAGCAATCACCCTATCAATGGCTTCTTCAAAATCTTCCATCTCAACTGACTGCTTCCCCTTACGAGCAGCAAGTAAGGCAGCCTCATTGACAATATTGGCTAAATCTGCTCCTACCATCCCAGGCGTTCTTGCTGCTATAACCTTGAGATCTACATCAGGGGCAAGCTTGATATTTCTGGTATGGATACGTAAAATGGCCTCTCTTCCCTTAAGATCTGGGCGATCCACCACCACTACCCTGTCAAATCTTCCTGGTCTAAGCAAAGCTGGATCTAAAATTTCAGGTCTATTAGTAGCAGCAATAATGATGACCCCCTTTTTGGGATCAAAACCATCCATTTCAGTTAGGAGCTGAGTAAGGGTGTGTTCCCTCTCTTCGGTGCCTCCAGCTGGAGAAAGCCCTCTCACCCTTCCCACTGCATCAATCTCGTCAATAAAGATGATGCAGGGAGCCATCTTTTCAGCCTGGGCAAAGAGATCCCTAACTCTTGCTGCTCCAACCCCAACAAACATCTCCACAAAAGAAGAGCCTGAAATAGAGATAAAGGGCACCCCTGCCTCTCCAGCCACCGCCTTGGCAAGAAGGGTTTTTCCCGTGCCAGGAGGGCCAATCAAAAGCACACCCTTTGGAATCTTTGCCCCAAGGGAGACGAACTTTTGAGGATATTTTAGAAAATCAATAATTTCCTTTAGCTCTTCTACCGCCTCATCAACTCCAGCTACATCTTTAAAGGTTATCTTGATCTCATTTTCCACATAAACCTTGGCCTTGCTCTTCCCCACACTCATAAGGCCACCCTCAGTAGAGACAAAACGACGAAAAATAAAAACCCAGAAAAGAACAAGGAGGAGCACAGGAACGGTCCAAGACAAAAGGGTTATCCAAAGATGATTTTCAGGCTTGATATCAAAGTTTATTCCCTTGTCCTCTAAGAGTTTGATCAGTTCTGGATCCTCAGCCTTGGTAGTTTTAAATTTAGGGGGAAGTTTTACTGGCCTTTTGCGCAGTTCATAAAGGGTCTCTGCTGCACCCTCTCGAAACTGGCCACTTATAACGTTCTTGCTCAGAATAACACTGTCTACCTGATTCCTCTTCAAAAGCACTTTAAACTCGTAGTAGGATATCTTTTCTGCAGAAAAGATGTCTCTCTGAAGAAAGGAAAAGGTTAAAACCAAAAAAAGGAGGAGGCCAAGAATTAAAAGGGTATGTTTCCAGAAATTCATGGAGAATTTTTAAAATCACTCTGTCCTGTAGACTCAAGAACAGAGAGCCAGAATCTACTCTGGAGATTGATTTGCTTTCTCTTTTTGATAGCCTCTCTTAGGGGGATATGGACAAATTGATCGTTGAGATAACTTATCATAAGCCCTGTTTTTCCTGCCATACCTGCATGCACAGCATATTGCCCAAGAAAGCCGCAATAGATCCTGTCATCCACATTAGCAGGGACACTCCTTATAATATAGCTGGGATCTATATACCTAATCACTACCTCTATACCTTTCTCCTTAAAATAGGACTCAATTTTCTCCTTTAAAAATCTCCCTATGTCTCCCAACTTTACATTGCCCGAGGCATCATATTCTGGAGGATCCTTCATCACGTACCTTTGTCCAGCTCCCTCAGCTACCACAATGACGGCATGATTCCTGGCCAAAAGTCGCCTTTCCAATTCTGTTAAGAAACCTTTAGGCCCCTCCAAATCAAAATCAATTTCGGGAACCAGACAGAAATTTACTTCTTTGGTGGCTAAAGTGGCTGCAGCGGCAATAAAACCTGAGTGTCTCCCCATAAGTTTAACCAAACCAATCCCATAGGGCACGGCTATAGCTTCTGTATGGGCACACCTTATAGCCTCACAAGCAAGTTCCACTGCTGTGTCAAAACCAAAGGTCTTAGAAACAAGCCAGATATCATTGTCAATAGTCTTTGGAATAGCCACCACAGCAATTTTTAGCCCCCTTTTTGAGATTTCCTCCTTTATCTTATTTGCCGCCCTAAAGGTCCCATCTCCGCCAATCATGAAAAGAATCTGAATATTATGCCTCTCCAAGGTATCCACAATTTCCTCAATGTCCTGATGCCCTCGGGAAGTGCCAAGAAAGGTGCCTCCCATGGTATGAATATCCTTCACTACCTCAGGGGTTAATTCTATCACAGGATGGCCATACTTAGGGATAAATCCCTGAAGGCCATAACGGAATCCAAGGATCTTGTTCACCCCGTAAGAGTAATAGAGGGTCATCACAATACTTCTTATAACATCATTAATTCCTGGACAAAGGCCCCCACAGGTGACAATGCCAACCCGTGTTTTAGAGGGATCAAAGTAAATATATGGCCTTGGGCCAGCAAGCTCAAGGGAGGGAACCTCTCTTCCCTGACTAAGCTCTGCCTTAAGATACCCGTAATTAACCCTCAAGGTCACCCGATGGTCATCAGAGACAAAACATTGCTGAGGAAGCTTCATGGGATTAGCAATCTTGGGAGGGCCAAGCCTTTCGATTTCCGTATCAATATCCTCTAAGATCTCTTCTGTAAACTCAAAGGGGTCACAGGTTGTCTTCATTTGTCTCCCCCCATTTTCTCTAATCTAATTCTTACGGCTTCGGCATGGGAGGGCAAGCTTTCATTTAAGGCTAAAGTAATAACCATCGGCCCTACCGACTTTAAGGCCTGAGGGGTGTATTTCATAAAGTTAATCCTCTTAAAAAAGCGATCTACCGAAAGTCCGCTACTAAACCTGGCAAGGCCCATAGTGGGAAGCACATGATTTGGCCCAGCAATGTAGTCTCCCACGGCTTCAGGAGTAAAGGCCCCAAGAAAAACAGCTCCAGCATTCCTTATTAAAGGCAAATAGGCTTCAGGGCTCTCCAGGAGTAACTCCAAATGCTCTGGAGCAATTCTGTTAGCAAGCTCAAAGGCCTGCTCAAGGGACTCTACCCATATGAGAGCCCCTCGCTTTCTCAGTGACTCCTGAGCTATTTCTGTTCGGTAACCTCTCTTGAGCGCCTCACTAAGTTTCTCCCTTACTTCTCTTATAAGCCTCTTTGAGGTAGTAATGAGAAGGCTCATGCTAAGGGGATCATGCTCTGCCTGAGCAAGAAGGTCCCAGACTATAAAGTCAGGGTCTGCCTTTTCATCGGCAATGATCAAAACCTCACTTGGACCAGCTAATAGGTCAATACCCACTTGAAAGGAAACTAACTTTTTGGCAAGGGTAACATAAATATTCCCAGGCCCACAGATAACCTGAACAGGCCTTATGGTCTCTGTGCCATAGGCTAAGGCAAAGATGCTCCAAGGGCCACCCACACGATAGACTTCACTTACCCCTGCCTCTTTAGCAGCCACAAGTAGAGCAGGATGAAGGCTCTTATCCCTGCGAGGAGGAGAAACCATCACTATCCTTTTAACTCCAGCCAAACTTGCTGGCACCGCTGTCATGATAACTGTAGAAATGAGAGGGGTCTCCCCTCCCTTACCCCCAGGGATGTAAAGGCCAGCACTTTCTACTGGCCTAATAAGCTGACCAAGAAGGGTTCCTCCATCCCCACTTTCAAACCAACTCAGCGGAACTTGCCTCTGATGAAAAGCCTTAACTCTCTCTATGGCAACTCTTATGGCCTCAAGCAAAGCTTGATCAATCTCCTCATAGGCCCTCTCAATCTCTTTGCTCTCCACCAAAAACTCTTCAGGCCTTAGAGAGACCCCGTCAAAGCGTTGGGTATACTCTATAAGGGCCTTATCTCCTTGCCTTCGAACCTCAAGCCCAATTTGCCTAATTGCTCGCTCAAGCTTCTGGGGGAACTCCTCAATCCTAAAGAAAATACGCTTTAAGAAGGCCTCAGCTTTATTACTTGGATAATTTAAAACCCTAATCATCTTACCAGTCAGCAAAAGGCTCCTGCCAGGCCTTTTTTAGCTCCTCAAGGGTAGCCTTAAGTATATCCTCTCCTTGCAATCCCTTGATGGTTAAAAAGGGCTCTTCCACCGTCTCTCCAATAAGATAACAGGGAAGCCCCTTAAAAAGGGCCTCAAACTCTGATCTATGCTCCTTAGGCACTGTAACCACTATTCTTCCTGCACTCTCAGAGAAGAGGATAAAGTCCTCTCTCCTTTCACCCTTAAAAGGGATTGCCCCAAGATCAACAACCATTCCCCAGCCTCCAGAGAAGGCCTTTTCCGCAAGAGCTACCCCAAGGCCTCCATCTGAACAGTCGTGGGCTGAGGCTACAAGACTCTCATAAATGGCATCTCTAAGCCTTAAATAGATTTCTCTATTAAGCTCTGCCTTGGGTTTAGGCACTTTTCCACCCATAATCCCAAGAAGATTAAAATATTCTGAGCCAGCAAGTTCCTCTGCCGTCTCCCCAAGAAGATAGACTAAGGCTTTAGGCCCCTTGACCTCCATAGTCTGAGCAAGTTCAATCTTGGGTATTTTGGAAACCACAGAAAATAAAAGGGTAGGCGGAATTGAAATCTTTAAGCTCCCATCAGGTAAGATCACGCCTACACCATAGGGATTCTCATCTCCTTCCTTTAGCCCAAGGGCCATTAAGTAGTCATTTTTCATTGAGTCCTTTCCAGAGATACAAGGGATCCCATAGGCCTTTGTATAGTCATAGAGGGCCATATTTGCCCTCACAAGCTGGGCAAGTTTGTATCTCCCATCTGGGGTTTTCTCACTCTCTATGGGGTCGCACCAGCAGAAATTATCGAGACCTGCCATAAATTCAATGTCTGCCCCTACACAAACGGCATTTCTCACCGCTTCATCAATAGCATTAGCAGCCATGTAATAGGTATCGTAATCGGAAAATTTGGGACAAATCCCGTGGGCCACTACAAGTCCTGCCTCACTCTCCAAGTCATACCTCAAAACCGCTGCATCACTTGGCCCATCCTCCTTCACCCCACAAAGGGGCTTAATGACACTTCCCCCTTGCACTTCATGATCATACTGCCTTACCACATATTCTTTTGAACAGACATTATAGCTCCGCAAGATCCTCTTCAAAAGGCCTTTAAAATCCTCTGGATAGGGCACTTCCACTCTTTCAGGAAACTCAGGTCTTTTCCATTCCGCTATCAACTTTAACTGGGGAACCCCCTCGTGGAGGAACTCAAGGGGTAACAGGGCTACTGTTTTACCCTCATAAAGCACATGGAAATAGCCTGTATCCTCAAAGTTACCAAGGACCGTTGCCTGAACCCCCATTTTATTTGCAAGGGCTAAAAACTCTTCAATTTTCTCTGGAGGCACAGCTACAGTCATCCTCTCTTGGCTTTCAGAAACCAAAATCTCCCAGGGCCTAAGTCCAGGATATTTCAAAGGGGCCTTGGCAAGGTCAATTTTAGCGCCTCCTGCCTCTTTAGCCATCTCCCCAACAGAAGAGGAAAGCCCACCTGCTCCATTATCAGTAATAGAATTATAAAGCCCCATATCTCGGGCTAAGAGCAAGAAATCAAGCATCTTTTTTTGGGTTATAGGGTCCCCAATTTGGACAGCTGTTGCAGGAGAGCCCTCATGAAGGGCCTCAGAGGAAAAGGTAGCCCCATGAATTCCGTCCTTCCCAATCTTTCCTCCAACCATCACCACAAGGTCCCCAGGACGAGCCCTCTTCTCCCAACCAGGGCTACCCTTAACTTCCAAGGGAATTATCCCGCCTGTGCCACAATATACAAGTGGTTTACCCAAAAAACGGGGATCAAAAACGATAGAGCCATTCACAGTGGGGATACCACTCTGATTTCCCCCATGCTCAACCCCCTCTCTAACTCCCTCAAAAATCCTCTTGGGATGAAGAATTCGAGGGGGTAGAGGCTTATCCCAGTCAGGAGGTGCAAAGCAAAAGACATCTGTATTGAAAATAAGCTTTGCTCCTTTTCCTGTGCCCAAGGGATCCCTATTTACCCCAACAATTCCAGTAAGAGCTCCTCCATAAGGATCAAGAGCTGAGGGGCTGTTATGAGTCTCTACCTTGAAGGCAAAGGCCCATTTATCATCAAGCTTTATAACCCCTGCATTGTCCACAAAGACAGAGAGGCAAAAATCTCTCTCCCCTTTGGCTCTACGAATCTCTTCTGTAGCTCTTTTTATATAACTCTTAAAAAGACTATCTATTTCCAGGCTTTGCCCCTTTTCCAGATCCCTATAAGTAATTTTGGCATTAAAGATCTTGTGTTTACAGTGTTCTGACCAGGTCTGGGCAAGGCTTTCAAGCTCTACATCAGTAATTTCTTGGGTGAGCCCATGGGCCTCTCTAATTTTAACAAAATCCTCTCTTTGAAAATAGGCTTGAATAGTCTTCATTTCTTCCAGATTTAGGGCAAGAAGCCTCTTCTTGGAAAGTTCTAATAACTCTTGGTCAGATAATTTGGCCAAATCAAAGGTCTCCACAATCGGGGGGAAATACTCGGTAACCCGGGGGGGAGGATATTGAAACCATCTTTCCTTGGCCTCCTCTTTAGAGAGGATAAACCAGCGTTCAATAAGTTCATTAGCAAGGAGATCTCGAGCTATCTTTTCTACTTGAGCTTTGGTTAGGTCACCCCTTATAAGGAGGAGCCTTGCATAGTAGACGGCTTCTTCCTCAGGGTTAAGAGGCCTTTCTAAGAGATAGCTTAAGGCCTCCTCAGCAGTTTTCCCCTCATTATCAGTAACCCCTGGGCGAAAGCCTATCTCTAAGGCCCAATCAAAGTCAAAACCAATCTTTGGCCAAGAGGGGGTATCCAGAGTATATTCCTCAATTACAGGATCAGTCAAAGCTGATTCAGCAAATTTTTGAAGGATTTCTGGGCTAAAGTCTCCTTCCACAAGGTAGACCCTAATAAACCAAAGGGCCTCAAGATTAATCTGTAGATCACGTCTGATTTTTTTGAGAATCTTTGCGGAATGGCTATCTCTTAGACCTTTCTTTAGAAATACCTCTATGCGGTGAGTCCTCATTAAAGATTGAATATACCATTTAACTCCTCGGTTGACAATGGTCAAAATAAGATTAAATTTAGAGAAAAATTCTTAAAAGGAGGAAAAGGCTGTGCCACAACACAAATCTGCTGAAAAGGCTTGGAGGCAAAGTGAAAAAAGAAGGCTTAGAAATCGCATGTTTAAAACCCGCTTAAAAACGGAGATTAAAAAATTCCTGAGCCTTTTGGAAAAGGGAGACTTGGAGTCTGCAGAGAAGCAGCTTAGGGTAACCCAAGGGTTGCTTCACAAAGGCGTAAGCAAGGGGATATTACACAAAAACAAGGCTGCCAATAAAATTTCTAAACTTTTCTCAAAGCTTAATCAAATGAAGGCAAGGGTTCAAGCCTAAGATATTTGCTGGGGATGTAGCTCAGCGGGAGAGCGCCGGAATCGCACTCCGGAGGTCGGGGGTTCAAATCCCCTCATCTCCATTATGCTTACAAATATGATTTACTCCCTGGAATCTACTATAAATAAATCTCTGTTCTCCTATGCCCCTGCCCTATTGATGTGCAATTCTATCTCTTTAAAAAGTAAGAGCTAATTTGCTATAGGGCAAAGTTTAAAAGGAAATAAAACATGGGGAGACAATTCACATGCAAACTTTGGAACTACATACCATTTTACTTCACATAGCGATAATATTACTCTTTGCCAGAATTACAGGGGATATATTTGCAAGGTATGGTTTACCCTCAGTGATTGGGGAAATATTTGTGGGAATTCTGCTTGGACAAAGTGTGTTTGGCATAATACCAGTCAACGAAGTCTTGAAACTTTTAGCAGAACTTGGAATAATTTTACTTTTATTTCATATAGGTTTAGAAGTAGATACATCTCAACTTCGTAAAGTAGGCCTATATGCCTTTTTAGTAGCTATAATTGGAGCCAGTTTACCCTTTATCTTCGGTTATTTAATCTCTTACTATATTTTTGGATTCTCTTCAATAACATCGCTTTTTATTGGAGGAACACTTACAGCCACAAGCATAGGAATTACTGTAAGAGTTCTTGAGGATATCGGTAAGATTCAAGAGAGATTTTCTCAAATTGTGCTTGGTGCTGCTGTGCTTGATGATATTTTAGGAGTGATAGTGCTTTCCATCTTATATGAATTTGCCAAGACCCAAACAGTTGATATTAATGCAAACTTAGTTATCCTTTTATATATCACTACCTTTTTTATCCTTGCACCTTTTGCAGGCAAGCTTTTTGCTTATTTCATCTCTTACACTTCACAAAAATTAAATACATTAGACTTCGTGCCTCCTACAGTAATTGCTCTTATTCTTCTCTTTGCATATTTAGCTCACATGGTAGGATCTCCTGAAATCTTAGGAGCATTTACAGCAGGCTTAGCCTTTTCAAGGAGATTTATTATCCCCTTTGCTGTAAGCATTCAACCTGCAAAAGAAATAGTTAGACGAGTAGAGGGAACTATAGAACCTATGATGTGGGTGTTTACTCCTATATTTTTTGTCCATGTGGGGTTACAACTCAATCTAAAAGCTATTGATTTTACCTCTTTATACTTTTGGAAAGTAAGTTTAGGGATTACTTTAGTTGCCTTCTTAAGTAAAATCCTTTCAGGTTTTGTTGTAAGAGGCACTCTAAGGGAAAAACTGAGCGTAGGGTTTTCCATGCTCCCAAGAGGTGAAGTGGGATTAATTTTTGCAGAGTTTGGCAGGATTTCCAAGGTCTTCGATGACTTTACTTATGCAAGTATAATTTTCGTGGTAGCCATAACAACATTAGTTGCTCCATTTGTGCTTAAATTAATGTGGAAAGAATAATACCAAATAAAAATAGCTTGTCAAAAGCTCTTTTTATGGTAGGTTTTTCTCTATAAGAAAGGGCTCAATCATGAATTTTCAAGCAAGAGTTATAAAACTTTATCAATTTTTTACTAAACTTGCCTTCAATATTACTGTAATTATCTTAATTTTCTCTATTTTTGTAGGCCTTATCAGGACAATCTTGGACTTAGGCCTGGTCATCACTGAGGCTACTGTTAGGCTTGGTTTCAAGGATTTGGTTACCAACGTCCTCTCAGTGATCATCCTTTTAGAGTTAGTTAGGGCTTTTGTAGATTATTTTGAACATGAAAGAGTTAGAGCTGAAATTCTTGTTGAGATAATTATTGCCTTTGTGATCAGAGAGTTTATGATCTATATCTTTGCAGGCAACATAAAAGGTTGGGATATTATATTTTGGTCCTTAGGAATCTTATCCCTTGTCATTGCAAGGACCTTAGCTGTCATCTTTAAGCCCCAAAAGAAAGGCCTTGAAGAACAAAGCAAAACTTAAACATGCTCTCTTTACCAACTTTTTTGCGCAGAGAGAGGATTCACCTCCTCAAAAAAACCCCTCTTAAAGAGGAAGGAAGATATGTCCTCTATTTTATGGAGGCAAGTCAAAGGGCTACCTTTAATCATGCCTTAGAGTCAGCCCTTTTTTGGGCAAACGAATTGAAAAAACCTCTTCTTGTCTACTTTGGATTAACTGACCGCTATCGTTATTCCAATCTTCGCTACTACACTTTTATGCTTGAAGGCATACTTAAGGTCAAGAAAAAACTAAGAGAACGAGGTATCCGTTTAGTAATCCTTAAAGAAGATCCTCCAGAGGGGGCTATTAAGTTAGCTCGAGAGGCTTCACTTCTTGTCCTTGATAGAGGCTATTTGCGTCATCAAAGAGTTTGGAGAAAGAAGGTTCTTGAAGCAGTAGATATTCCCGTGATAGAGGTTGAAGGTGAGGTTGTCGTTCCTGTGGAGACTGCCTCTAACAAAGCTGAGCCCTATGCCCGCACTCTTAGGCCAAAACTCATGAAATACCTATTCTACTTTCTGGAAGAGGTTCCTCTACTTGAGCCTAAGGTATCCTCCCTTGAGCTTGAGATTCCTCAAGCTTGGGAAGAAGCAACTTTAGCCAACTACCTTGAAAAACTGCAGATTGACAAAAGCGTGCCTCCAGTGAGTTATTTCCAAGGTGGGGAGGATGAGGCTCAGAGGAGGCTTCAAATCTTTCTACAAGAGCGATTGCCCTACTATGCAAGTATGCGCTCAGATCCAGGCTTTCAGGCCACCACTGAGTTGAGTCCCTACCTGAGATATGGGCAGATTTCGCCGGTGCAAATCCTTAGAGAACTCTTTAAAGTTGCTCCCTTTGAAGATGCCAATGTGCAATCCTTAGTGAATGAACTTATAGTCTGGAGAGAGCTTGCCAGAAATTATGCCTGGTATAATCCCCTATACAACCAATACGAAGGGCTTCCAGCCTGGGCAAGGGAAACCTTAGAAAGACACCTCACTGATAGGAGAGAGATCCTCTATGAGTTAGCTGACCTTGAAAATGCCTCAACTCTTGATCCCTATTGGAATGCAGCCCAGAGAGAGCTTTTAACCAAGGGAACCATTCACAACTATATACGCATGTATTGGTGTAAAAAACTCCTTGAATGGACCCCTCATCCAAAGATAGCCTTTGACTATGCCTGTTATCTCAATGACAAGTATGCCCTTGATGGAAGGGATCCTAATGGTTATGCTGGTATTTCCTGGTGTTTTGGTGCCTTTGATAGACCTTTCCCTGAGAGGGCAATCTATGGAAGAATCCGTAAAATGACCCCTCATAGCCTCCTCTCTAAAAAACACTTTCAAAACTATTTAAAGAAATATTCATAAGTAGCAGGTAAGGACTTACCAAGCACTAAACGGAATTTTAGGGGATCAATTTTTTGACAAAAGGCATAAATTCTATATTGGACACCAATTAGATTTTTGAAAGAATTTACTCTACCATCTTTCCTTTGGAAAGGGCTTGGGAACTTTACATACTCATTGAGAGTTTAGGGATTGAGAAGAGACTTGATTTAATATATTAAAAAATTACAGGGGGCTAAATTATGTCCAAGAATGAAAAGAACTTTATTGAGGCAATCCTTAAACTGGATTGGCAATCTCCCTATGCTGCCCATCAAGAGGAATACTTTGCGAAAATCAATTTTTGGCGTGAGGGGGACCTCTTTCCTAAGGATATAGCTAAAGCTTTAGCCGAGGCTAAAGAGGGAGATTACTTCAGCTTTGAATTCAAGGCTGGTGAATTATTTCCCTTTAGGGAGGATTTTGTTCTTGAAATTGATCCTAAGGTCCAGTATAGACCTCCCGAGAGATTTAGTCATGTGAAATTAAAACTTGGTAGGTTTTATCCACTTTTCTGCTTTAAATTCCTTCCAGGGATATTAAGCTCCTCTATCTTTCCTGCAAGGGTTGTGGGTATTAATGGTGAAAAAGGAAGAGTGAAATTGGATGCCAATCATCCTCTATCCTATTATCCACTTAAATTTTCACTAAAGATCGAAAAGATTTACCCAAAGGAAAGGGAGACAGGAGGACGTTGTAGAGACTGGATTGAAGAGGCCTTCAAAGTAGGGCCAGGCATGGAGGCAAGATATGATCACCTACCCACAGATTTTGATATAGATGATCCTGAAAGTTTCCTTAGGGAAGACGAAAGTGCAGATATGCTCTTTTACAGCGAGCCGAGATTTATTGGTCACATTGACAGGCTCTGCCACAAGCACCTGATAGAATTTTACTCACGCCTCCTCCCGAAAGAGGGGAAAATTCTTGATCTCATGAGTAGTTGGGAAAGCCATCTTCCAGACTTTCCCTTTGAAGTGATTGGCTTAGGTATCAATGAAGAGGAATTGAAAGCTAATCCAAGGCTTAATGCCTATGTAGTAAAGGACATAAATGCTGATCCAACTCTACCCTTTGATGACGAAAGTTTTGACGCCCTTGTCTGCGACCTCTCCATCGAGTATGTCACAAAACCCTTAGCACTTTTAAAGGAGATTAAGAGGATCCTGAAACCAGGTGGGCTTGTGGCTTTTAGCTTTTCTAATCGCTACTTTCCTCCCAAGGTGATAAAACTTTGGGTAGACCTGCATGAGTTTGAGCGTATGGGCTATGTCCTTGAGCTCTTAATTCGCTCTGGTTTTACTGAGCTAAATACTTACTCGCTTAGAGGATTCCCCAGGCCTCAAGATGACAAATGGATTGGCTGCACCCTTCAATCTGATCCTCTCTATGTGGTTTGGGGGAAAAAACCTTAAATGGAGCTTTTGCTGTGAAGGGAGAGGTTGCTGTTGTAGGAGGAGGCATTGCTGGAGTTCTTGCGGCAAGGCTTTTAACCCTCTTAGGCTATCAGGTTACTCTTTTTGAAAGGAGTAACCGCTTGGGAGGGTGTGCCGGATCTTTCGTAAAAGAGGGCATCACCTTTAACATTGCAGCAACTACCATCGGGGGGCTATTCCCTGGCTTTCCTGTTGAGAAAGTTTTTTCGCTACTCCAGATCTGTCCTCAGCAAAAGGTTAGTCTCTCTATACACAACCCTACCTTCTGGATCAAAAAGGGGAAAAAGGAAGCTCTTCTTACACCCTTCCCAGAGGGACTCGCTGAAGCCCTTGCTACTTTCGGAAATTTGAAAAGCTATCAAGCAGAGGCCTTAATCAGAGATACTCAACTTATTCTTACAAGTCTCTATCGTGAACCTTTCTTTCACCTCAATGGATTTAGGAGTAAACTTAAGACCCTAATTTATGTGACCCCTATTATACTCAAATATGGAAACTTCTACAAAGGCTCAGCCCTTAAATATCTCACAGAGAGGCTCTCATCTGAACTTCATCCTGATCTTATGAGACTCCTCAATGCCTTGGTCATGATTACTGCCCAGGCAAATCTTCAAGAAATAAATGCCTTTACCTTACATCTTGCCCTGGGATATCCCCTGACAGGGGTGGGATCAGTCCCTGAGGGCAATGAAGAACTTTTTTACTATTTAGCCGAGGGATTTGATTATTATTTAAACTCCCCTGTGAATAGCATAAGGCGCTCTAAAGATGGCAAATTTTATCTCTTGCAGGTAGACAAAGAGGAGATGTCTTTTGAACGGGTGGTCTTTACTGCCCCAATTTTGGATCATGGCGAATTCTTTCAGGAGAAGGAAATAAAAGACTACATTTTAAACTACAAAGACCTGGTTAGTCCCTATTCGGCAATTACTGCCTATGGGATTATAAGAGACTTTGAGCAAAAGGCCCCTCATTGTTTACTCCTCACAGAGAACACCTTAGGTGGATTTACCAGTGGAAACTACTTTCTTTCTTTTCTTCCCCTGCCCTGGGAAAAGAAAACCTATTCCTTTACCTTGTCCACCCATACGCCTCTTGCTCATTGGCAGAAAATTCCCTATAAGGATCAGGCCTATTTTAAGTTAAAAGACACTTTAGTTAGGGGACTTATCTCTCTTCTCTCAGAAAACTTGGAGCTTGGTGTAAATCAATTAGAGTTAAAGGCCCTTGCCACTCCACATACTTTTAACTATTATCTTGGAAGAAAGAGCCTCGGTGGAATCCCTGTGACCAGAAGAAATACCCTATGGAAAATTCCTGGAAATCTTACCCCCTTTAAAGGGCTTTATCTCCTCTCGGATCAGTCTCTATTTTATCAGGGATGGGTGGGTATTTCCTTAGGGCTCTTAAATCTATTTAATTGGTGGCGAGATGCAGGACTTTGAGTTAAACATAACTCTTAAAGACTGGTTAAAAATTATAGCTCTTTCCCTCATCCTTGCCCCCCTTTTATCCATCTTCATATATCTGCTCTTAGCATTACCTCTCAGGGAGGGCCTCATAGCAGGCTTACTTTTAGGGCTTTATCTTGGACTTCTCTCCTTTACCTTTATTCATCTTAACAATAAATACCTGCTTAGCAGAATTAAAAATGGCTTTAAATTCTGGTGGTGGTTTCTTGCCTTCATAGCCTCAGTCTTAGCTGGAGCTTTAGGCTTTTACCTTGCTTTCCACACAGCTAAACTCCTCAACCTACAAGTTCCCTCTCAACTTGACAAATACTTTCCCATTTTCACCCTTCTTGTGGGTCTTCTTAATTACCTCATAGGACTACTCATCTTTCTCTTTATCAATATGCGTAATCGTAAGGAAACTTTGCTCAGAAAAACTCTCTATCTGCGAAATCTCTCCTACTTAAGAATGGTTGAGTCTCATTTTCTCTCAAATTTGATAAACAACATTGTGGAACTAATGCACAGAGATCTTGCAAGGGCTGAAAATGCCTTAATCAAGTTGGCTAAATATTTGAGATTTATCCTTGATGAGCGGGACCTCATAACTCTTGCAGAGGAGCTGGAATTAGTTAAGATGTATATTGATCTTCAAAGCCTCCGTTTTGGAAATGCTATTCTATTTAGCTATAATGTTGACAACCCAAATCTACTCAATCTTGTGCTTCCCAAATTTAGTGTTCAGCTTTTAATTGAAAATGCCATTAAGCATGGATATAGGGGAAAACCCCTGCAACTTATTCTTCGAGCAAGTGAAAACCATGGTTATGCTGAGATTGAGCTTGAGAATGACGGAGAGGCGATCCAGGACTTTACTCCTGGAAGCGGTTTAAAACTTCTTGCTGAGAGATTAGATCTCCATCTCAAGGGAAGACTTGAGCTCCTTTCCCAAAATCCTGTGTGTTTTAAGATCACCCTTCCTCTCAAGAAGGCAAGCACAAGACATGAAATATTATAACAAGGGGGGATCATATGTTTAAAAAGGTTCTCATAGCAGATGATGAACCCTTGGCCTTAGATAGATTAGAGCGTATGCTCAGGAAATTGGGTGTTGACCAAGTGTTGAGGGCCCAAAACTATCTTGAAGTCCAGAAACTGCTTAAGGAAAATCCCGATACAAAAGTTCTCTTCTTAGATATAAAGATGCCTGGAAGAACTGGTCTTGAGCTTGCAGAGGAGCTCGCTAATGCTAAAGAAGATATAGTAGTTATTTTACAAACTGCTTATCCAGACTATGCCTTGCAGGGCTTTAAAGTGGGAGCTATAGACTACTTGGTTAAACCCTATACCTTTGAGGAGGTGCAACAGGCCTTAGAGAGAGCCAAAAGATATCTGGGAGTGGAGGAAAAGAAATACCTTCAGGTGGAAACCTCAACCGGGGAGAAAAAGCTCATTCAATTTGAGGATATAGTATACATCAAAGCAGATTTAAAGCACTCCCTTGTGCGTGTTAAAGAGGGATTTCTCTTTTGTGGCTTAAGTCTTGGTGAGCTTGAAAAGAGACTGCAAAAACATGGTTTTATAAGGGTTCATCGCTCCTATCTCGTTAATCTTGCCCAGGTAAAGACCTTGGAAAACGATTCTTCTGGGAAAATCCTTATAAAATTTAAAGTGCCTATAGAAGATCTCATGACTTCCAAAAGTGGAGCTCACCTTCTGAGAGATAGAATAAAAAGGCTTAGGGAATGAGGGAAGAAAAACTTCATATGGAGGTGACCTATGATAAGCAAGTGTAAAAAATGTGAACTTTTACCTTGTATTCCTGAGGAGCCTATGCAGTTATTTTTCCTCACTGCACATCCCCTGCTTTCACAAAAGATTAAAGATTTCCTCAAAACACATATGGTAAATTATGAGGACTTAGAGGAAGGAATACTCTTTCAGGTGTATAATCCAAGAGAATTTTTAACCAAGCTGAAAAAGGACTTAAATCTCTCAGAACCTGAACTAAAGGACATTAGTTTAGTTTTACTCAATCTTAATGAAATGCCTACTTTTAAGCACTTTCGAGATCTTCGTCCCCTTGCCACCTGGTATGAGCTTTTGGAGGCAACAGAATATCTCGAAGTCTTAGAAAATAAGCGACTAACAGTCTATTTTCATCCCATAGTGGAAAAGGACCTTAGAGTGGTAGGTCAGGAGTGCCTGATAAGGGGAGTCAGGGCAGATGGCTCAATCATTCCTCCAGCTTTTCTTTTTGAAAAGGCAGAAAAGACACAAACCCTTTTTTATCTCGACCGTGCTTGCAGAGAGGTATCTATAAAAACTGCAGCCGTCAAAGGTCTTAAAGATCAACTAATCTTCATAAACTTCATACCTACAAGTATATATGACCCGAAGTTTTGTCTTCAGACAACAATCAAATGGGCTTACCAATTAGAATTTAACCCATCAAATGTAATTTTCGAGGTAGTTGAAAGCCAAAAAGTTACCGATATTAAACATCTTAGCAACGTCTTAGAATATTACAAAATGAATGGATTTAGGGTAGCTTTGGATGATGTAGGAACAGGGTATGCCAGCCTGGAAATGCTCGTAAAGTTGAGACCTAACTTTGTAAAGATTGACCGTGAAATTGTGAGAGATATCCATCAAGATACCCTAAAACAAAGTATTGTTAAAGCGCTTGTTCAGATATGTAAAGAAAATGATATCCTCCTTCTTGCAGAGGGGATTGAAAAGGAAGAAGAATTTTCCTATCTCAAAGACGCAGTGGACTACTTTCAGGGATTCTACTTTGCAAAACCGAATCCTGAACCCATAAGGAGATTAACCATGAATTAAAATCCTACCAAAATTCAGGTAAAAAATTGCGCACCCTTAAAGGGACCCTGTTCCTCTGTCTTTTAAAGCTTACCCTCTCAGGCACGGCTATCTCCTTAAAAAAGTCTCTCCAAAGGGAAATAAAGGGATCTCCCTTTAAATCAAGCTCAATCTCTAAGCCATCCACCCAAAAGAGCTGCTCCACCCCCTGCAAGTGGGTAAAGACTAATTTTCTGCGCACATCAACAATAATAAAATTTTCCCTCGGAAATCTCCTCACAAAATGAGGATATAGCTTTGGCAAGACATTAAATTTTGGTTCAAAGGGAGCTATCAAGGGCCCATCAGGGATCTGGAAGAACCTAAGGAACCCATAAAAGCGATGTCTCTCCCTGTAAAATTCCCTCTCCGTAGCCTGTAATCTGATAATATCCTCGTCAGTTAGATCTTGCCAAATATTCTTCTTCTCTCTTGCCTTGTTAATTACCCTTAAAAGAGGCCACTCAATTTTAGCTGTATCACAAAGGTAGTATAAAAATAGTTTGTCTTTGATGTCACTTCCGAAAAGCTTAATAAGAAACTCCAAATACTTGTAAGCTACTTCTACATCTGAAGGGATTTCTTTGTAAAAGAGTAAGCCTTTAGCTTCAGGATGAAGCCTTTTATTCCAAATGGGAATGTACCTTGTAAGGTCTTGCCTTGTCTCCAGATAGTGAAGGAGATTTAGAAATCCCACAAAGGTTCCGTCATAGATGAGGCTTTCCATAGAGACCCTGTCAAAGCGAAACTTTCTTTGCCCTTATCTTCAAAAAGGGCTAACTGCTTATTGAGAAAAGCCCTTTCAGTCCTTCTATTTGCCCTGTAAAGTAGTTTCCCCCTTAAAGTTACAAAATACTTGGCCCTCTTTAGTGAGATCCTAAGTTTCTTTAAGGTCTCCTCTGAAAGCTCCCCGAATCTTCTTGCCTGAATTATCTTTTTGGCAGAAATAGGCCCAATGCCTGGGACCCGAATCAACTCTTCAAAACTTGCCCGTGTCAATTCCACAGGGAAAAAATCTAAATTTCTCAAGGCCCAGGAAAGCTTGGGATCCATCTCTAAAGGTAAATTTTCTTCCTCACCAAAGAGCTCTTCCAGCTTAAAGCCATAAAATCTTAAGAGCCAGTCTGCCTGATAGAGGCGATGTTCCCTAAGAAAGGGAGGTTCTTTTATGGCAGGAAGGTCCTTATCCTTATTAACTGGGATATAGGCTGAATAATAGACACGTCGCACAATCTTTTTCTGATATAGCTCTGAAGCAAGACTTAGAATAGTTTTATCGCTCTCAGGGCTTGCACCAATTATAATCTGTGTGGAGGCAGGAGCCTTTCTTAGCTTTTCTTCATAAATTTCTCTCACTATTTCCAAGGGTTTCATGAGCATCCCTAAGCTCTTTTCAGGAGCAAGTCTTCGTAGACTCTCCTCTGTGGGTAACTCAAGATTAGAGCTAACCCTATCTGCAAGGCTAAAGGCCTCTTCTACAAGCTCCCTTGAGGCTCCAGGAATAAGCTTGAGATGGATGTAGCCATTAAAATAGTATCTTTTTCTCAGGATCCTCACAGTCTGTAACATGAGCTCCATAGTATAGTCAGGATCTTTATAGATCCCTGAGCTTAAAAAAAGCCCCTCTATGTAGTTTCTGCGATAAAACTCAAGAGTAAGCTCTGCAAGTTCCTCTGGAGAGAGTAAAGCCCTCGGCAAATCATTATCACGCCTGCAAAGGCAATACTTACAATTATTACGGCAGAGATTAGTTTGAAGGATCTTTAAAAGGGATACACATCTTCCATCGGCAGACCAAGTGTGACAGATACCTCCGAGATGGGAATTACCAATACCAAAGGGATGGGTTTCCCTCCTTCCTCCAGAACTGCTACAAGAGTTATCGTATCTTGCTGAAAGGGTTAAAACCTCTAAAGCCTTTTTTGAGGTGTTAACTAAAATATTAGGCATAGCTTATATATCTAAATTCAATATCCTAACACAACTCTTACCAGAAGCTTTAGCTAAGAGACTTGTATCTAATTTTGTGTAAAACTAAAATTAAGCTTGTTTAATAAAAAATATGTTTTATAAAACTTTTCAAGATTTTGTTATGTTTTTAACATACTTCTCTCTCATTTACTCAGGTTGGCCGCTCTTACTTCTTCCTCAACTTGAAATCTCGGGGCATATAACTGCTTAAATCTCCTTCATGCTCTATCCTTATTTACTCAAGTCCAGAATTAATAGACTCAACGGCATTTGAAGCGTAAATCTTGTTCCTTTCCTCCTCAGGATAGTGTAAATCTTTGCACAGTCTGGATTTCTCTCTTCCGCATAACTGATAAGCTGCTTCATAATAGGCTTTCCTTCATCTATATCCTATGGGGAATGCCCATGAAGAGAGGTTTAATAGGAGTTTTGAAGATGGATTTTTAAATTATGGGGTGATAAGTTGATGGAGGATATGGAGGGGATTAGATTCTAAAAGTATGTGAGCGCATACACCTTCTTGACTTTTTTTAAAAATTAATTAATATATTTTTTACTTTATTACTTAATTGAGTGTTTAGTTATTTAACTAAAAAGGATATTAGGACTTTTAGGTTTAGATAAAAAATTATTTTAAGGAGGTTTTGACATGCAGGAGAGCCTCTTGAAAAAATTTTTTGCGCCTTCTAAAAAGGTAATAGCTGATAAAGCTTTATTTCCGGAGGAGACTGTTAGGCTTGTTGAGGAAAGATTAAAGAGTTGTCAGATGAGAATTTTTAAAGGACTTAAGAGGATTGATAAAGGAAGGCTAGGAATCCCTGTGTATATAAGTCTTTATGATGTTGATGGAACTTCAATTACAGGTAATTTTAAACAAATGGGGAAAGGAGCAAGTGATATTCTTTCTCAAGCCAGTGCCTTAGTTGAGCTTGTAGAGAGATTTTCTCTCTTTCGTTATTATAAAGAGGCTTCTAAGAGGGGTATATATACTACTTTTGAGGAGTTAAAAGAGAAGGCAATGCCGTGGGAAGTTTTTTTAAATTCAGTTGAAGATGAGGAAGATCTTAAGTCTAAGGAAATAGCTAAAGTAATTTTAAGAAAAGTTCCTTTTTATTTTGTGCCAGCTTTAGAGGTAAGAACTAAAGAAGTTAAATATGTTCCTTTTCATTGGTTTTGGTTGATTTACGAGTATAATGGCTCAGCTGGTGGAAATACATATCCTGAAGCCTCTGTTCAGGCTATATGTGAGCTTATAGAGAGGCATACTAACGCCCTCTCTATAAGAAAAAATAAACCTATGCCTGCAATACAAAGAGATTCTATTAAAGGTGCACCTGAGGAATTATTACAATGTTTTGAAAGGCTTGGCATCAAAGTTTGGATAAGAGATATGACTTATGGAATGCCTGTGCCAACGATTGCAGTTATGGCTATGGATCCTTCCACTTATCCAGAAAGAAGTGAAATTGTTTATGCAGCTGGCACTGGCACAAGTCCAGAACGTGCCTTAATAAGAGCCCTTACTGAAGTTGCTCAGCTTGCAGGAGATTTTGATACAGAGGGCAAGTATGTAGAAAGTGGACTTCCTAAGTTTGCTACCTTGGAGGAAGCTAAAGTAGTAGTTGAGTTTGATGGGGAAAAGAAGTTAAGTGAGCTTCCAAATTTATATGCGGAAGATCATACTATAGAACTTCAAACCTTGGCAGAGAAGATGAAAGATCTTGGATATGAAATCTATCTTATTGATCTTGAAGAGGAACACCTTAGATTGCCAGCGGTTTATGCTATAATTCCAGGAATACTCTTTAGAGAAAGAACAAAAATTCCCTATTTATATCAAATGGTAAGAACTTTATCCACCTACATGCCTCCTCAGGAAAATAAAGCCATTCTAGAGGAGATTCTAAAGGAAATTGAGGATAAGTATTATCTATGGGCTTATTATGGAAATACCTTAAAGGAGCTTGGGAAGCAGGAGGAAGCTATTTTTGCTTATGAGAGAGCTTTAAATTTGGATCCACCAGAGCCAGATCAAGTGGCTATTTATACCCATCTTGCTGATGCTTATTTTAAGAAAGAAGAATGGGAAAGGGTAATTAAAACTTGTGAAAAAGCTATTCTTGTTGGAGAGGTACCTGAGGTCTATAATCTACTTGGAAGAGCCTTCTATAAAAGAGGAGATTATTCTAATGCATTGAGAGCTTTTTTGCGAGCTACAGAACTTGATCCTTCTTCTGCTGTGGATTATGCTAATGCAGGCTATTGTCTTAAGGCTATGAATTTTATTCCACCAGCTGAAATCTTTTTCCGTAAAGCCTTAGCCTTAGATCCAAATCTTACCATAGCTCAAAGAGGGCTTGAATTTTGTCAAACCTTTAACCAGAATAGGAATTAAAAAAGTTTAAGATGGAATAAAGCCCTATAAAAAGGTCTTTCGGATTTAATGTGGACGCATACACTTGCTTGAAACTGAGAAACTAAGAGTTATAATTCTGATATCTTCTCCTATCCTTGGTTTAAAATTCGGAGATACTATTAGTAGGTACAATTAAAATGCAAATAGAATTTAAAATCCTCCTTAAGAAGGAGGATTTCCTATTTACTTTTGAGCTAGTACCAGGTAGAAGTGTGCGCACTAGGCAATATCAGGAGATACTCAAATTTCTTGAAGAAAGTTCTCAAAAAAGATTTTTCAGGTCTTTTCCATAACTGATAGTGCAGGTGGACATCCTGCTCTATCTCCCATTCCTCTTGGTAAAACGATAAAGGATTTAGGTTTAGAAGCGATTATTCATTTTTCCTGTAAAGATAAAAATAGGAATTAAATTGAAAGTGAACTTTTGGCTTTAGACTGAGAAGGGCTAAGAAATCTTTTAGTGCTTACAGGTGATTATCCCTTTTATGGCTATTTAGGTAAAGCTAAACCTGTTTTTGATTTGGATTCTGTGATTCTCTTACTGATGATTAGTGAGATGAAGAGAGACATAGAGCTTCCCCAAGGGGCTCCAGGGGGAGGAGTTAGGCTTCTGGGCATTCCCTTTATTAAAGGAGCAGTAGTTAATCCCATTAAATTAACTCAGGCTGAATTGTTTTGGCAATATGTAAAATTATTATAAAAATTATATAAAAAACTAAAATCCGGGGCAAATTTTATTATCACTCAGGTAGGCTTTTATCCCAAGAAATGGAAGGAATTGAAAATTATACAAGAGATGGGATTTTCCAAATTTTTTTCAAATTTATTAGATCAACCTCTGGAGGATGTGCAAGGGGATAATCTCTACAAAACTATTCCCTTTTTTGGAAGCATCCTTTATTTAACCCCATTATTAACTAACTTAGTCAAAAAGGGTCGGATTCCTGGCATACTTATAACAGAAAAGATTTTAAACGAATTAGGGAAAACTTCCAATTTTGAAGCAAAAAATATTGAAATATTAGCTAAAATTGCCTCAATTTTAAAATATTTAGGCTATAAGGGAGTTCATCTTTGTGGGTTTCCTTTAAATTATGCTAAAATCTCTTTATTTATGGATTGTTTTCAAAAATTTGAGGGTAGAGGTGGTGAGTTTTTAGAAGAATTTGGAGGCACAGTAATTCTAGATACGCCAAATGGCACTTTCAAGGGGGACTTTCCTTCCTTTTTTACAAATGGTTTTGCTCTTTCCTTTAAGGGTAAAGCAAGCTTAACTTACTTCTTTAATGAATTAATACATAAAGTATTTTTTAATCCTTCCAACTTTTTATATTCAAGGATAAGGAAAATTTTTTTAAGAATAGATCAATCGGCTAGATGTAAAAAATATTTTAAATATAAAAAAACTTCTTTTTAATTGCCAGGAGTGCATTGCACACTTGTCAAGTGTGTAAGACTCAATGCACACCTGTCAAGTGTGTCACAACCATTCCAGGCTAAAGCCTGCACTTACCCAAGGTTTATAATGTTATCGAAATGAAACTTAGAACTCCCTCATAGGGGACACACAAAGTGTCTTAATCTTAAAGGCTGATCACCTGCAGCTACTTAATTATTCACCTTTTGGGTAAGCTAAAACCCAGTGTATACCGAATAAACGCTGTGTCTACTAAATTTATCTACTTGTAGATCATCTGTGACATACCACTTGGAAACTACACAGCCCTAATCGTATTTAGTTTGTTCCTCTAAGGCTTTCAAGATCTCTTCTAAAGAGCTCGCCCTGAGAGATAGCTTGAAAAGACGCTTCAAAAAGTTCCTGTCTTCAATCCTCTTTATCCGCTCAGACAAGTCTTTTTCTACCTTGCCAAACCTCTCCTCCAAAGCCTCAAGCACCATCTCCTGAGCATCAAGGATGAGCCCTGCTGCAAGGCCTCTTCTCTTATAATGTCCCACACACTCTTTAACTCACTCACTGCCCTCTCACCTCCCCTCTCCATTATTTTACTTAATACCTCCCTTGCGTCAATACCATGCCTACTTGCCACATAGCTCACCAAAAAACCAAAGAAAAACCTATCCCTCTCCCTTACCTCCCTCTCCTCCACTCGTAAGGCAAGAGTGGCAATCCTTGCCAAAACATCTATCACACTCTCTAAATCTGCACTCCAGATGTGCTTCTGTAACCACAAAAAGCCCATACACTAAGCCATACCTCTCAAGCTTTGCCAAAAGCTCTTCATCTTTGGCTTGAGTTAGATCTACAATGCTCAAAAAGTAGTTAAGAAAGAAAG
>Ga0105163_1000452_pt1 | contig 24471 bp, 22 predicted proteins | sample JNZ110809AmetaG_FD_81531 | JGI IMG/M metagenome (GOLD analysis project Ga0105163, IMG submission 81531) | Hot spring microbial communities from Jinze hot spring, China to study Microbial Dark Matter (Phase II) - JNZ 110809A | ecosystem: Environmental > Aquatic > Thermal springs > Hot (42-90C) >... | reverse complement strand
ATCTTAAAGTCAGTTTGCAAAATGTTCTTTCCGTACTTTGGAATCCAAACAAAATGATAAGCGATTTCAAATTTAGCATGTCTTGTTGTTTTGATTTCTACCATATCCAATCACCTTCAACAGTTATTAATTCACACAATTTGCTGATTTGATTATACCATAGACAAGGCAAAGAATCAACGCTCTGTATCCCCGCATTAAAACGCGGGGCTTTAGAGCGTCAAAGCACTGTAAAAAGTTCAAACGCACCATCAAACGAATCTTCTCCAAAGACTGGTACTGGACCAATTTCAAGGATATCATCACCAAGGAAAATCTTTATGACTTTTTCAAAGGATGTAAAGTGCACTATGAAGTCACTGTTTTCTGGGATTTTAACTCCGAAGACCACCCAAAACCAGCATAAAGAAAGCGCTAAACATATCCAAGTAACTCTTGAAAACTTCATACCATCCGCCCTCCCCTCATCAGTGAAAATCCTCTAGATCGCTTTTTGTTTTCGAAAACGGTTTGTCCCCCTATGCAATGACCACCTTATTTTGTGTTTTAAGTGGTTTGTTAGCGCGATGACTTTCGTATTTTAGATGCCGGTTGAGTTCGGCTATAAGCCAAAGACATTGACTGGTATGCTATTTGCTTGATAAGTTGTGGCTGTAATGGAGTACGTGGTATACAAGAGTTCATCACTGGTCAGGACAAATCGGTATGAAAGGTGATCTTTGTAAAAGTCTGCAAACGTTAAAGAACTTAGGGAAAAACAATGAGAATCTACAGAAGATAATTTTAAAAGTAATGCTGAGCAGTACAAGCTAAGAAGTGGAATAGAAAGGAGGGAAAGCAATACCTTTTCCACTTTGCCAGAGGACATGATTTAGTTTTCTGAATAAACTATTCTTCGGTGCAACTAAATTGATAAGTAAGGCAACTTGAAAAAATAACTAATCTGTTTGATATCTTCAAGACAACGTCAATAATACAGGAAGGGACAGTTCTCTTCCTGTTTTGAATGTTAAGTTCGAAAGAATCTAAAATTCAAAAAGTCTTTTATATCGCTTTTTGAATACAAATTAATCTTTTTGACGGAAACTTAATTATCTCCGAATCTTCCTGTGTTCCGTAAGTTACCTCTGAACTTTGGCCAGGGTGAGTTGGCTAAGTTAGCTGATGTACTTCTAAGCGTGTACAAACACCCGTTTCCCCTTCCGATACAAATGGTTCCATTACTATCTATTGATGGGCTTGAATCTATTCAACCACCTGTGGTAAATTTCCCTTTTAGTTTTCATTCTGAGCCGATTGCATATAATTCATATCCGGCTCCAACATACACAGTTCCATCTGAGCCTATATCTGCGGTGGACTCTATTGGAGAACCTATTTGGAACTTCCATTTAAGCTTTGCATCAAGTCTAACAACTTAAAAGAATCCTGAAAGTATAATTTAGTTAAAGCTAGCACCTGTCTTAGGTTTTAGACTTCCATTTTGGTTTTAGCTTCCCTGCTTAACATATTTTTGAGTAATGAGTTCCCAAGCTCGTGTCTAATCACAGGAGTATACTCAAAAGGAGCTGATTGTCATGTTTTTTTGTTGGTGTCGATATCTCTAGTTCTAACTTGGATGTCGCTGTCATGAATTAAGAGTTTAAGTTTATTGTTTCAAAATCTTTCTCTTTTAATTCCGATGGATTCTCTCAGTTTATTACCTTTTGGTCTTACTTAGACCAAGGTACTCTTGCTTTACGTGATTTAGTTCGTTTTCGATATTCCCTTGTTTAATATTCTGTTAATTTTCAAAAGAGATTCAAAGTATTCTTCGTTCTTACTTGCCCGAAGTGCTCAATTCCTTCTCTCAACTTGATCCAAAAGTATTGCTTGAGTTGATGAAAAAATTCCCTTCAAACAAGCTATCGTCAAAAACGAACAACAAGTCATGCAATTACTTTGTTCATTCAAAAAACTAAAGCAAAAAGCAAAAGCTTTTGTCAACGCAACTGAATGCTCCATTGAAAGAAAAGGCAAACACCAAGTTGTGCAAAAACTATTATTCTTTCCGTAACCGTTCAGCTCAGCAAATCAAAGAGCAAATCAAGCGATTGACGAATCAATTTGACCAAACAAACTTCCCCGATATCCCCGGCTTAGGTGATACAGCAAAAGCAACGATTATTTCTGAAACAAGTGATATTGGAAAACAAAGAAAAGATCCAGTTATACATCAAAGTGGAAAGCACAAAACACAAAGGAATATCGAAAAAAGGGAACAAAGCATTAAGAAGGATATTTTACAGCTCAGCAATAAGGGCGGTAAGGCTAACTGACAATTACAAGTAAGGAAACCAAGAGACAAAAAGGCAAAGCAAGCGACAGTAGCAATAGTAAGGGAATTAGCTGAGTTGGTATGGATACCACGGACAAGAAAAGAATCATTTGATGTAAGTAAGGTACAATTTCAAAAACCAAAAGAAATATCGTACAAATTTTTCTTTCAAAAAGATGGGTACTTAAGCGGTGTAAACCGGTCACATTAAGATGACCCAAAACGTCTGAACCCAAGTAAAGAAAGCTTCAACGGACTTGGCTTCTTAGCCTCCGTGCGCGCTCTCCCTTTCTTCATCGGAATTCAAGGTGTTTTCCAAGAGATTTCATTAAGTATTCAGGATCTTTCCAAACACCAGGATATCCCAATACCTTCCCTCGTGATACTTTGCCTCCCTCAATCTTCCTTCGAGCTCGAAACCAACTGATTCGAGAAGCTTTATGGACGGTATGTTGTACTCGTAGACTTCAGCTGTTAGTCTGTGGAGGTTCATTTCATTGCGGGCATAGGAAAGTGCAAATTCCAGCATCCTTTTCCCGTAGCCTTTTCCCCTTACTTCAGCCGAAACGTAAAATGTTATATAAGAGTTTTTGTTGAAGACTCGTATATCAAATTCCACAAACCCTACAAACAAGGTATCCTCATAGAACTCCAACACGATCGGTGAAGCCTTTATAAGTTTCCTTTCGGAAAAGTAGTAACTGTCTTCAAGTGTCAATGTATACGTTTGCTTTGAATTTTGAGAGACAATACAAATCAACCCCATGATCACACCTCCTGGTTTATTATACAATGTTAGTGTTGGAATCTTTTAATGGCTGATGAAACAATCACGATATTCAAAGATAAAACCCGGAAGAAAGAGTTAAACGAACGTTTTCAATTTTAAATAAAGTTTTCAGGCTGATTTCATCTCTTGACTTTAAGGGCCTGTTTTTGATATAAGAACGGTAGCGTCACAGGAGGAAACAAATGATGTTGTCGGAAAACTCTACAATAATCAAAACCAAGGTCATTCCGGTGATAAGAACAGGTAAAAACTTTGACTTAGCGTTAAGTTCAGAATCACCAGTGATTTTCATCCTTGAAAGCACAATTAATGAACTGTTCACCATTGACGAAAAATGCACCAAAATCTCGAAAAAATGCTTTGTTCATGTTGAGCTTCTCAAGGGCTTACGAGAGGACAAGGAAGGCTTAAATTTTTTACGAAGATTTGGTTCGATCATGGGAGTTGTTTCAACGAAACCTGGATTTGTCGAATTAGCAAAATCATGTGGTTTCAAAACAATCCTTCGCGTTTTCCTGGTTGATGGAGCTGTACTAAGCAATTTGTACGATGTTGTAAAATCTTGTAAGCCAGATTTTGTGGAGATTTTACCTGGGATCCTTTTTGAGGAGACGAAATTTCTCTCAAAAGTCCTGCCAGTTCCTGTGATCACAGGAGGTTTAGTGAGAACTGAGGAACAAGTCAGAAAAGCAATTGAAGCAGGCGCTTTAGCAGTATCGACAAGTTCTCCAGAGCTCTGGAAAATTGCCTGAAGTTCTCGAGAACTCAATGAGAAAAAAGTTCATAGGGTCAGAGTAAAAGAGAGACCCATCCTTCATATGGATCGCTGTGAGCAGCATCCGTATGTTGGTGGGTCTCTCTTTTTGCACCAAATCAATATTAATGCGATTAATGCGGTTGAAGAAAGGAGTTCAGATTATGCGGATTGGCATTATAGGTGCTGGAGCTGTCGGCGCTCTTACAGCGAGAGAACTAACGAGATACGATTTAGAAGTTTATATCTTTGAGAAAGAATTCGATGTTGGAATGGGAGTTACCAAGGCAAATTCTGCCATAATTCATGCCGGTTACGACGATGAACCGGGAACACTAAGAGCAAAATTCTGTGCTAAGGGTAACGAAATGTATTCAGCCGTTGCAAAGGAGTTAGATATCGAATTCAAAAGAATTGGTTCTTTGGTTTTGGCCTTTTCGGACGCAGAATTGAGGATTATCGAGGAACTGTACAAACGTGGTTTGGAAAACGGGGTTCCAGGTTTGGAAATCTGGGACAGGGACAAAATCCTCGCCCACGAGCCGAATATAAATCAGGAAGTTCTAGCGGCGTTGTGGGCACCCACAGCAGGCATTATCGAACCGTGGATGATTGCAATTGCAGCGGTGGAAAATGCCGTTGAAAACGGGGCGAAGTTGTTTTTGAACACCGAAGTAACGGATATCGTCATCGAAAACAACAAGATCAAGCGTGTAGTTACAAATAACGGTGACTTCGAAGTTGACGTACTGATAAATGCCGCGGGGCTTTACGGTGATTACGTATCAAAGATGGCGGGCGTCGAGACACTTCCCATACATCCAAGGAAAGGAGAGTATATACTACTCGATAAGGAAGAGTTCGGTGGTTTTGTAAAGAGTGTCCTATTCCCAACTCCATCAACACTTGGGAAAGGAACGCTTGTCACCCCAACAATTGACGGAGGCATACTCGTTGGCCCAACTGCTGTGGACCTGCCTGGAGAACGTAAATTTAGGGAGGACACCTCAACAACAATCCAGGGATTTGAATTTTTGATGGCGAAAGCTTTCAAAATGACTCCGAACATAGATTTCCGTTCCTCAATCAAGACGTTTGCTGGCTTGAGACCGGAAACACCGATCAAGGACTTTATTGTTGGTCGTACAAAAGTTAATGGATTTTTCAACGCAATAGGAACAAGATCACCTGGCCTCACCGCAGCACCGGCAATAGCTTGCTTCTTAGTTGAGGAAATCCAAGAAGCAATGGGAATAACGTTCCACAGAAGAGCGAATTTTAATCCAATTCGTAAGCGGATAAGAAGTTACATTCAAATGCCTCTTGAGGATTGGGATAGGATAATCGAAAAAGACCCGCTCGCCGGGAACATTATCTGCTCGTGTAACAAAGTTACCGAACGTGAGATTGTTGAAGCAATTAAACGTGGTGCCCGAACAGTAGACGGTGTAAAATTTAGAACCAGGGCCATGTTTGGAAGCTGCCAAGGAGGATTTTGTAGTCACAAGATCATGAAAATCCTGGCTAGAGAATTAGGAGTCGATGTCAGCGATGTAGTGTTGCGTAATGAAAAAACAAAAATTTTGTACGGAAAGGTGAGAACATGAGAGAGATACCTGTCGATGTCTTAATCATTGGTGCAGGTGCCGCCGGAATGGGGGCAGCACTTGGAGCAGCACGTGAAGGAGTCCAAAAAGTTATCATCATCGAGCGAGAAGACAGAACCGGAGGAATCTTGAATCAGTGTATACACAACGGTTTTGGCTTGCATTACTTCCGGGAAGAGTTAACAGGACCGGAGTATGCGGAAAGGATTAAATCTCTTTTGAAAGACTATGAGAACGTCGAGTTTAAAGGCGATCAGTTCGTAAAGGCAATAGACTACAAAAACAGGACGGTAATTGTCGTTTCAAGAGAAGGAATCGTTCTATACAGACCTAAGACGCTCGTTGTAACCACCGGAGCACGAGAGCGACCGATGGGTGGTATTCTGCTCCCAGGCACAAGACCTGCAGGTATTTTCACCGCAGGCGTTGCGCAAAGGTGGATAAACCTTGAAAACAGAAAACCCGGAAATCGAGCACTGGTGATAGGCTCGGGAGACATTGGTTTGATCATGGCCAGAAGACTTACACTCGAGGGTATAAAGGTTGAAGCGGTTGTCGAAAAAATGCCTTATCCTGGCGGATTAGAGCGGAATATCAGGCAGTGCTTGAAGGACTATGACATACCTTTGTACTTAAGCCATACAGTAGTCGAAGTACGTGGAAAAGATCGTGTTGAAGAAGTAGTGATCGCGGAACTTGACAACAACTTCAGGCCAATTGCCGGCACTGAGAAAGTTTTTAAGGTCGACACACTTGTGCTATCAGTTGGACTGATACCACAAACAAATTTGTTTAAAGATTTTCTGCGAACCGACCCGTGGACTAAGGGTATTGTGTGTACAAGTTCAGGTAGAACATCCATGAATTGGATTTTCGCGGCGGGCAATTGTACAGTAATCTACGATCTTGTCGATTGGGTTACCGAGGAAGGTGAAAAAGCAGGTAAATACGCAGCCTTCTACGTTAAGAATGGGCAAGAAGCAGCGAAATTTCCCCTAGAAAAAGGTCAGAACGTAGGGATACTTTTTCCAAACTACTACGAAGAGGGAACCAACTTGAACATTTATTTGCGTGTGAAGAAACCCATGGACAGAGGTATCATCAGGATTAAGCAGAGAAACAACCTTCTGTACAACAAAGTTCACGCAAGCTTGATGCCAAGTGAAATGGTTAACGTTAAAATCCCAGAACCAAAGATAGGTGTCGGAGACATCACTGTAGAGGTGGTTGAAGCATGAGAGAAGAAAAATTGGTTTGTGTAATGTGTCCAGTAGGATGTAGGCTGACTGTTCGAATATCGTACAACCATGGAAGCGGGAACGGTGAAGCAGTGGTCGAGGGGTATAGATGTAACAGAGGTATTGCTTACGCCCAGCAAGAGATTCTTGATCCGCAGAGAATACTGCCAACAAGTGTGTTAGTTGAAGATGGAGAAATGGAGTTGGTCTCCGTGAAAACCAATAAGCCAGTGCCAAGGAGAATGATATTTGAAATTATGGAAATTGTGAAAAAAACGAAAGTCAAAGCACCGGTACGAACAGGTGACGTAATTATTCCCAATATCTTAAACACCGGTGCGGACGTGATCGCCACTCGAAGTGTCAATAAAAAGGTTTAGGTGAAGGGAATAGGCGGGTCGCACGAAATTAGTTGGTGCGACACCTCAAAAAGAGACTGAAGAGGTAGGAGGTGTGGTGGTCTTATGGCAAAGTACGTTTTGGCTCTTGACGAAGGAACAACGAGTGCGAGGGCTATCGTGTTCGACAGGGAGAGCAACATATGCGGAGTGGGACAGTACGAGTTTACCCAATACTACCCGAAACCCGGATGGGTTGAGCACGATCCTGAGGAGATTTGGCTCGCGCAGATGCGCGCAATCAGAACCGCACTGGAACGAGCAGGTGTGAGTCCAGAAGATATCGTAGCAGTCGGAATCACGAACCAAAGGGAGACTACGGTGCTCTGGGAAAAATCCACAGGTCGACCTGTTTATCATGCAATAGTCTGGCAGTGTAGGCGAACCACGGATATTGTGGAAGAAATAAAGAAGAATCACTACAACTTGATTAAGGAACGAACTGGTTTAGTCCCAGATTCATATTTCTCAGGTCCGAAGATCAAATGGATTTTCGATAATATACCAGGTGTTAGAGAAAGAGCCGAGAAGGGCGAAATTCTTTTCGGAACGATAGATACGTATCTTATTTGGAAACTGAGCGGTGGTAAGGTGCACGTGATCGATTATTCAAACGCCTCGAGGACGATGTTATTCAATATCCACACACTCAAATGGGACGAGGAAATTCTTGCCATACTGAACATCCCGAAAGCAATACTCCCAGAGCCAAGACCCTCGAGCGAAGTTTACGGCTACACCGACAGGGACGTTTTCGGAGCCTCGGTACCTATTTCCGGAGACGCTGGAGACCAGCAGGCAGCACTTTTTGGTCAAGCGTGTTTTAAAGCTGGGATGGTGAAAAATACTTATGGTACAGGCAACTTCATGCTAATGAACACGGGCGAAAAACCGTACCGTTCCGAAGGCCTCTTAACAACGATTGCCTGGGGTATAAACGGTAAAGTCGAGTACGCGCTCGAAGGTAGTGTATTTATCACGGGAGCAGCTGTTCAATGGCTTAGAGATTCTTTAAAAATCATCGAAGTTGCTCCTGAGGTGGAACCTCTTGCTGCATCGTTGGCTTCCAACGAAGGAGTCTACTTTGTTCCAGCGTTTGTCGGCCTTGGGGCACCTTATTGGGACCAGTTTGCAAGAGGCTTGATAATCGGTATTACGAGAGGAACACGAAGGGCACACCTTGCGCGAGCGGTACTCGAGAGTATTGCTTACCTAACTAACGATGTGCTCATAGAAATGGAAAAGGACAGCGGCATCAAAGTTACTGAACTCAGAGTCGATGGTGGTGCTGTCAACAACAACTTTCTTATGCAGTTCCAAGCCGATATCCTTGGAACGAAGGTTGTTAGACCGGTTATCCAAGAAACTACGGCACTTGGTGCGGCGTATTTGGCTGGCTTGGCTGTTGGATACTGGAGAGACCTGGACGAAATCGAAAAAATGTGGAAAGCGGACAGGATCTTTGAACCGAAGATGGGTGAAGAGACAAGAAAGAAACTTTACGCTGGTTGGCAAGAAGCCGTTAAAAGATCATTGGGTTGGACAAAGAGCCTTCGCGACGTTGGATGGGAAATTTAACAACCAAAGTTTAAGGGGGGAGCGAAAATGAAAAAAAGCACCTTAGGGAACGAACTAGCTGCAGAGTTTTTTGGAACGTTTCTGTTAATTTTGCTTGGGGATGGGGTCGTTGCAAACGTTGGTTTGGCACCGAGGCTGGCCTCATCCGCATACAACTGGAACACGATTACTTTTGGATGGGCCATGGCTGTCATGGTAGCCGTATATGCTACTGGTGGAGTTAGTGGAGCGCACTTAAATCCTGCTGTGACACTCGCTCTGGCTGTAAAACGTGGGTTCCCGTGGTCTAAGGTGGTACCCTTCTGGGTTGCACAGATCGCTGGTGCATTCACAGGTGCTTTTGGTGTGTACTTGACCTACTTTGAAGGACTGAGAGCAGCTGGTATGCCAAATGTTTGGTGTACTGGTCCCGGTTCGATTTTTGAGAAAGCCTTCTGGGGTGGTGCCTCGGATGTTACCTCAATAAGTAGGTACTCACTAACTAACGCGTTTGTAGCCGAAATTATAGGGACTGCAGTTCTGCTGATCGCGGTACTTGCCATCGGTGATTCCAAAAACCTTGGTGTTAAGGCAAACCTTGGCCCGTTCATGGTTGGTATGTCCGTCCTTGGTATCGGTTTATCGCTTGGAGGGCCAAGTGGTTATGCGATCAACCCAGCACGTGACTTAGGTCCGCGACTTTTCGGAGCGATTGCTGGAACACAAGGTTTGTTCGAAAGCGCATATTGGTTTGTGGCACCTATAATTGGACCTTTCTTGGGTGCAATTTTCGGTACGGTACTTTATGACTTGTTTGCTGGTAAAATTCTGGCTACCAACTCGGTACCAGTTATTGAGTCAGAATAACAAGGTAGGAACAAGTTTTGCAAACTGTTTGACTCGCCCACGTTCCGGGAACTCGATGTTCCCACGTGGGTTTTTCAAATCAAACTAAACTTTCGACGCGAGGTGAAAATCATGAAAAAGTTGATTAACAACGTTGCGGATGTGGTGAAGGAATCTATCGAAGGCTTGGGATTGGCGTTTCCCGAGCTGTTGAAAGTTTCCCTCCAACCAAGGTATGTTTACAGAGCTGATGCTCCTGTTAAAGGTAAGGTTGCTATCATCTCGGGCGGTGGTAGTGGACACGAGCCTATGCACGCTGGTTTTGTTGGGTATGGAATGTTGGACGCCGCTTGCCCGGGAGAGGTATTTACGTCACCAACACCCGACCAAATGTACGAGGCAGCAAAGATGGTCCATTCTGACAAAGGTGTTTTGTTCATCGTAAAAAACTACAGTGGAGACGTCATGAACTTTGAAATGGCTGCTGACATGTTAAAATCTGAAGGTATCGATGTAGAAAATGTAATTATCGACGATGACGTAGCCGTTGAAAATAGTCTGTATACGCAAGGTAGAAGAGGAGTTGGAACCACTGTACTTGCGGAAAAAATCTGCGGTGCAGCCGCAGAGAAAGGGTACGAACTCAAAGATTTGGTCGAACTTTGTAGGAAAGTCAATTCGTATGGAAGGAGTATGGGGCTGGCGCTAACACCTTGCACAGTTCCAGCGGCTGGAAAGTCAACGTTTGAACTTGCAGAAGAAGAAATAGAACTCGGAATAGGAATTCACGGCGAACCTGGTAGAGAACGAATCAAGATAAAAAGTGCCAACGAGCTTACAGAACTTCTTGCTTATCCAATCATTCGGGACTTACCATTTGAAAAAGGTGATCGTGTGTTAGCATTCGTGAATAGTATGGGAGGTACGCCCGACATAGAGCTTTTCATTGTATACCGAGCACTTCACAAAATACTCGAAAAGGAAGGAATAATCATTGAAAGAAAGTTGATTGGAAGGTACATTACGTCTCTGGAAATGCAAGGTGTATCGATAACACTTTTGAAACTTGATGATGAGCTCGTGAAACTATGGGATGCCCCAGTACGAACTCCAGCTCTCAGATGGGGGATGTGAGTTGAGTATGGAAAAGCTTATAACAAAACAGCATGTAATCGATTTCCTTATGGAAGCGCAACGAATCATAGCGGAAAATAAGGATTACCTCACCCAGTTGGATTCCGCCATAGGAGATGCCGACCACGGAATCAATATAGATAGAGGTTTCTCGAAAATTATCGCTCAACTTGATGGTCTGAAAGAGAAAAGTATCGGTGAGATTCTCAAATCTTGCGCCATGATTTTGATATCAACGGTCGGAGGTGCCAGCGGTCCCTTATATGGAACTGCGTTTCTTTCAGCTGCGAACGAAACGGCTGGTAAAGAAGTACTTAGTGTTGAAGACTTGTTGAACGTTTTAAAATCAGCACTCAACGGTATCAAGGCAAGAGGAAAAGCTACACTGGGTGAAAAAACCATGGTTGACGCTATAGAACCAGCCTTACAAGCGTTCGAGAAGGAGCTCTTAGATGGTAACAGAAATCTAACCAAAATCCTGGAAATTGTTGTGAAAGCCGCTGAAGATGGTGCGAAAAACACAATTCCACTTCGAGCAACGAAAGGACGGGCAAGTTACTTAGGAGACCGGAGTATTGGACATCAAGACCCAGGAGCAACTTCGTCATACTTGCTTTTTAAAGCTATGTACAACGTTGCTGTTAGAGAGGGTTGAAACTGTCAAAACTCAAATTCATGCCTGTCTGGCTCGGCTTTTTGATTTTCATACTCGCGTTAACCTCGAGTGAGTAGATGTTTTTAGTAGCATTTAGTAGCGTTCTAGGTTTGTTAGCAGGATACTATTTTCAATTGTTTTTACTTCATTCTGGATAACAATTCAAAAACGGGGCGAGTAAAAGTATGATAGGGTTAGTCATCGTCTCACATAGTGAACGTTTGGCTCAGGGCATTCTTGAAATGATAAAAATGATACCGAATTGGGAATCACGGGTAAGGATAGCCGCTGCCGGTGGACTCGACGATGGTGGGTTTGGAACGAGCTATGAAAAGATTCTCCAAGCTATCGAAAATTCTGCCTCGGACGAAGGGATTATTATCTTGGGGGATCTAGGAAGCTCATTCTTAACTGCAGAGTTATGTCTTGAAAGTCTACCGGAAGAATTGAAAAGTTTAGTCTACATTTCATACGCACCGCTATTCGAAGGCGCATTAACTGTTACCTCACTTGCTGTTGCGGGCGCGCAAATTTCGGAAATCTTGGAAAGATTGAAGAGAATGGCTGTTGCAACAGGAAAATTATCTTCGGAAGCTCCCCAAGAGATATCAGTTGCCAGCTCTTCTAAATCTGCGCTTGTTGAAGTTGCTATTCCTTCAGGATTTCACGCTCGTCCCGCAGCAATGTTTGTAAAGATCGCTTCGAAGTTCTCCAGCCGGATAAAAGTGAGAAACGTTACGCGGGGTGGGGACTTTGCGGACGCTAAAAGTCTTGTGGAAGTCTCCACCAAAGCGATGGCTGAGAAAGGTGAGCTGGTCGAAATAGTTGCCGAGGGAGATGATGCAAAAGAGGCCTTAAGTGCACTGAGGGAACTAATTCAGTCGAAACTTATCGAATTGGAAAATACCGCGATTGCTGATGCCGAAGTGACGAGAGAGGAAATTGCAGTGGGGAATCGTAGAAAACAAGAACAGGTTACTGAGGCTCGATTATTATTTGTGGGGATTCCGCTGTTCCCTGGTATTGCAATTGGGAAGTCTATTCTACTACAGCACAACATGTATGAACAACCTTTTCACCCAACTATTCCGCAAAACTTTGATTTGAAGATTCTTCACAACGCGTTCGAAACTCTTACAAAAAGGCTCCATTCCAGGAAGGAAAAAATCATCCAACTTAAAGGGAAGAGCGCGGACTATTTGGCTGCAATTTATGAATTCCAGATCTCGCTATTGAATGACCCTAAAACCTTTGCGGCAATTGTTGGTGGCGTGTCGTCGGGTCTAAGTCTTACCGAAAGCGTGAACCGTTTCTTTGAAAAACTTGAGCATGAGTTTGAAAACGGTCCGTCATTCATGAAGGAGAGGAGAGCGGATTTGCGTGATTTAAAGATGAATCTACTTTCGATTCTTACGGGAATGGATTTATCGGTCGGTAAAGAAAAATTGTCAAGTGATAGCATTGCCATCATTAAGGAACTATATCCCTCGGAAATTTTGTCGCTGCTGGAATATTCCATTTCTGGTTTAGTTATGACCGACGTCGGCCCGAACTCTCATGTTGCAATCCTTGCAAAAATGCTTGGTATTGTCTCCGTTACAGGAGTTGGAGATGAGATATTACAAATTCCCGATGGAACGAATGTTTGTTTGGACGCAACGTCGGGTCGAGTTCTGGTAGAGCCTTCTGAGTCAGCACTACGAAAAATGATGCAAAAGAAGGCAATACTTGTGGGAAAAATCGAAGCCTCGAAAAGCGAGTCACGATCGACAAGAACTAGAGATGGAAAACGGGTGGAGATCGTTGCGAATTGTGGACCACTGGAAACCGTTTTAGAGGCTTATCGTAATGGTGCGGAAGGAATCGGTCTACTTAGAACGGAATTCATGTTCTTGGACAGGCAGGCACCGCCTTCCGTTGAGGAACAAGCAGAATTTTTCCAGGAGGTTGCTGAACTCTCTAGGGAAAAACCTGTTGTTGTCAGAACTTTGGACGTTGGTGGGGACAAGGCGGCACCTTACATCCAGATTGAGCGAGAAGAAAATCCTTTCTTAGGAGTTCGTGGAATGAGAGTTTACAAAATCTACCCCTGGGTCGTTAAACAACAAGTGGAAGCCCTACTACGGGTTTCGGGCATGAGTAACTTCAAACTGATGGTCCCTATGGTCAGTACTGCTGATGATGTTCTCTGGATTCGTAATTTTTTAGAGCGCGAATTTGGCGCAATGCCAGTTGAATTTGGAATCATGGTTGAAGTTCCATCCATCGCGTTAACCATTCGGAGTGTTTTGAATTATGTTGATTTCCTTAGTTTTGGAACCAACGACCTCACGCAGTATATACTCGCAGCCGACCGGAATAATCCCCGCGTTCAGTACGTTTACGATCACCTTGATCCATCTGTTCTAAAGTTGATGAAATTTGCAACGGAAGAAGCACATAAGGTTGGAAAATGGGTGGGAGTTTGTGGTGAACTAGCAAGTGATCCACTGGCTATTCCAGTTTTGGTAGGTCTTGGTGTTGATGAACTAAGCGTGGTACCAAAACTCGTACCAAATGTTAAAGCGATAGTTGCTGATATCTCTTTTAGAGAATGTGAAAAGATAGCAAGTCATGCGTTAGAACTTTCCTCTGGTAGAGAGGTTAGGGAGTTCTTGTCAAAGGCTTTTAATTAGGATGGTTACGGCTTATAATTATTTGATAGTATCGGCCCCAGAAAAAACTGGGGCTTTTTTTTGTGGACATGGTATAATTATGTAAGAGAGGAGTGTGAATCATGTGAGAAAACGCCCGAAAAATCCGTATCTGAGCGAGTTTGAAAAGTTTGTTCTCTTTGAGAAAGGGACCGAACCACCGTTCAGTGGTGAATACGAGGACCACTTTGATAAAGGGATTTACGTGTGCAAAAATTGTGGAATTCCACTGTTCGATTCGAAAGATAAATTCCACTCTGGTTGTGGTTGGCCAGCATTCGACGATGAGATTCCCGGTGCCGTACGCAAGCAACCGGACCGCGATGGTGTGAGAACTGAAATCGTGTGTTCATATTGCAATGCACATCTTGGACATATATTCTACGGTGAAGGCTTCACACCAAAAAACGTCCGTTATTGCGTGAACTCCGTTTCACTTCGTTTCGTTCCTGACGGTGAAAAACCTTTGATAGATCGAATGTTTTTTGCGGGAGGGTGTTTTTGGGGAGTTGAGCACTTATTTAAGCAACTTGATGGGGTGGTCGATACACGGGTTGGATACATGGGGGGTTATGTTAAGAACCCGACTTACGAGCAGGTCTGTACAGGACTTACTGGTCACTACGAAACAGTGGAAGTTATTTTCAAGCCTAGAGTAGTGAATGAGGAAGAACTTGTGAAGTATTTCTTCGAGATACATGACTTCAGTCAAGAGAATGGTCAAGGTCCGGACATCGGTGAGCAGTACAAGAGTGTGATATTTTATACAAACGAAAAGCAACGTGAAGTTGCAGAGAATATTATTTCGGAGCTGAGAAAGAGATTCTCGGTTGCCACCAAGCTGTTAAAAGCAAGCGAGTTTTGGCTTGCTGAGGATTATCATCAGGATTATTACGAACGAACGGGTAAAGTTCCATACTGCCACTATAGAAGAAAAATCTTCTGAGAGACTGTGGGGTGAAAATATGCTTCAGACTGGAACGGAGAATATAACGCTCTACGATGATGGTGTTCATAAGTTCATCTTTCTTGCATGGGAAGAGAAAGAGGAGGAAGGAATTGTCCAAACGAACCAATACCTTATCGTGGACGGTAACGAAGCGATGCTATTGGATCCTGGAGGTGCTCACGTCTTTCCAAGGGTCCTTGCGAACGTTTCTGAAATCATCGAACCAAGTAAAATCAAATACATCTTCTTCACACACCAAGACCCGGATGTTACCTCAGGAATCACGTTGTGGCTTTCGATAGCTGAAAACGCGAAAATTTACATCTCGGCTCTATGGACCAGGTTCCTTCCACACTTTGGCATTTATGATCAGCGAAGAGTCATCGCACTTCCGGATAAGGGAGAGAAATTAAGACTACAATCCGGAACTGAACTTGAATTTATCCCAACGCATTATCTCCACTCAACGGGTAATTTCACCTTGTACGATCCGCGCGCAAAGATTCTCTTCTCCGGAGATTTGGGTGTTGCAGTTTTCCCGAAAGGTCAAAGGTACGTATTCGTTGAAAATTTCAATGAACACGTTAAATTGATGGAAGGGTTCCATAAAAGGTACATCACATCAAGCATCGCTTTGAAAAAGTGGCTTAGTATCGTTGAAAAGAGAGAAATTGAAATCGTCGCTCCTCAGCATGGAGCTATATTTAAGGGAGAGAATGTAAAAAAACTATTTGATTGGTTCAGAACGTTGAAATGCGGAATAGATATTATAGATGAGATATACGGTAGGTGATTGTATCATGCCAAAACTTGATAATGAAGCTTTAGAAAGAATGGCTTCGGCGTTTTTTGCGGAAAATCTGATGACCTCTTTCATGGCTCAGCTCGATGAAGCGTTGATTTCTAGAGTGAGGGAAGTTCAAAAAAGTATTGCGGAACTTGAGCAGAAATTCGAAGAAATGCATAGGAGGATTGTTCAAATCTCGGAACGCTTCGGAATGGAAAGTGCTGAACTCGACAAGTCGGTGATCTCTTCCCAGAATGTAACAAACGAGATAATTGCAGAGCTGAGAAAGTCAGGTGCAGATTTAGAGCGTATAAACGATATCGTTCAGAATTCTGTGCACCAAACGTCAGAGACGTTAAGCAAATTTTCCGCTATCGAAGATATGGTTACACAAATAACAAAAATTGCGAAACAAACGAACCTCCTCGCGCTGAACGCTTCGATCGAAGCGGCGAGAGCTGGCGAATTTGGCAAAGGGTTTGCGGTTGTCGCAAGCGAAGTCCAAAAGCTTGCAAACGAATCAAACAACGTTGCAAAAGGCATAACTAATCAGGTTAAAGAATTGTCTTCGTCGGTAAAGCAAGCCTTGGAAAGCATACAACTCGTGGGTGAGATATTCGTTACCGTTCAAAATTCTCTCCAGCAACTCCTTGCTTTCTTGCAAACAAACTCTTCGCTCCTATCACACGCCTCCAGATTACTAATAGAAACGCGTGATGAACTAAAAGAGGAAGCTCAAAGTTGCACAGTGGCTTTAGAAGTGATGAGAACTGCTATCGATAAATTTGAAACACTCTCAAGGGTTATTTCTTCTATTGTAAAGGCGCAGACTAAACTGAAGGATCTCAAAATTTAACCTTCTCCGAGTACGATAGTTAGAGGATTCTTCCTGTGGTTTGTTATGTTGTTGGCTTTATAAACGCGCCTGGTTGTTTATTATAAAAATCTCAGTCGGTAGAGAAATCGGTAAATCCGTGGTGATAATCTGAATAAAGTGAGTTTTATTATTTCATTACAAGTACGTTTCGAGACTAATTTTCCATGCTGGGAAATTTGTTTGTGCACCAAATTCACAAGTTCCTCAATCTCCATATCCACATTGCATTCTGAACGTAATTTTGAAGTAAAGGTCGACCACTTTGCAGCGTCTCTGTGTTTCAACGAGAGCGCTTCAAAGTAGTTAAGAAATCTGAAAAAGGCAAGCTCTTTGCAAGCTTTGAACAGTTCTTTATCTTTTGTTTCATGAAGGACCAACTCACAAGCATCTGTCAAGCATTTGTACACTATTAAGTCACTTGTAGAAAATATCCTGGAAACCGAGGTTCCTCGTTGAACATAGTAGCTAAGTGCAATGTCCAAAAAACAAAAAATCCGAGCTTGGGCGAGCATTTTGATAATGAAAGTAAGGTCCTCACCTTTTCGGCAATGTTCTGGGAATCTTAGCTTTTTTTCTTCCACCAAGCTTCTTCTTACGGCAAAACTGGTGGTCCAAACATGAAATGTTCGTTCTATTAACATCGCCTTAAGTATTTCGATGTTGTTGGTTAATATATTTGATGTTACACCATTGAAAGGGACTTTTGGTGGAATTTTTGTTCCGTCAGCGGTAAGTTCCATGTATTTCCAAAGAAAAATATCAATTTCCTTACCACCTTGAAAACCTTCTCTCCATTCCTCGAGTAATTCAACCAGCATTGGTTCTACCTGGTCATCACCATCAAGGAAGATCAAGTATTCTCCTCGTGCTTTTTCAATCCCTAAGTTTCTACTCGCTCCCGGCCCGAGGTTCGTTTGATTTCGCACCAAGGTCCATGGGATTAAAGTTTGGGTGGTCAAAACATTTTCAATTGTGCGAACGGTATCGTCCGTTGAATTATCATCAATGACCAAAATTTCGAAATTTTTTCGTGTTTGTCCTAGCAGACTCTCAAGAGTCTTCTCAACGTACTTTTCGACGTTATATGTAGGAATCACGAAGGAAACGAAAGGTTTTACAATCGTTGCTCACTCCTTTTTAGAATAAATTTAACAAGCTTCGCATAATCGCTCTTGTATATGACGAGAATACCAATTGTTATCGGCAATGAAAAAAGCAAGCAAACAACTTGATTGTAAAAGCGAAGCACCAGGAACGTTTGGAAGAGTACAAATACTGAAGAAAGAAAAGCCTTTTGCAAGTTGATCGTAACACCGGCAACTTTTGAACTTTCACGAACACGTAGCAACCACATGACTAGATAAGCTAAGTACGTTGAAAAGGAAGCAGCTTGTATCCCTAAGCGTTTTACCAAGGCAATATTTACGCCGAAATTCACCAGAGCAGCAACAACAGAAGTTGAGAAAACACCTGCAGTTTTCTTTGAGGCAATATAATTGACACCATAAAAACTTGAAAAAGACTGGTAAACAACTCCAAGTAAGAGAAAAGGAACAAAACGCCAGGATGGATAGTAAACTTCGGAGACGAGTAAGCGAACAACAGGTCTCAAAACCAACAGCAATACTGAGGCAAGTGTGAACATTCCTGCAGAGACAACTTCAAAAGTCTTTTTAAAAACCTCCGAATAGGAATCTTTTCCAAACTCCTCTACCGCTGAGATTTGCCACGCTTGAAAGAAAACGCTGTACATCATCATGAGAAGTGCAGGAAATCTTGCAGACACCGAATAATAACCGGTAGACTCTATTCCAAGGAAATACGTAAGCACGTAACGATCTGAAACATTTACAACCCACCACATAATACTGTTTGGTACGAGTGGTATGGAGTAACGGAGCATGTACTTTATAGTTTCAACATCAAAACATAATTTTAATTCTCTGTATAGCTCGGCTCGGAGGAACAAGAACAGTAAAGTAAGGACCTGGGCCAATATCGTCGAGCGAAGATAACCATCAATACCCTGTCGAAAGATGACCAGAAAGAGGATGTTAAAGCCCGCAAGCGATAAGGAGTATAGGATGTCCGAAATTGCGAACAATGAAACCCGACCGGAAGCCCTGAGATACTGCTTTACACCAACCTGAAGGATTGATAAGAAAAGCGATAGATAAAAATACAACACAACGCCAGAGAAAACCTTGTTGCGAGCAAATAGCGGATAAAATGGTATCAGTATTAAACTCATCACAACTGAAAAAATCAACGCCGAAGAGAAAATAACAGTTCTAGACTCGGTGGACTTTAACTCCGAAGTAAAACGAAAGAGTGCGTCGAAAATTTGAAAGGTAACAAAGGGAAACAACAACGAGACGGTCGTACTGAGTAAGTCTAATCTTCCGTAATCGGCTGGTGTTAAGACTCGAGTGTACACAGGCAGTAACAAAAAGTTAATGGCTTTCGAACTGAAATTACCAATCGCAAAGAGCAAAGTGTTAAACACTAGCCTTTTGTAGACACTCAATTCTTTAATCACCACCGTATTTCGCGCTTTAGCAAGGAAGCGAGTTCTTCAAAATAAAGTTTAAAGTTCTTCTTGGCAAGTTCTAATTCCTTTGCAATATCCTCTTCTCCCAACTTCAACAACATTTCAAGACTTTCCTCAACTTCGCTCGGAGTACTGACAAATTTGATGAAGCTAACGTTTTTGAACCACGTTTCATGAAAACTACGAACCTTTCCGCTTAAGTTATCCAGAGCAATACAAGGTGTGCCTGTTACAAATGAAAATATCATCCCGTGGAGTCTGTCCGTAACGATTAACCTACTCTCTGAAAACTTCCCAAAAATTTCGGCGACACGGTTCAACCTCTCGTGAGGTCTAACAAGACTGTTCATCACCGTATCGGTGTATTCGACTTCGTAATTCTTTTTTCTCACAAGTAATTCAATTTCCTGATTTGTCAGGTCGTTTAGTACCCTTTCTCTGTCGTTTCTCATGCAGAAAACTGCCATATTCTTCCTAGGTTTAGAGTGTGCGAGTACACCCAGTACGTCGCGTTCAAAGGTCAAATAAAGTGCCATGTCCGGCATCAAATAAACTCTTTCCAATTTGAATCCTTCTTTTAGGAGCTTGAATGACTGATTTTCACGAGCAAAAAAATGAATCATTTGGTGGGAAGCATAAATACTTCTTGAAATTTGCTCTTCCTGATCCCCTCCATGAGTTTTGTCGAAGTATATTGTTTGAGGAAACAAAAATATTTTCTTTGAAGCGAATCTTTCAACAATTTCTCGGAACAATTCCTCTTCTCTTGGCCAAAGGTTACCCAGGTAACCTCCACCATGCACCAATATTACATTTGATTTGTTCAACAACTTTATGACCCGATTTTTATCGAACCTAAGGTGGTGACCGGAAATTTCGATTACTTTCAAATTCGGTAAGGTATCTTGGAGAAAGAAAAGCTCCCCAAGGACTATAGCGTGATCACCAAGGTTTCCGTGTTCAGGTGTGTTTAACAGTGGTACAAATTGTCTCTCATCGTTCTGATAATTGAGGGACCGCAAAATTTCACGTGTTCTTTTTGAATAGTAGATCTTTGCGCCGATTTTGTTTTTTAAGATTCTCAGATTCCACACTTTCAGTCGCCCGCTTTCACGTTTTTACCTCTAAATTTTAACACAACAGCATTGTATAATCGGTAAGCCTGGTATACGGCACTGTGTAACGGAACAGAAACTAACATCAAAAATCGGAAGAGGGGATTACGAATTTCGGAGTGTTTTATCAAATTTATCAACTCAAGCTTTAAAAATTTCCTGTGCTCATAATTTGATGTTATTTCCGTCTGGCCAGACCTATTTAGGTACGCTAATATGCTCCAGAACAATCTTTTTTCAGTCAAGATAGCAAGGTCTTTTAAACCATTTTCTTTGAAGAACTCAACGCGTTCTTTCATGGCCTCTATCGAATCGTAACTTCTTCGCATGTTGAACGAACTCATGATGCTACCCGGACGCTGCCTGTAAAAGTAAAGTTTTTCATCAGTATACACAATCCTTTTCGCTCTCCAAAGTAGCCTATAGGTAGTAAACTCATCCTCGTGGAGCCTTCCAACAGGAAATTTAATGCCTTCGAAAAGCGATCTTTTGTACAGCTTACCCCAAGCAACTGTAAATTGCACGTACAAAGGCCCGTAAATTTCAGCGAGTGCGTCGATGTTGGATAAGATTTTCTGAAAGGAAGCTTTGTTTTGTGGAATCATCTGGAGTTCAGATTCGCTAAAAAACATTTTGAAATTGCAGATGCTGATTTCAGCTCCGTAATCGCTTATACCGTTCATCAATACTTCAACATACCTCTCCGAGACGATATCATCACTATCCACAAAAGTAACAAACTCTCCGGATGCATGTTGTAAACCGAAGTTTCTGGCATCGGACAATCCACCGTTTTCTTTGTGGAACACCTTAATACGCCCATCAAGTCCTGAAAATTCATCGCAAATTCTTCCGGAGAGATCAGTCGAACCATCGTCAACGAGAATTATTTCTAATCTTTGATAGGTTTGTTTTAAAAGCGATTCAACGCACTTCTTCAAGTAATTTTCCACGTTGTAAACCGGAATAATCACACTCACCAATTCGTCCATCACTCGATACCTCTATAGGCCGCTTCGTGTTTTAAAAGTTTCAGGTCTGAATTGATTATAGCACATCGAGAAATTTTGGTAAATTGGCGTTCCATCACAGGAGCTAATTGTGGTATAATGAAAAAGAAAAATATCGATATGGCTCCCCTCAAGGTGTTTTCAAGCGGGAACACCGGTGAAAATCCGGGGCTGCCCAGCAACCGTGAGCGGGTACGAAACCCACAAAATGCCACTGGCCAATCGGCTGGGAAGGTGTGGGGAGTAGGATGATCCGCAAGCCGGGAGACCGGCCTTGAGGGCATGTATTTCCCACAAGCTCGGGCTTGTTGGGAAATTCTTTGTTTGATTTAAAAGTAGTAGGGGGGTTACGCGATGGGTCAAAAGTTGGGATTCACTGAATTGCAAAACCAAATCATCAAAAGACTCAACAACCTGACAAAACCGGTCGGAAGTCTTGGATATTTGGAAGAGATTGCTCTCAAAATGGGAATTATTCAAGAACGAGTTATCCCCGAGTTACCCAAGGACAAGCGTGTTTACGTCTTCGTCTCCGACCACGGTGTCACGGCAAAGGGTGTGTCCGCATATCCGAAAGAAGTTACCTACCAGATGGTACTCAACTTCCTCAAAGGTGGGGCAGCAATCAACGTCTTCTCAAGACACGTTGGTGCAGACGTGTACGTCGTGGATTCTGGTGTTGACGGTGATTTTGACATAGAACATCCAAAATTCATCAGCGCCAAGGTGAACTATGGAACGAGGGATTTCACCGAGGGACCCGCAATGACCCGAGAGGAGGCTGAGAGGTGTATTGAACTTGGAAAGGGGATAGCAAAAAAGGCGATCAGCGAGGGAGCAGATTTACTTGCCATTGGTGATATGGGAATTGGAAACACAACCACGGCAACTGCAATTGCTTGCGCGATGGGATTTGATATCGATGAAATTCTCGATATCGGTACACCATTAGATGCGGAAGGATTAAAAAGAAAGCGGGAAGCCGTATTAAAGGCACTAGAGGTGAACAGGCCAGACCCAGATGACCCTATCGATATTCTCACGAAAGTTGGAGGATACTGCGTAGGTCAAATGGCCGGATTCGTTCTTGAAGCTTACGAGCAAAGAATTCCCGTAGTAATCGACGGCTTCCCAACAACCGCAGGGCTCTTAATCGCTTGGAAGATAGATCCATCCATTCTCGATTACGTGTTCGCAGGTCACAGATCAAAAGTCAAAGGTCACGGTGTTATTTTGAATAAACTGGGACTTCGTCCAATCCTGGATCTGGACATGAGGCTCGGAGAAGGTACCGGTGCCGTGTTGGCAATGAGTATTATCGAGGCGGCAATTAAGATGATCAGGGAAATGGCAACTTTCGAGAGTGCTGGTGTTTCAAAAGGGACGGATCAGGCATGATACTCATTACAGGCGGAGTGAAATCGGGAAAGAGTACTTTCGCACTTTTGATGGCTCTTAGATATAAAAAGCGCGCTTTTTTGGCAACGGGTGTTCCTTTTGACGATGAGATGATGGAACGAATTAGAAAACATAAGGAGGAGAGAAAGAACCTGTTCGACACGTACGAGGAACCTGTCGATATCGCAACCATTTTACAAAAAATAGATAGGCACTACGATGTTATCGTACTTGAGTGCTTAACAACGTACCTCGGAAATTTGTTACATTACAATGAAGACGTGGAAAGCCGTTTCAACATACTTGTTGATGTTGTGAAAACCATGGTGTCACAACTCATTATAGTAACGAACGAGGTTGGATGGGGAATCATTCCTGAAAACAATTTAGCCAGAAGGTACGTAGAGATTCTCGGAAGATGGAACAACGAATTGGCAAAAATCGCTCAAGAAGTTTACCTCGTTATCAGTGGGATTGGAGTGCGCATCAAATGAATGCGAGAACAACAGAGAAACAACTCATCGGTACTACATCCTGGCTCGTGCCGGGCACTTACTACGAAAATGCCAGGTTAGTTGCTCAGTCACTAAATTTTGTCGAGTTGTTGGTTTACCAATGGGACAGAGAGACAAAGGCGCTTTTTGACTCTGAGAAAGAGAAACTTATCTCGTTGCACGAGAGATACGGCCTGATTTATACCGTTCACCTACCAACTAATAACTTTGATGAAGTCTTAAAGGCGTACGATTATTTTGAAAAGCTTTCTTGCAAGCTTTCGGTGGTTAACTATGTTCTTCATCCGTACACGGATCCAAGGTTCGATGAATTCATTAATTTCGCTCCAAAGGTTTCGGTGGAGAACCTTGCTGAGCGGTATATTGTGCATCACAGAACAGTGTTTGATGTGGGACACCATTCGCTCGGTGTTAACGTGGATGAAAGCTTCTTGGAAAACGTCGTTGAAATCCACCTGATGGGAATTTCAGACAGACGGGACCATGTGAGGTTGAACACCTCCACACTTGAGGCTACCTTTAAGACTCTTGGACACAGACTTTTCACAACAGAACTCATCTGCTTCGAAATATTCGATCTGCGCGACCTCATAGAATCTATTAGACTCTGGGAGTGGTGGAAAAACAATGTGGAATAGGTTATGCAATCATATCAGAGTTGATTTTGAGACTCTCTCAGCAACGCTATCGCTCTTAACAAGGTTGCCGAGCAACGTCAATTTTGGAGGGAACTGGAAAGAGCGGTTCAGAAAATCTCCACGATTTTTCACCACCGTTGGATACCTTCCAGGCTTACTGTACGCTTTTATGAGATGGATGGCCTGCAATGCAGGTAACAAGTGGGAGCTGGTAGTCACGGCCTTGGGCTTGTCAGTGGGGTTTTATTTCTTCGACCTTTTCCACTTTGATGGCCTCTTGGATATGTTCGATGGTTTTCTGAACCAGTCTTCTAAGGACAGACGTCTTGAGATTATGTCCAAGGGGAATGTGGGACCATTTGCCGTTTTCTACGGAACACTCTTCATCTTGGTGTTTTTCGAGCTCTTCAGAAACGTTAAACCAAGCGTTATGTTTTTCTCGAGCGTTTTTGGCCGTTTTACAGTGCTTTGACGCTCTAAAGCCCGGCATTTTAATGCGGGGATACAGAGCGTTGATTCTTTGCCTTGTCTATGGTATAATCAAATCAGCAAATTGTGTGAATTAATAACTGTTGAAGGTGATTGCATATGGTAGAAATCAAAACAACAAGACATGCTAAATTTCAAATCGCTTATCATTTT
>Ga0105163_1000448_pt1 | contig 24514 bp, 25 predicted proteins | sample JNZ110809AmetaG_FD_81531 | JGI IMG/M metagenome (GOLD analysis project Ga0105163, IMG submission 81531) | Hot spring microbial communities from Jinze hot spring, China to study Microbial Dark Matter (Phase II) - JNZ 110809A | ecosystem: Environmental > Aquatic > Thermal springs > Hot (42-90C) >... | reverse complement strand
ATGCCATTCGTCGGTTTGTGATTGAGACAAAGGTGAATAAAAATTTTTACAACGAGAAAAAGTCAATTGAGGATAAACTTAAAAATCTTTATGACAAAACAATACGAACGATTGAGAAAATAGATGAAGAGATTTTGGAAAATCGGAGGGCAGAGCAATATGAACTTTATGGCTCACTTTTGATGGCAAATTTGAATTCTTTGAAAAAAGGAATGAGCGAGATTGAACTTGTTAACATTTTTTCTGATGCTGGGGAAAAGATAAAGATAAAACTTGACCCTTCTCTTACACCAGTTGAAAATGCCGAGAAATACTTTGAGAAAGCAAAGAAGACGAGAGCATCTCTTAAAATTGCACAGGAGAGATTGGAACGATTGAAGATGAACAAGGAAAAATTGGAGATGTTAATTGAAAAAATCAAGATGTGTGAAAGGATAGATGATTTGAAAAAGTTCAAGGAGCAAAATTTGGAGGATTTAAAAATTTTTGGAATTGTCAAGGATAAAATATCGGAGAAAATTGGTGGAAAGTTCAGGCGATTTATCGTTGATGGTGGATTTGAGGTATGGGTTGGAAAAGATTCAAAGAGTAATGATTTGTTAACTTTGAAATATGCGGATAAGGAAGATTATTGGTTTCATGCTCGTGGCGTTTCAGGTGCACATGTTGTTTTAAAATGTGGGAAGAGGCAACCGAGCAAAAAAGCAATTGAACAGGCAGGGAGAATTGCAGCATATTTTAGTCAGGCGAGAACTTCTTCGCTTGTTCCAGTTGTTGTCACAAAGCGAAAATATGTGCGTAAGCCCAAAGGTGCGCCAGAGGGTTCGGTAGTAGTTGAAAGAGAAGAAGTTATCATGGTAGAGCCAAAATTACCATCGGAAGAAATTGAGTGAGCACATTTTAAAAATAAAAATCAAACGGATATGAAAAAAGAAATAGCACTTGACTTATCAAACAGGATTTTAAACATTGGCGGAGTTGTGCTTATAACTGCAAAATTCGGAGACAAAGATAACATAACTCCAGTTGCGTGGAATGTTCCAGTAAGTAAAGAACCACCACTTGTTGCGGTTGCCATTGCTCCAGAAAGATTTATTTATGGATTGATTGAGAAAAGCGGTGAATTTGGTGTTAACTTGCCAACTCGTGAAATTTTGAAACAATTGTATTACTGCGGGAAACATTCTGGAAGAGATGTTGACAAGTTTGAAAAAACAAAATTAACACGCATAAAAGCGAAATTTATTTCTGCACCTCTTATTGATGAATGCATTGCAAATCTTGAATGTAAAGTTGAGAAAATTTATCCTGCGGGTGATCATAATTTGATAATCGGAAGGGTTTTAAGGGTTTTGGTTGAGAGTCAATTGTTTGACGATTATCTGAAAGTTGACCTTGAAAAAGCAAAAACAGTCCATCATCTTGGTGGAAGTTTATTTACAGTGCCAAATGGAATTATTGATGTTAAGAAGTTATGAGCGTTAGATTTTTGCAGTTATGCTTATCTGATGAAGTGAGCCAATTTTTCCGAGTGAGACAAGTGAATAATCAAATCTATAATTCTTAATTTTCAAGCCGAGACCAAAAGAAAAACCAGTTAAATCAAGCGTTGGAGCGATTTTCATTTCCTGTCTTCTTTCGTGATTGTAGCCAAATCTGACATCAAAATTTTCGGATATGTTGAATTCTCCGCCGATGTTGAAATTTTTTATTCTATCAGTGATTTTGTTCGTTTGCTCGTTAATTTTGTTAAGACCGAAATTAATTCGCAAAGGTAGATGTTCAAGTTTTTTTGAAAGTGCAAATTTTACATCAAATGGTAGATTTTCTTTTTGCGAAATATAACTGTTAAGTTGTGTTCCAATGTTATTTAATGTAAGCGCAATTGCGAGATTTTGCTCTTGGATAACATACATTCCGCCGATGTCAAATGCGATTGCGATTGAGCGTGCGCCTGCTATTGATGAATAGATAAGTTTTGTGTTAATTCCGTATTTTAAATTTCCATATTCTTTTGCGAGTCCACCTATGATTGCGATTTCCCCAGCGGAGAAGTTTCCGAATTCATTGCCGTAGCGATCCGTTTGGTTAAAATTTCCGTAGTTGATGTAAATTACGCCAACGCCTGCATTCGCAAAGTTTCCAATTTTTTGAGTATATACGCCATAACCAAGATTTATGTCAAGAAGATGCTTAAAAAATCCAACGCTTGCGTAATTTCCTTTCAAAGTTGAAAGTCCAGCGGGGTTGTAAAAAAGAAGCACTGGATCGTCAATCATTGCGATAAAATTTCCACCAAGAGACGAAGCCCTTGGGCTTATGTCAAGCCGTAAAAATTCATAAGTTGAATTTCCACCTGCAAAAGAAATTGTTGAAACAAATATCGTCAAAATCACAAAAACTCGCATTTTTAAATTGCTTTTGTTTGGTTTCAAAGTGAAAATAGTAAATAAATTTTTCAAAGGCAAAAAGAAGTGTAGTTTCGGGCTGGATAGTTCAATTTGTTTTTTTGGCTTGATTTCTTTATATTTTACACTTGAAAATTGAACTTTGATCAAATTTTTTTGTGTGATGCAAATTCCCTTTTTTAGCAAGCGCAGGAGGAAAAAGTTATATACTATTTTATTTTTTTCTGATAGCGATGAGAAGCCAAAAGGCATTAAACTGAGCAGAGAAGCGTTGATACTTTACCTATTCCTTTTGATTGCTTTTATATCAGCTGTTGTTCTTGTGCTTGTAATTCATACGCCTGTAAAATATATCGTTTATCCCGGAACATTTGCAGAGAGCAGAGAGAGAACAAAAAAGATGCAGGAACTTTACCAGCGGCTTGAAAATTTCGCTTATGAGCTTGAAAAGGTGAAGTTATATAACAATCTTCTTCGTCAGGCACTGGGTGAAAAAGTAAGTGATAGCATTGCGGTGAATTTAAGTCGCCTTGAAAATATGTCGCAAAGAACGCGGACTTTTACAGATGGTGAAGTTGATATTTTGCAAGTTGTAGATATTGAAAATTCTAAGCCGAGATTTATTTTCCCTGTCTATAATGGATTTGTTACGCGTGAATATATAACTGACATTGGACATTTTGGGATTGATATTGCTGCAAAAGAAGGTGATGTGATAAGAGCTGTTGCCGATGGTTATGTGATTTTTTCGGATTGGACATATAACGATGGATATGTGATTATTTTGATTCACGCTGATGGATTTATGAGCGTTTATAAACATGCGCAGATGAATCTTAAAACAAGAAATACATTTGTCAAGCAAGGTGAAGCAATTGCACTTGTTGGTAAAACTGGAAGGACAGGGAATGAGCCACATTTGCATTATGAGCTCTGGAGGAATGGGAAACCTTTAAATCCAAAGTTTTATATCTCAATTCCAAATTAACAAAAGATGAATAATCAATGGCTTTGATCGGAGGAAACAAGGAAAGCAAAGGTTCAAATGTTGAGATTAACATCATCGCCAATGGGACGGTAATTGAAGGCAAAATTGTAAGTCAAGGGAGTATGCGAATTGATGGGCGTGTTATAGGGAATGTCCATGTGAATGGAAATTTGACTATTGGGACAACGGGCGAGGTCAATGGTGATATTGAAGCGAAGAATGTAATCATAGGCGGGAAAGTTAACGGGACGATAGTTGTTGCAGAAAAACTTGTTTTTGAGAGCAAAGCAGTCATAAAAGGCGATGTGAGAGCATCAAAGCTTGTTGTTGATGAGGGAGCGATATTTGATGGTAAATGTGTGATGACGGGCGCTTCAACAGTTAATAAGACCTCTTAAAATGTCAGATGAAGAGAAAAGAGAGAAAGTTTTTAACAGTGTAGGCAAGGCGATAAGAGAAATCGCGCCGTATAGCGGTCTTGGGTTGCAGCTTGCTGTTACGGTTGTGATATTTTGGTTCATTGGGAAAATTATTGATGAGCATTACGGGACATCGCCTTTATGGATGATTGTTGGAGCGATGCTTGGAATTGTCGTTGGGATGTATAATTTCATTAAATCGGTGCTTGAATTAGGAAAGAAAAAGGAAAAACCAAAAGAATGAAAATCAACACGGGAAGATTTGTAAAATATGTTTTGATGGCGGTTGTGGTTGTTTGGCTTTTGGCTTTGTATCCGCTTTTTAAGTTTGCAAGTTCGGAGTTTGTTAAATCATTTGCAGTTGGCTCTTTGATAAGTTTGATAAATTCAGTCGCTGGTTTTATCCTTATAAAGCGTGGCTTTGAGAGATCAAATAAAGAGTTTTTGAAGCTCACCATTGGAAGTATGGGAGTTAGGTTGTTTGTGATTGCTGGTTTGATTTTGTTTTTGCTTGAAGTTTTGAATTTTGAAATTTATGGGCTTTTGATTTCTTTGCTTTTGTTTTATTTCATCTTTCTTGCTGTTGAAATTTTGTATCTAAATAAATTGACAACAAAAAGGGAGTTTTAACGGAGGTGTGGATTGGTAATTTAGCTTTTGCTGCTGATACTTTAAAGCACGCAGAAAATTCTCACGCTGGCGGAGAAAGTTCGAGCTGGATGTTGCATCATATATCTGATTCAAGAACGATTGATCTTGAACCATTTGGTCATATTACCCTTCCTCAATTTCCACCGATACGCATTGGAGGTCTTGAGATAGACCTTTCAATTACGAAGCATGTCTTCTTTATGTGGCTTGTTTCATTGATTCTGATAATTGTTCTTTCAATTGTTGCAAGAAGTTATAAAAAGCAGATAGTTCCGCATGGTTTAGCAAATCTGATTGAAGTTTTCGTTGTATTTATTCGTGATGAGATAGTTTTATCTGTGATAGGCAAAGATGGGTTAAAATATCTTCATTATTTTCTCACACTTTTCTTTTTCATTCTTTTGTGCAATTTGTTCGGTTTGATTCCATACGGAGCAACTGCGACAGGAAATCTTGCGGTTACGGGTGGACTTGCGTTTCTTTCGTTTATTTTAATTCAACTTGCTGGGATAAGAAAGCATGGTTTAATTGGATATTACAAAGGTCTTGTCCCGCATGGAGTTCCTGCATTTGTTGCACCGCTTATGTTCATAGTTGAGTTTCTTGGTCTTTTTGCGAAGGCATTTGCTTTGACGGTTCGTTTGTTTGCGAATATGACCGCTGGGCATATTGTGATTTTGTCTTTGATAGGTTTGATATTTATTTTCAAAAGTGTTCTTGTAGCGCCGGTTTCAATAGCATTTGCAGTTTTTATCAATTTACTTGAAATTCTCGTTGCATTTATTCAAGCTTATATCTTTACAATGTTGACTGCTTTATTTGTGGGTCTTTCAATACATCAACATTAAAAACAAAAATAAAAAACAAAAGGAGGGAAATATGCCAGAATTAGCACACATTGCAGGTGGATTCGGAGCAGCTTTATCAGTTATTGGAGCAGCTTACGGGATAAGCAAACTTGCAGCAGCGACAATGGAAGCAAGCGGTCGTCAACCTGAGGTCGCTGGTGAGGTTAAAACATCAATGATTATTTCAGCTGCTTTGATTGAAGGTGTTACGCTCTTTGCAGAGGTTATTTGCATCATCCTTGCTTTAAAATAAAAAATTTTAATTTGGAAGATGCTTGAGATAAATCCGGGAGTAGCAATATGGACGATTATAACTTTTTTGATACTTGTTGCGATATTGAAGAAAGTTGCGTGGAAGCCGATAATTGATGCTCTGACGCAACGTGAAGATAGCATAAGAAAGGCGCTTGAAGATGCTCAAAAGGCAAAAGAAGAAGCACAGCGTTTGATGGAAGAGAATAAACGAAATCTTGCTCGCGCAGAAGAAGAAGTTCAAAGGATAATTCGTGAGGGAAGAGAAACGGCTGAAAGAATTCGTGCTGAGATACTTGAAAAAGCCAGAAAAGAAGCCGATATGATGATTGAAAGAGCAAGGGAGGAAATTGAAAGACACAGAGAACAAGCAATGTTGCAGTTAAGGGCTCAGGTTGCTGATCTTGCGATTGAGGTTGCGTCAAAGTTAATTGGCGAAGTTCTAAACGAGCAAAAACATCGCAAACTTGTTGAAAAATATCTTCAGGAAATTTCTTCCGAAAAAAGAGCTTGATTTGAAAGATGGCAAATATAAGAGTAGCGAAAAGATACGCAAAAGCGTTAATTGAGATAGCGGAGGAATTGAAAAAGCTTGATAGGATCACAAGCGATGTTCAATTGATTGATTCGGTGATAAGAAGTTCGCGTGATTTGCAACTTTTTTTGAAAAGTCCAATTATAAAAGAGGACAAGAAGCGTGAAATTTTGAAAGAAATTTTTTCAGATAGCCGGGTTGATCCGGTGACTTTAAAATTTATACTTCTTCTCGTTGAGAAAAAAAGAGAAGATTTGCTTCACGATATTGTTAAGGTGTATCAGCAACTTTACGATGAGAAGATGGGAATTGTAACTGCTGAGGTTACGACGGCGGTTGAGGTAAATAATTCAGATAGAAAAAAAATTGAGAAAAAAATCATTGAGTTAACAGGAGCTAAATCTGTTAAGGCAACTTATAAAGTTGATCCATCAATCATCGGTGGGATTGTTATAAGGATTGGAGACACTGTTTACGATGCGAGCTTGAAGAGAAAAATTCAATTATTGCGTGAACAATTAATTTACGGAAGTTAAAAAGAAAATAAGGGAAAAGATTTATGGCGACGGTTGAAATAAGACCTGATGAAATTTCAGCGATATTAAGAAAACAATTAACAGGATTTGAGAAAGAAGTTGATGTTTATGATGTTGGGACTGTGTTACAGGTTGGAGATGGTATAGCCCGAGTTTATGGTCTTTCAAAAGTTATGATGAGCGAATTGCTTGAATTTCCAAATGGAGTTATGGGAGTTGCAATGAACCTTGAAGAGGATAATGTTGGATGTATTTTATTTGGCGAGGATACGCTTGTTAAAGAGGGTGATATTGTCCGCAGAACTGGAAGAGTTCTCTCTGTCCCGGTTGGTGAGAAACTTTTGGGAAGAGTTATAAATCCGCTTGGACAACCGCTTGATGACAAAGGACCGATTGAATTTGAAAAATATATGCCGATTGAAAGGAAAGCGCTTGGTGTAATTTACAGGCAACCTGTTAAGGAGCCGTTGCAGACAGGTATAAAGGCAATTGATGCGATGATCCCAATTGGAAGAGGGCAAAGAGAGTTAATAATTGGGGACAGACAAACTGGTAAAACTGCGATTGCAATTGATACGATTATAAATCAAAGATTCACACATACGGAGAGAGCAAAACAACTTGGCATAAAGCCGGTTTATTGCATTTATGTTGCAATTGGGCAAAAGATGTCAACCGTTGCGCAGGTTGTGGCTAAACTTGAAGAAGAAGGTGCGATGGATTACACAATTGTTGTTGTTGCGTCTGCGAGCGATCCAGCGCCTTTGCAGTATATCGCCCCTTACGCTGGATGTACAATGGGTGAGTATTTCAGGGATTCAGGAAGACATGCTCTCATCGTGTATGATGATTTAAGCAAGCATGCTTGGGCTTACAGGCAGGTATCGTTGCTTTTGAGACGTCCGCCGGGAAGAGAGGCATATCCGGGAGATATTTTCTATTTGCATTCACGACTTCTTGAAAGAGCTTCAAAGTTAAGTGATGAACTTGGTGGAGGAAGTTTGACGGCGTTGCCAATCATTGAAACTCAAGCGGGAGATGTCGCAGCTTATATTCCGACAAATGTAATTTCAATTACAGATGGACAGATTTATCTTGAACCGGGACTTTTCAATGCTGGTGTAAGACCCGCGATAAATGTCGGTATCTCTGTTTCAAGAGTCGGTGGAAATGCGCAGATTAAGGCGATGAAAAAAGTTGCTGGAAGATTGCGCCTTGAACTTGCTCAATACAGGGAGCTTGAAGCGTTTGCTAAGTTTGCTTCTGATCTTGATAAAGCAACGCAGGCACAGTTGAGAAGAGGACAGCGACTTGTTGAACTTTTGAAGCAAGATCAATATCAACCTATGCCTGTTGAGGAGCAGGTTGTGTTAATTTTCGCAGGCACGCAAGGTTATCTTGATGAACTTCCTGTTGAATCAATACGAAGATTTGAGAGTGAATTTCTTGCTTTTATGAGAGCCAGACATAAAGATATACTTGATAAAATTGCCGAAACAAAAGATCTTGATGATGACACGATTCAGAATTTACATTCAATTTTGAAAGATTTTGTCTCTTCTTTTAAAGCTTCATTGCAGTGAAAATTTTTGCGGGGTTTTTATGCCCCGCTTTTTAAAAATAAAAATTTGAACGAGTTTAATGCCTGCTTTACGCGACATCAGGAGAAGAATAAACGCCGTAAGGAACATCCAGAAGATCACAAAAGCGATGAAAATGGTCGCAGCAGCTCGTTTGAGAAGAGCGCAGGAACGAATAGTTTCTGCAAGACCGTATGCTAAAAAACTAGAAGAACTAATTCAAAAATTTGTCTCAACGCTTGATGCGTATGAAAATCCGTTTATAAAAGTTAGAGATGTTAAGAACATAGCCATCGTTGTCGTTACTGCTGATAGAGGTTTGTGTGGTTCGTTCAATACAAACATTATAAGAAAAACCGTTGCTTTGATAGAAGAAAGACGAAGGGAACTTCCACAGGATGGAAAAATTAAGTTGATTTGCGTTGGTAAGAAAGGATTTGATTATTTCAGCAGGCACAGAAAAAATTTTGAAATAGTCGCAAGTTATACGAGCGTTTTCAAAAAGACCATTGAATATGAATCCGTCAAAGAAATTATGCGAAGGATTGTTGATGGTTTTTTAAATGGTGAATTTGATAAAGTTGAGATAATTTACAACGAGTTTAAATCAATCGTCCAGCAAAGAATTGTAATTGAACAATTTCTTCCAATTGTTCCAAAAATTGAAATTGTCAAACCATCAAAAGGTTTGAAAGTTCCACTTGTTGAATACATTTACGAGCCAGGTCCGAGAGAAATTTTAAATAATTTGCTTCCGAAATATCTTGAGACACACATTTTGCGTGTGCTTCTTGAATCAAACGCTGCTGAACAAGCAGCTCGTATGACGGCGATGGACAATGCAACGGAGAATGCAAATGAGCTTCTTCGCGATTTGCAATTGCTGTTTAATAAGACAAGACAGGCGATGATAACGAAGGAAATGCTTGAAATTGCAAGTGGAGCTGAAGCATTGAGAAAAGCTGGAATGGCTTAAAATTTACCACGCCATTGTGGATAAGTCAATTTCAATTTTTTTCATCTCATTGACATAAACGATCTCTTCTTTATCTTCGGTGATTTGAATTTCCCAATCACCGCGTTGATTTTTGATCGCGGAGGCAAAGAGCTTTCGTTTAAAATTTTCTGTGAAAATTTCCCAAAACACCCATCCAAAATATGCTTCATCGTTTTTCAGATAAAAAGCCGGGACACGATATCCCGGCTCAACTTCAACATCTTTGATTTTCTTAGCTTTGAAATTTAATTCTTCAAGTTTGCGGATGAAAACTTTTGTTAAGTCATTTCCATCGTAGGTAAGTTCAATTTTCAAGACATTAAATTTTCCAGAGATAATTTCCTCAAAAATTTCTTCAATTTTTGAAATTTCGGCGGACATAGTTCAATCAACCCAATCGGCGATAAATATATTTGTTTCGCCTCGTTTTTTGCTGTTTCTATTTGAAGCCCACACAAGTTTTTTTCCATCGTGCGTAAACATAGGAAATCCATCAAAATCAGGTGTATAAGTTATCCTTTCAATCTCTCCCGTTTCAATGTTTACGATATAAAGGTCAAAGTCCCTTCCTTTGGGATCGTGCATATTTGATGAGAAGATTATTCTTTTTCCATCTGGATGGAAAAACGGGGCGAAGTTTGCAGCGTTGTTGTTTGTGATTTGTCTTTTGTTTTTTCCATCCGCATCCATCACGAAAATTTGGAGTTTCATTGGTTTGATGTAGCCCTCTTTTAGAAGTTGTTCGTATTCTGCAATTTCAGATGAATCTTTCGGATGATATGCGCGGTAGCAAATTTTTTTGCCATCCCACGAAAAGAAAGCACCACCATCATAACCTTTTTCAAAAGTTAACCGCTTAACATTTTTCCCATCAAGATCCATCGTGTAAATCTCAAGGTCTCCATCTCTCATTGATGTAAAAACTATTTTATCTCCTTTTGGAGAAACGGTTGCTTCCGCATCATATCCGGGTGTGTTTGTGAGTTGGCGTAAATTGCTCCCGTCAGCTTTTGCTTTGAAAATGTCGTAATTATCAAGAGCCCAGACATAACCTTTTGAATAATCAGGTTTCGGCGGACATTTTTCGCTGATATGATGAGTTGATGAATAAATTATCTCTGTATCACCTGGCAAAAAGTAAGCACAAGTGGTTTTGCCTTTTCCGGTGCTTACGAGTCTAAGGTTGCTTCCGTCAATGTTCATTATGAAAATTTGATCACATTCAAAACTATCGCGCGTAGATTGAAAAATTAATTTTGTTTCGTCAAAAGAAAAATACGCTTCTGCATTTTCACCACCGAATGTAAGCTGGCGAATGTTTTTGAGATGTTTTTCAAGTGGATGTTTTAAAGATTCTTGTTTTTCTTGAAAAGCGAATGAATAGAAGAGGATTGAAACTACGCTTATAAGTGTAAATTGAATCAAATTTCGGCTTATTTTCACTCTCATTTCAGTTTAATTTTTATTTTAAAATTGAACTTTTGGTGCTTCCTGTGCTTGTTCAACGGCTCTGAAATAAGGTCTTTCTTTAAAGCCAAACATTCCAGCAATTATGTTTGCTGGGAATCGCCTTATGTAAGTGTTATATCTTTGGACAACCTCGTTGTATCTTCTTCTTTCAACCGCAATTCTATTTTCGGTTCCTTCAAGTTGGGCTTGGAGCTGGAGGAAGTTTTCATTTGCTTTGAGTTGTGGATAATTTTCTGCTACTGCGAGAAGTCGTGAGAGTGCAGAACTTAACGCATCCTGTGCCTGTTGAAATCTTGCAAACGCTTGTGGATCTTTCAAAACTTCAGGAGTGATGGTTATTTGTCCAACTTTTGCTCTTGCTTCTGTGACCTGTGTAAATACCTCGCGTTCGTGCTTTGCATATCCTTTGACTGTTTCAACAAGATTTGGGATCAAATCATATCTTCTTTGATATTGATTTTCAACTTGAGACCAAGCTTGATTGACCATCTCGTCAAGTGAGACGAGTTGATTGTAAGTTGAAGTGACCCATCCGACAATTATTAAGGCAATGACAAGTAAGAGACCGATAACACCGAGGATTGCAATTAAAGTTTTTGACATAGCCGTAGATTTATTTGTTTTAACTTGTTAAAAATGTAGTGATTTTTGATTTGAATTTCAAGAATAGGTTTTGAAGAGGTTGGATATATAATCTGCAGGTTTAAGTTTTTTATCTCTGAAATCGTCCAAATTTTCATCCAGGGCTTTTCGCTTGACAAAGTTTTTTTATTTTGTTAAAATTAAAGGAATTAAAAACAAATTTTTGGTGATTATGAAAGTTTTATCATTGCGCACGGAGAGAGAAAATTTCATCGGGATAATTTACGACGAAAACGGAAGAATTTTGAACTTAACAGATGCTTTACCACTTTATCAAAAGTTGAAAAATAAAATTGACGATTTCCCAAAGATAAAAACAGTCACGGAATTATTTCGGGAGCAGTTGTTCAACATTGATTTGTTCAAGCGTGTAATTGATTTTGTTGAAAAACATAATCTAATGGAATATCTTTTTGTCAAGGAATCTTTCAGATACAATGCACCTGTTGAGTTTCCGCCGAAACTTATATGTCTTGGGAGAAACTATGAGCTTCACGCAAAGGAATTCGGCTCACCCACGCCAACAGAAGAACCAATAATTTTTGCAAAAAGCAGCACTTCTGTAATTGGACATCTTGAAACAGTTTACATTCCAACGGATGTTGGGAGAATTGATCACGAAGTTGAGCTTGCGGTCGTCATTGGTAAAAGAGGGAAAAGAATAAAAAGAGAAAATGCGTGGGGTTACATCGCAGGTTATACGATTATGATAGACATAACCGCAAGGGACATGCAAAGAAAAGATATTCAAGCACAACATCCGTGGTTCAGGTCAAAAAGTTTTGATTATTTCGCTCCGATGGGACCGTGGATTGTGACTGCTGATGAATTTACACCGCCAATTGAACTTGATCTTAAACTTTGGGTAAATGATGAGCTTAGACAAAATTCAAACACGAAGAATATGACATTTGATATTCCTTCAATCATTGAATCAATAAGCAAGTATATGACGCTTTATCCTGGGGATGTAATTTCAACGGGAACACCAGAGGGAGTTGGACCTATAAAACCCGGCGATAAAATCACTGCATGGATTCAAAACATCGGTGAGCTTGTGAATTATGTTGAAGCGGAGACCGATTAAAAATTAACATAAACTCACCAAATGCGAAGAAAAGAATTTTTAAAATCAATGGCTTTATTATCAATCTCAACTTTTTTACCGAACATCAAAGCAAAAAATTTTGAATCAAATTTGGAAAACTTCAAAGAGAAAATTTCAAAGCTGAATCCATTGGATGGAAAATTTTGGAAATTGATTCGTGAGCAATTTCCAATTCCCAAGGATTACACATATCTTAACACCGGCGGGCTTGGTTCATCTCCTTATGTCGTAAGTCAAAAGGTTAAAGAAGAAATGGATAATCTTGACCGTTATCCGACGCCAAATCATGATCTTGAGAAGTGGTGGAAGATAAAAGAGAAATGTGCTGGTCTTTTCGGCTGTGATAAAGAGGAGATCGCTTTTGTCGGTTGCGCTACCGAGGGAATTAACATTGTGGTGAATGGACTTCCCTTGAAGAAGGGTGATGAAGTTATCTTGACAACGCACGAACATGTTGCGGGAAATTTGCCATTGTTGAACAGGGCAAAAAGGGATGGGATAGTTTTGAAAACATTTGAGCCGGATAAAGTTAATTGGGAAACAAATCTTGAAAGAATAGAGAAATTAATCACTAAGAAAACGAGGTTAATTTTTGTAAGTCATATAACCTGCACCGCAGGGCAACGGCTTCCGGAGAAAGAAATCTGTAAACTTGCAAAGGATAAAGGTTTATGGGTTTTTCTTGATGGGGCACAAGTCCCCGGAATGATGCCGATAAATGTTCACGAATATAATTGCGATTTCTACACGACAAGCGGACATAAATGGCTTCTTGGTCCGAAAAGGACGGGAATCCTTTATGTTAAAAAAGAAAATCTTGACATTGTTCAGCCATTAACAGTTGGTGGTTATTCAGACGCAGGTTATAGCGTTGAAAAAAATGAGTTAAAATTTCAACCCTCCGCACAAAGGTTTGAATACGGGACGCAAAACCCTGCTCTATTTTTCGGGCTTGAAACAGCAATTGACTTTATAAATCTAATCGGCATTGAAAATATCTGGGAACACGACAGACAACTTGCAGAAGCATTTTATCAGGAACTGCTCAAAATCCCAAATGTTGAAGTTTTATCTCCAGAGCAGGAAGATTTCAGAACTGCGATGATTACATTCAAAATGAAAAATATGCCTTATGATAAAGTCGTTGCTTATCTTATGGAGAAAAGAATAAGGGTAAGACCAGTAACGGAGGGAAATTTAATGGCTGTTAGAGTTTCGTTCCATGTTTACAACAATGAAATGGATGTTGCGAAAATTTTGAATGAGATCAAAAATCTGGCTAAATCATGAATGAAGTATAATTTGCGAATTTTTGTTTTGATTGTTGGGTTGAGCGTTTTTTTAAGAATTTTTCTTCTTGATTATGAGAGTTTATGGCTTGATGAAGGTTCATCTGTTAAGTTTGCGAAGATGAAAGTTCAGGAAATTTTTAAATCAACTCAAACGGATGCACATCCACCGCTTTATTATTTGCTCCTTCACATTTGGATAAAAATTTTTGGGGATTCTGAATTTTCGTTGAGATTTCCTTCTGCTTTGTTCGGAATTTTTTGCGTGATCGTGGTTTATAAATTTTGTCTTGATTTTTTGAATGAAAAAATTGCTCTCATTTCTTCGCTTATTATGGGGGTTTCAACATTTCAAGTTTTCTATTCGCAAGAGGCGAGAATGTATAGTTTGCTCTGTCTTCTTTCAATTCTTTCGTTTTATTACTTTGTTAAAGTTTTGCGTCGTGATGATTTTAAAAATTTTGTGTTTTATTTGATTGTGAATGTTTTGCTCATTTACACTCATCTTTACAGTTTTTTCACATTTTTTGCGCAATTTATTTTCATTCTGATTTTTGAAAGAGGAAAATTCAAAAAATTTGCCCTTGCATTTCTTGTGCTGTTTATTTTTTATCTGCCGAGATCATTTATACTTTTAAAGCAGGCAAATGAAATTTTAGTTTCTGGTGAATTTTGGTTGCCGAAACCAAACTTTATTGACATTGTTAAGACATTTGCTCAATTTTCAGGTGGGACTTATCCTATGCCAAGAGATGAAACTGGAAAAATTTTGATCGTAAGATTTGCACTTGAATATGCAAGTTCGGGATTGTTGCTTTTAGTTTTACTTTCACTTTTGATTTATTCAATTTTTGCTTTTAAAAATTTAACAAACGAAGCGAGGAAAATTTACATTCTCTTATGGTTTTGGTTCGTTATGCCGATATTTGTTCCGTTTGTCCTGTCTCAATTTTTAACTCCGTTTTATTTCACAAGATATGCAATTTCATCTTCGGTGGCGTTTTACATAATTTCTTCAATTGGTTTTGCGAATATAGAGGATAAGTTCAAAAGGAGTTTGCTTGTTTTAATTTTGTTCTTGTCGGCGATAAATCTTTTCTGGTATTATGTTAAGACGAATAAAGAGGAGTGGCGTGAGGCGGTCAAGTTTGTTGAAAACAACGCAAGTGTGAATGACCTTGTTATTGCAAGTAAATATGTTTTCTTTTATTACGCAAAAAGAAACGATGTTGAGAAATTTGAATTTCCAGATGTTTCAGAATCAGAAAGGATAAAACTTATTGAAAAACTTCGTCAATCAATTTCGGGGCGTAATAGAGTTTGGTTTGTCTCGGCTCATGCGCCAGATATAGAGAAAATTGTTGTCTCGGTTTTGAGTGATTCAATGCGATTTGAATTTAAGAAAAAGTTTATGGGGGTTGATGTTTTTGTTTTTGAGAAGTTTTAATTTTCAGGGGGGTGTAAGATCGGTTTGAGATGGGAAGTTTTTTGCAATACTTCATTTTTTTTCGTAATTTTTGATTGATTTTAAAGGGAATTTAAAACAAAGTGATTGAAAAATAATGGTTAATGGCGATAGATTGATTGAAAAATTAAAGATGGAAATTGAAGAGAAAATTTTGCCTTTTGTTGAAAAACCGGGAAGATACATTGGGAACGAGTTTAATGTTGTTGTCAAGCCAAATGCGAAAATTAGGATTGCGCTTTGTTTTCCGGATGTTTATGAGATTGGCATGTCTTACATTGGATTTAAAATTTTGTATAACATTGTGAATAAGTTGGAGTGGGCAAGTGCGGAAAGAGTTTATGCGCCGTGGGTTGATGCGGAGGAGATAATGAGAAAAGAAAAAATTCCACTTTTTTCACTTGAGACGAAACGACCTTTGAAATTTTTTGATGTTGTTGGTTTTACATTTCAATATGAATTGCATTATACGAATGTTTTGAATATGCTTGATCTTGGAGGAATCCCGATTTTTTCATCTGAAAGGAACGATGATGATCCGATAGTTATTGCTGGTGGACCTGTTTCGTGCAATCCCGAGCCGATGTCTGCTTTCATTGATGCTTTTTTGCTTGGTGATGGTGAGACATTGCTTCCAAAATTTCTTGAACTTGTTTATGAGATGAAAAAGAATGGAGCAAGTAGAGATGAAATTTTATTAACAGCGGGAAGAACTTTACAAGGGGTTTATGTGCCAAGGTTTTATGAACCAGTTTACGAGAATGGAATTTACAAGGGGATTAAAAAACTTGATGATTCACTTCCTTTGCCAATTAAACGTAATGTCGTCCCTGAATTAAAGCCCGAATACTATCCTGATAAGCCGATTGTTCCGTTGATTGAGGTTGTTCACGATAGATTTCAACTTGAAATTATGCGTGGTTGCACGCAAGGTTGTCGTTTCTGCAACGCAGGGATGATATATAGACCTGTGCGTGAGAGATCCGTTGATGACTTGATAAATGAAACAAGACAAGTAATTGAAAACACTGGTTATGATGAGATGTCTTTTGTTTCACTTTCAACCTCTGATTATTCTCTTTTGCCCGAACTTATGGACAGAAATTATAAACTTGTCAAAGAAAAACATGTTATACCAAGTTTTCCGTCTTTGAGACCTCAAACATATACGGAAGGAATTGCAAAATTTATTCGTGAGGGTGGAACAAGTGGATTAACTTTTGCCCCGGAAGCGGGAACAGAGCGATTGAGAAGAGTTATAAACAAGCAGAGTTCGGAGGAGGATTTTTATCGTGCAGTTGAAATAGCAATTGATTACGGATGGCGACTTGTCAAACTTTATTTTATGATGGGGCTTCCGACTGAAACTTATGAAGACCTTGATGGAATTTTAAGAATTGCTGAGAATGTTGTGAAAATTGCTCGCAGAAAAAAGGTTTACAATATGGAAGTCCATGTTTCTGTTTCTCCATTTTCTCCGAAAGCACATACTCCATTTCAATGGGAAAGGCAAAATTCAATTGAAGAACTGCTTGAAAAAGCAAGATATTTGAGAGAAAGAAATAAATGTAGAAGTATAAAACTTGACATAAGGGATCCGCGTGTTACGACGCTTGAGACAATTCTCGGGCGTGGAGATAGAAGGATTTCAAATGTGATTTATTCAGCGTGGAAAAAAGGAGCAAAGTTTGACGCGTGGACGGATAAGATGAATTTTGATCTTTGGATGGAGGCAATGCAGGAAAATGGATTAAAGGTTGAGGATTATACGCGTGAATTCGGGAAAGATGAGGTTTTTCCGTGGGATCACATATTTATGGGAGTTCTCAAAAAGTTTTTGTGGAGAGATAGACAGAAGGCGTATAAGGAGGCAATGATACCTGATTGCAGACCCGAGGATATATGCCACGCCTGCGGTGCTTGCGATTTTAAGACAATTAAAATGTTGATAAGAAGTCAAATTGATAAAACAAATTCACAAAGTGATACAACAAGCGAAGTTGTAAAAATTGGTGAGGACGCCATATTTGTTGACAGATCCAATTTTAAAGCGAATAACAGACAGGTTAAAACTTATTCATACAGGATGAAATACACGAAAGAAGGATATTTGCGATTTATTTCACATCTTGACATCGTGAGGTTGTTTAATAGGATTTTTAGAAAGTCAGGTTTGAACGTTGCATATACACAGGGATTTCATCCGCTTCCGAAGTTTTCATTTTCTCCACCGCTTCAAATCGGATTTACAAGCATAAGTGAATATCTTGACTTTGAACTTGTTGAAAATCTTGAACCAGAAGAAATTAAAAACCGCCTTATCCAAAACCTACCAGACGGAATGAGGATAATTGAAATTGTTAGGATTGAAAAGCAAAGTAAGTCGCTTGACAGTCAAATCAATCTTTTTGAGTATAAAGTTTATTTTAATTCAAATGATCTCGCGGAAAAAATTACTTCGTTTATTTCTGAAAGCGAGATTTTAATTCAAAAAGCGGGTTCAAATGGGAAGATTAAATTAATAAATCTTCGCAAATATGTGAAAGACATTTTTGTTGAAAACGATGGTTTTAGGTTTAGATTGATGCGTGATGAAAATGGGAGTGTGCCGAGAGTTGATCTTGTGATTGAGAAAATTCTTGATTTGGATAAAAACGAAGTTAAAAAAATTAAAGTTGAGCGAACGGGTCAATTTATTTTTAGAAATGGAATTGCAATTGACCCGATTGATGAGGTTGAAAATAAAATAGGGGTTTTTTATGAGGAAGGAAATTTATATCAGCACGAAGGGCAAAGAAACGCGTATAGCAGTTCTTGAAGATGGACAACTTGCGGAGTTGTTCTTTGAAAACCCGGAACAAGAAAGAATGGTCGGGGATATTTATCTTGGCAAAGTTGCTCGTGTTCTCCCCGGCATTAAAGCTGCTTTTATAAACATCGGACATAAACAAGATGCATTTTTGCATTTTGCTGACATTGACAAAGCATCAATTGAAGAATATGCAGATTTACTTGGTGATGACACAAGCATTGATGAGGTTTCTGAGACGACGGTTGAAGAAGAACAAGAGTTAAAGGGTTTACAGCCGATAAGCACATCTTCAACTCAAACTGCTGAAGCATATGCTCCGCGGAAGTCACATCTTTTGAAGAAAGGGCAACCGATACTTGTTCAGGTGATAAAAGAACCGCTTGGGAGAAAAGGTGCGCGCGTTACAACGAGGATAACTTTACCTGGAAGATTTCTCGTCTTGATGCCTTTTATGGAAAATAAAATCGGTATATCAAGAAAAATTCAAAATCCGAAAGAGAGAAGAAGGTTAAGAAACATCATCAGGGCGCTTCTTCCCAATGGTTATGGTGTAATTGTTAGAACAGCAGCGGAGGGTAAAGATACGAGAACTTTGCGTGGGGAACTTGAGCAGTTGCTTGCAACATGGGAAAAAATTGAGAAAGCAATTCCAAACGAAAAACCGCCCGCGCTTCTTTACAAAGACATTGGGGTCACATCAAGCGTTATGCGTGACCTTTTAACGAAAGATGTTGAGAAAGTCGTCGTTGATTCAAAAGGGCTTTATCGTGAAATTGTTGCTTACTCAAGATGGGCTGCTCCTGATATCGTTGATAAAATTGAACTTGATGAGACGGAAGATATTTTTGAAAAATATGGGATAAATAAAGAAATTGAAAATTCTCTTTCGCGAAAAATTTATCTTCGTGGCGGTGCTTACATTTTGATTGAGCAAACAGAAGCGATGACAGTAATTGATGTTAATACGGGAAGATACGCACCAAGGCAAAATCAAGAACAGGTTTCTTTAAGGATTAATCTTGATGCTGCGAAAGAAATAGTAAGACAATTGAGGTTAAGGGACATCGGCGGGTTAATTGTAGTTGATTTTATTGATATGGAGGATGAAAAGAGCAAAAAGCGTCTCTTTGATGAACTTCGCAAGGAATTCAAAAAGGATAGAGCCAAGGTTACAGTTTTGCCGATGACAGAATTCGGTCTTATTCAGATCACGCGTCAGAGAGTAAGACCAAGTGTGTTTGAAAAGTTCAGTGAGCCGTGTCCAACATGCGCTGGAACAGGAACGATATTTTTGCGGAATTTGATATTTAGAAGGATTGAAAGATGGTTTTCAAAATTCAGAGCAATTTATTCTGAAAGAAACTTAACTTTGAAATTACATCCAACCGTTGCAAATTATATGAAGTCAAGTTTCACAGGAAGATTGAAAACATTGAAACTTATGCTGAAATACTTTATCAAGCTTAAAATTGAGCCAGATCCAACTCTTTCAGTTGAAGAATTCAGGGTGATTTCAAATAAAACTGGAAAAGAGCTAACCGAGGTTGGGACTTCGCAAATAACAATTGCAAAAGAAAACCAAAATAAAGAGGAACAGTAAGATGAAAATTTTTCTTGACACGGCAAATGTTGATGAAATAAAAGAAGCTGTAAGCTGGGGAATTCTTGATGGCGTGACGACAAATCCAAGTTTAGTTGCAAAGGAGAAAAGAGATTTTAAGGAACTTCTTGAAGAAATTTGTTCTCTCGTTGATGGTGATGTGAGCGCTGAGGTTATATCAACAGATTTTGATGGGATTGTCAGGGAAGCAAGAGAGCTTGTGAAAATTGCTGATAATATAGTCGTAAAGATACCGCTTATTAAGGATGGTTTAAAAGCTGTTAAGTTTTTAAAATCCGAAGGCATAAGAGCAAATGTCACGCTCTGTTTTTCCCCAGCGCAGGCAATTCTTGCAGCAAAAGCAGGCGCTTATTATATCAGTCCGTTTATAGGGCGTCTTGATGATATATCAAGCGATGGAATGAATTTGATAAAACAAATTGTCCAGATTTACAAAAATTACAACTTTGATACAAAGGTTCTCGTTGCAAGCGTCAGGCATCCGATGCATGTTGTTGAAGCTGGATTAATTGGTGCGGATGTTGTAACGATGCCGTTTAAGGTTCTTGAACAACTCATAAAACATCCGCTCACAGACATAGGTCTTGAGAGATTTCTTGAAGATTGGAAGAAAGCTCAAGCGGAGCTTGAGAAGAAGTTTGAAAAGGTGAGATAAATTTTAAAAACAAAAGCTTAAAATTTTATGAAACGCACACCTTTTTATGAAATTCATCTTGAACTTGGTGCAAAGATAACACCTTTTGCTGGTTTTGAAATGCCAATCCAATACGAGGGAATAATTGCGGAGCATAAAAAAGTCCGTGAAGCAGTTGGTGTCTTTGATGTTTCACATATGGGTGAGTTTAAAGTGAGTGGAAAAGACGCTTTGAGTTTTCTTCAAAAACTTACAGTAAATGATGTCTCAAAACTTACTCCCGGTAGAGCTCAATATTCCGCAATGTGTTATGAAGATGGTGGAATCGTGGACGATCTTTTGATTTACAATGTCGGTGATTATTATATGGTTGTCGTTAATGCTTCAAACATTGAGAAAGATTTTGAATGGATGAGAAAGCATATTGAGGGAGATGTGAAGCTTGAGAATATAAGCGATGAGGTTGCTTTGCTTGCGGTTCAAGGTCCAAAGTCGCTTTTGACATTGCAGAAGTTAACAGATGTTGATCTTTCGCAGATAAAGTATTATCACTTTGTCAAAGGGAAACTTGCAGATGTTGAAATGATAATATCAAGAACTGGTTACACAGGTGAGCTTGGTTTTGAACTTTATTTTGATGCAAAACCTGAACTTTGTAGAAAAGTTTGGACTGCGGTTATGGAAGCTGGAAAAGAATTTGGGATTGCACCAGTTGGGCTTGGAGCAAGAGACACATTGCGGACGGAGATGGGTTATATGCTTTACGGAAATGACATTGATCAAACGACAAATCCACTTGAAGCAGGGCTTGATTGGATTGTTAAGTTTGATAAAGGTGATTTTATCGGAAAGGAAAGTTTGTTGAAGGTGAAAAATGAAGGTTTGAAAAGAAAACTTGTTGGATTTACAGTTGATGACAAAGTTCCACCAAGACACGGATATGAAATTTACAAAAACGGTGGAAAGATTGGATATGTCACGAGCGGGACATTCTCGCCAATCCTTGAAAAAGGAATTGGGCTTGGATATGTTGATATTAGATTTTCAAATCCTGGTGAAAAAATTAACATAAATGCAAGGGGTAAAGAACTTGTTGCAACAATTGTGAGCCTTCCTTTCGTTCCAAATAGAGCAAGGTAAAACAAAATTTGGTTGAGTTGATGAATATAGATTTATACTTTACACCACTTCAAATTCAGGACGAATTATCTTTGCAAAATAAAACAGTTATAGTTGTTGATGTTTTGAGGGCTTCAACGACGATAGCAACTGCTTTAAAAAACGGAGCAAGGGTTATCATTCCAACTGCATCTGTTGAGAATGCGGTTAAATATGCTTCCACGCTTGAACCAGATTCGTTTCTTCTGTGTGGTGAAAGAGGTGGAAAAATCATTGATGGATTTCATCTTGGAAATTCTCCACTTGAATACACTGAGGAAAAAGTTAAAGGTAAAACTTTAATTTATGCCAGCACAAATGGTTCGGTTGCAATTACGAAAACTAAATACGCAAAGCATTCAATTATAGCTGGATTTGTTAACATTTCAGAAGTTGTTAATTTTGTAAAGGGAAATAGCGATGATGTTTTGATACTTTGCTCTGGGAAGTTAAATCGTTTTTGTATTGAGGATGCGGTTTGTGGTGGTATGATAGCGTTTCTTTTAACAAAGGGTAAATCAAGAAAGCGATTTAATTTGAGTGACTCTGTTAATGCAGGGATTAAACTTTATAAATCATACGGGAAAAATCTTTTGAAGATGCTTCGTGAAAGCGAACATGGAAAATTTTTAATTGAGCTTGGTTTTGAAGATGATTTGAAAATTGCAAGCGAAGTTGATTCAATCCCGATTCTTCCAGTTTATTCTGATGGAGTTATAAAAGCGTTGAGATAAAGAAGCGGGGGTTTGATGCCCCTGTTTTATTTTAAACCAACAAAAAAATTAAAATGAGACACAAAATAGCAATTGCCCAAATTGATTGCGTTCTTGGGGATTTAAAAAGAAACATTGAAAAACACATTAATTACATTCAGCAAGCCATCAAAGAAAAAGCAGAACTTATCCTGTTTCCTGAATTAAGTTTAACAGGTTATACATTGCGAGACCTAAACATTGATGTTGCTGTAAATCCTTTCAAGTCAAATGTTTTTGATGAGTTTAAAAAGTTAAGTAAGGAAATAATCATAATTGCAGGTGGCGTTGAAGAGGGAGAAAATTACGGGATTTATAATTCAGCGTTTGTTTTTGAAGATGGAGATATAAAACACATTCACAGAAAAATTTATCCGCCGACTTATGGAATGTTTGAAGAGATGAGATATTTTTCAAATGGTGATTCAGTTCGTGCGTTCAATACAAAGATAGGGAGAATTGGGGTTTTGATTTGTGAAGATTTATGGCATATTTCACTTCCGTATTTGCTGGCTATTGATGGTGCTGTCGTCATTGCTGGGCTTGCTGCAAGTCCGACGAGATTTGCTGGTGAATCGGATGAATTAACAAATTACAAGGTAAATTCAGAACATCACAGAACATATGCACGGCTTTTGAGCGTTTATCTTCTTTTTAGCAATCGTGTTGGTTATGAAGATGGTGTTAATTTTTGGGGTGGCTCGGAGATAGTAAATCCAGATGGGGAAGTAGTTGCATTGGCTAAATTTTTTGAAGAGGATTTAATTTTTGGTGAAATTGATTACAATGCGATAAAAAGAGCAAGGCAATTTTCAAGACATTTTATAGATGAAAATCCGCATTTTGTGGAGAGGGAATTGAGAAGGATTTTAAAATAAAAATGGGGGCGTTAAGCCCCCAATTTGATTTTATGTTCCAGCGCTATAATCTTTGATATACGCTTTTTGCTCTTTTGTTAACTTATCAATTTTAATTCCCATTGTTTTAAGTTTAAGTTCTGCTATTTCTTCGTCCTGTTCTGGTGGTATATCGTATACTTTCGGTTCAAGTTTTTTGCCTTTCTTGAACATTTCAACGAGTCGCAATTGAGCCATAAATTGATTTGCAAATGACATATCCATAACCTCGGACGGGTGACCTTCCGCTGCTACTAAATTAACAAGTCGTCCCTTCGCAAGGACAAAGATTCTTCTTCCGTCTTTCAGCAGATATTCCTCAACATGGTTTCTTATCTCTTTTATGCTTTTTGCCATCTTTTTTAATTGGACGAGATTTATCTCAACATCGTAATGTCCAGTATTACAAACGATAGCGCCATCTTTCATAACTTTGAAATGCTCTTCTGTTATAACATCTTTCACGCCGGTTGCGGTTATAAAAATGTCCCCAATTTTAGCAGCTTCTTTCATCGGCATTACTGTAAATCCATCAAGAACAGCTTTTAAAGCAGCGATTGGTCTTACTTCCGTAACTATTACATTAGCACCCAGACCTCTTGCTCTCATTGCAACACCTTTACCGCAATGACCATAGCCGGCAACGACGACTGTTTTACCCGCAATCAATACGCTTGTTGCCCTTAAAATTCCGTCAAGCGTTGATTGTCCTGTTCCATAGACATTATCAAAGTCCCATTTTGTCTCTGCGTCATTAACTGCAATTATCGGATATTTCAAAGCGCCAGCTTCAGCCATTGCTCTTAATCTCTTTACACCTGTTGTTGTTTCTTCTGTTCCACCAATTATATCAGGTATAAGTTCAGGATGTTTGCTGTGGATTGTAAAGATTAAATCAGCTCCATCGTCAAGAGTTAAATTTGGTTTTATATGAAGTGTTTGTTCAATTGCCCAATAGAATTCATCAACGCTCATTCCATTCCATGCGAAAATTGAAATTCCTTGTTTTGCGAGTGCAGCTGCTATTGTGTCCTGCGTTGAGAGTGGATTGCAACCGCTCCAGCTGACCTCGGCACCACATTCAACGAATGTTTTTATCAATACAGCAGTTTCTTTTGTCACATGGAGGCATCCTGCAATTCTAAATCCTTTGAAAGGTTTAGTTTTGCTGTATTTTTCTCTTAAAGCCATTAAGACAGGCATTCTACTTTCAGCCCAGCGAATTTGCTTAAAGCCCTCTTCAGCAAGATTTAAGTCCCTAACTTTATAAACGCCTTTTAATTCATCCATTTAAAAATGTTCTCCATTTTTGTTTTTGATTTTATTTTAAAAGTTCTTTAAACATTGGAACATAGTCAAGTTTTTCCCAAGTGAATTCTGGTTCATTTCGCCCGAAATGTCCATATACAGCGGTTTTTCTGTAAATTGGGCGTTGGAGTTTTAATCTATTTAT
>Ga0105163_1000447_pt1 | contig 24546 bp, 23 predicted proteins | sample JNZ110809AmetaG_FD_81531 | JGI IMG/M metagenome (GOLD analysis project Ga0105163, IMG submission 81531) | Hot spring microbial communities from Jinze hot spring, China to study Microbial Dark Matter (Phase II) - JNZ 110809A | ecosystem: Environmental > Aquatic > Thermal springs > Hot (42-90C) >... | reverse complement strand
TTCGGAAGGGCTCACGGTAGCCGTACCGCGCTTACCCACCACTATTCCCGCAGCACAGTTGGCCAGGGCTGCTGCTTGAGGGTAATCTAGACCGCTTCCAAGGGCTAGGCTTAGGGTCGCCGCCACAGTGTCACCAGCTCCGGTGACGTCGTAGACTTCCCTGGCAACAGTAGGGATCAGCAACACCTTTTCCCCCGGTCTAAAAAGGGCCATTCCCTCCTCACCACGTGTTATCAAAAGGGCTTCAAGCTTAAAGGTCCGAAGGATCTTTTCCCCGGCTTTTGTGAGGGTAGACACGTCCTTTATGCGAATGGAAGCAGCGGCTTCGGCCTCACGTGTGTTTGGGGTCATGAGGGTTACGCCACGGTAAAGGTGAAAATTGCCTATCTTTGGGTCAACTATCACCTTGTTATGATAAAGCTCCTTCAGCCCCAGAACTTCTTTCATTAACCTTTTGGTGATAACTCCCTTGCCGTAATCAGAGAGCAAAACTATATGGACTTCCGTCCACAACTCTTTGACCTTATCGATCAGCCTTCCTTCAAGAGAGGGAGACAGGGGATCCCTTACCTCCCTGTCAAACCTCACCACCTGTTGCCCAGAAGCGATGACCCTGGTCTTGACCGTAGTAGGTCGTAACGGATCTACAAATACCCCTAGGTCCTTTATGCCTTTCTCTTTTAACATTTGCTTTAATTGCACCCCTTCTTCATCTTCGCCAAGGACCCCACAGAGGTAGACTTCCCCCCCAAGACTCCTTATGTTGTGGGCTACATTGGCTGCGCCCCCCATAAGGCGACTTCGCCCCTCTACCTCTACCACAGGTACGGGCGCTTCAGGGGATATCCTTTCGACTTTGCCCCAGATGAATTCATCTAAGATCAAGTCGCCTATTACCAATACCTTTGTCTTCGAAAAGGAAGAAAGAACCGCATCTATGTCAAGTCCTTGAAGGACCCTGTTCCAAGGCATTTAGAATACCCTCACTATGACACGCCTGTTACGAGGGCCGTCAAACTCACAAAAGAAGATACCTTGCCACGTCCCCAACAACAGCTTGCCGTCTCCTACTGGGACCATTACTGTAGAGCCCATTAAACTCGCTTTGATATGACTATCAGCGTTGCCTTCAGTATGTCGATACGATGCCCTTTCTGGTACAAGGGAGGAAAGTCTTTCGAGGATATCATAAGCTACACTGGGATCCGCGTGTTCATTTAAAGTCACAGCAGCAGTAGTATGGGGGACAAAGACGAGACATACTCCTTCTTTCACACCTGAAGCAGCGACAATTTCTTGTACCTTTGGGGTGATGTCGATGAGCTCTATCCTTTTGCTAGATCTCAGTTGTATCTCTTTCCCATACACCTCTACACCTCCACCCGGGGGAATAAAGGTATGGGTTCCTTTACCTTTTGGCCCTCAGGTAGGCCTGCCCAAATCTCCTTGCTTTTTACCTTTACTGCATCAAGTCCCTTTTCAAATCCAAGCATGTCCCACAGCCTTTGAGCAGAACGTGGCATGATCGGATACACCATAAGGGCGATTATCCTTAAGGATTCGAGGCAGTTGTAGAGGACCTCTTCAAGCACTTTTTGATGTTTTTGTTTAAACAAACTCCATGGCGCCTCACGGTCTATGTAACGGTTGAGAAAGCCAATGAAATCCCAAATGGTGACCAAGGCCTTTTGAAAGGAGAGCTCCTCCATCTGGGCACAATAGTCAGAAAAGGCCTTTTCAGCCATGGACTTGACCTCGCCTTGAGGGGTAGGGGAGGGGACCTTACCATCGAGGTACCGTCTAACCATAGCAAGGGTCCTACTTACGAGGTTACCAAGGTCGTTTGCCAGTTCGCTATTTATGCGCTGTACAAGGGCCTTTTCGGAGAAATCTCCGTCCAATCCGAAGGGCACTTCCCTCAGCAGGAAGTAACGGAATTGGTCCACACCGAAGCGTTTGACCACTTCGTAAGGATCGACTACGTTTCCTAAGCTCTTGCTCATCTTCTTGCCTTCTACTGTCCACCACCCATGGGCAAAGATTTTCCTCGGAAGGGGAAGACCTGCAGACATGAGGAAGGCAGGCCAATAGACCGCATGGAACCTCAGGATGTCCTTCCCTATTAGATGACAATCTGCAGGCCAGAAGCGTTGGAATTCCGGCTCAGGAAAACCAATTCCGCTCAGGTAATTGACAAGGGCGTCAAACCATACGTAAAGCACAAACCTCCTATCGTTAGGAAGAGGTATGCCCCACCTCGAGACCATTCGCGATATAGAGAGGTCCTTGAGCCCCCCTTTTACAAAGCTTAAAACCTCGTTATATCGTGATTGAGGTCTTACGAAATCGGGGTGTTCTTCTAAGAAGCGCAAAAGCGGTTCCTGATACCTTGAGAGTCGGAAAAAGTAGCTTTCCTCCTTCAAACGCTCTACCCCCCTGCCACAGCTGGGACACTTAAATCCTTCTGCCAATTCCTTTTCGGTCCAAAAGCTTTCACAAGGGACACAATACCAATCTTCATACTCGCCTAGGTAAATGTCGCCTTTTTCGTAGATCTTCTCGTAAAAGGACACCACAGCTCTTTCGTGGCGAGGTTCAGTGGTGCGGATGAAGTCGTTATAAGAGATGTCAAGTAACTTCCAAAGGTCCTTAAAGCGGACGACTACCTTATCTGCAAGTTCCTTTGGACTTAACCCAATTTCTCTTGCAGCTTTTTCTATCTTCTGACCATGTTCATCGGTTCCTGTGAGGAAAAATACCTCGTAACCTAAAAGACGCTTAAACCGTGCCAAAGCATCAGCAGCTACCGTGGTATATGCATGTCCAATGTGAGGGATATCGTTCACGTAATAAATTGGAGTAGTAACGTAAAACGTATGTTTCATTTCTTCATTCCTCCAGAGGTTTTACCTCCTCCAAAGGTAGCGTAACTATAGAACCGTCTTTTAGTTCAACTGTGAGCGTTTTGAGGAGGACATTCTGACGTACTACCTTACCTTCTCCATAAGGTGTTGAGACCCTCTTTCCAAATTTGGGGAGTTCCTCCCCTATCTCATGGTAGACGTCCATCTCGAAGGTGATACAGCACATGAGCCTTCCACAAAGCCCCGAGATACGCTCGGGGTTAAGAGGTAGGTTCTGTTCCTTGGCCATGCGGATGGTTACAGTGTCAAAGCTCTTCAAGAAACTCTGACAACATATCTCCCTTCCACAAGGTCCGATGCCCCCTTGTATCTTTGCTTCGTCCCTTACGCCTATTTGACGCATTTCTATCCGAAGTTTAAGCTTTGCAGCAAGCTTTTTGACAAGGGTTCTGAAATCTACCCTTGTTTCAGAAGTGAAAAAGAAGACCATCTTTTTCTCCGACGGTATCGATTCCACATCCACCAATTTCATAGGAAGTTTCAATTCTTCTATGAAGCCTTTGCATAGTTTAAATGCGTACATCTCCTTTTGCTTTATCTGATCATGGCGCTTGAAGTCCCTCTTGTCAGCCCGTTTTAGGACCAAAGGGGGAGGTTCGCCTTTTACGTCGCACTCGAAGGGAAAGCCCAAGACTTGGGCGAGTTTTGGGCCTGTAGGGGTTGATACTACTACGAAATCCCCTGCCTTGGGTTCGAAGTCCTTGATGGCGAAGGTGCAAATAACCCCTTTCCCCAGCAATTTTGCCTTTACCAGCTTCATCTCGGGGTTTCAAAAGATAACACGGGCCTCGCTTTACCTCAACAGGGGGATAGTTTCCCCTTTAGCTCAAAAAGGGCACTTTCAAGGCAAAGACGGGGGTTTGCGTGTTCGAGGAGGGCTTCTTTTAATTCCAAGAGTTTCCAAAAACTCTCCCTCAAGGAGAGGGATTGAAAGGCCTTGGACTTTACTTCAAAGAGAAGGTAATCCATAAAGGTCAAAGCCTTTTCCTTATCTTGGCCGATTTCCTCTGCCACCTTAAGGACCTCCTTTTCATCTCCTGTTAGGGCTGTTGCGAGGTAGTTTTTTACCTCCTCGAACCCAAGTTTCAATGCCCTTCCCGGTGAACCCATACGGATGGCTTCTTCAGGGATATCGGTTATTCCCATCCTCCTCAACACCTCTGCCACTTCTCTTTCGCTTAAAGGTAGGAACCTTATCTTTTGACATCTCGACCTCACGGTAGGTAAAAGGGACTCAGCCGAAGAGGCCAAAAGGATTATGAGGGTCCAAGGCGGTGGTTCCTCCAAGGTCTTTAGGAAGGCATTAGCGGCCTCCTCAGTCAAACGGTCTGCTCCTTCTAATATGACTGCTTTCCAAACGGCCTCAAGGGGCTTGAATTGGAGCATTTGTTGCGCCACCCTTATCTGATCGATGCCCAGAGAATCACCCTGTGGGGTGAGGAGCAAGAGGTCGGGATGGATAAGGCGGCTTATCCTTTCGCATGTGTTACATCTTCCACAACCTTCCCCAGGTGCTTCTTTACAGTTCAAGGCCTGGATGGTCCAAAGGGCTACCTTCTTTTTCCCAATGCCCTCAGGTCCTTCAAAAAGCAAGGCATGGGGTACTTTCCCTTTCTTTATAAGGGCCTTTATTAAAGCAATGGGCTTTTCATGACCTATGATGGTTTCCATTGCCATCTAGAGAGGAAATCAAGCACTATTTGGCGTATCTCCGCCTGTACAAGGGGCTTATCGCGATCAGAAGGTACCACCTTTATCCTATGTGGTTCTTCCTTGGCCAATTGTAGATAACCCTCCCTTACCCTTTGGTGAAACTCAAGGGATTCCTTCTGAAAGCGGTCTGTACCCTTGGTACGTCGTAGCCCTTCTTCAGGGGTACAATCCAACAGTATTGTGAGGTCAGGGTGAAGGTCTTCCGCTATCTTACCGTTTATCTCCTTCAATAAAGCAATGGGAAGACCACGTCCGTAGCCCTGATAGGCAATGGTCGAATCGATGAAACGATCACATAACACTATCTTGCCCGCTCCTAGGGATGGCAAAAGCACTTCCTTTATGTGTTGGCGCCTCTCCGTCAAGAACAAGAGGGCTTCAACCCAAGGATCCACGAGGTTCCCTTCAAGCAAGAGGGATCTGATAATGCCCCCGATGCTTGAGGCACCTGGTTCGAAAGTAATCACTACATCGTAGGCCATCTCTGACAAAAACTCAGACAAAAGCCTAATATGACTACTTTTCCCGCTTCCTTCGATGCCTTCAAAAGTTATGAACGGTCCTCTTTTTTTCATCCAAGATCTTCCTTAGCTTGTCCAAGATGCGTTCTTTGTCCTGCTGATCGCTGATAAGTTCTAGAGCTTTCTTATATAGCTTAATGGCCTTTTCTGATTGGCTTAACTTAAGGTAGACGTCAGCAAGGTGTTCTGTGATTATGGGGTCATTGGGTAAGAGCTCGTAAGCCCTTTGTAAATAGAGCAAGGCCTCTTCATACAAACCCTTTTGGAAGTAAACCCATCCCAAGCTGTCTATTATGTAGCCGTCGTCTGGTTTCAACTCCAGCGCCCTTCTTATGAGCCTTTCGGCTTCGTCTAGCTTCACCCCTTTTTCTGCATAAGAGTAGCCCACCCAATTTAAAGCCTCTGCATGGTTGGGATCTAAACGGATCACTTCCTCCATTACCCGTAAGCTTTCTTCCTTCTTGCCCAATTTATGGTATAGGACCCCAAGTCTAAAGAGGTAATGGGTTTTTTTAAGCCCTTGCGACACCAACCTCTCGAGCCTTTCTATGGCTTTTGTGAGCTCGCCTTCCTCTTCTAACAACAAGGCTTCAAGGTATGTAAGGTCAGGGTCTTCTTTACCTTTAGGGACTTCCTGGATAAGTTGTAGGGCCTTTTTTCCTTGGTTTTTTTTCAACAAAAGGGTCGCCAGGTACTTTATCCCCTCAAGGAAAACCTCGGATTCAGGGTTTATCTTTTTGAACTCTTCGAGGGCCTCCTCGTACCTGTCCATTTCCACTAAAGAGGCCGCAAGGTAAAGGCGGGCCCTTTGGTCCTCGGGTTTGACAACAAGGGCTGACTCAAATTCCGTCTTTGCTTTTTCGTACTCTCCTCTTTCCATGTATATGAGCCCCAAATTCACCATGGCCATTGCGTTTTCAGGGTCTATTTTCTTCAGAGTTTCAAGCTCCTTTTGCGCCTCTTCGTACCTCCTCTGCTTAAGGAGCAGGTAAGCCAACCTTTCCCTCGCCTCAAGATTAAAGGGGTTATCCTCTAAAAGATCCCTGTAAAGCTTAAGGGCTCTCTCCATGTTTCCCAAAAGTTCATAAATTAACGCCATTTCCTGCAACACCTTATTCGACATGCTCGGGTCTAAGTCCATCGCCTTTTGATAATGGGACAAACCTTCTTCGTACCGCTGCCCCTCTACGTAGATCCTAGCCAGGTAATAATGGACTATGGCCAACTCGGGTCTTCTCAAGAGTAGCCTTTGTAAAACCTCTACGGCCTTATCATATGCCCCAGCTTGCAGGTAAAGGGAACTTAAAGTGAAATAGGGCTGTGTATCATCGGGGATGACTTCTAATAGCCTTTCATAAGCCTCAATGGCCCCTTGGAGGTTCCCTTCAGACATACATATATCGCCTAATAGCTTCAAGGCCTCAGCATTGCGAGGGTCGTAATCTATGGCTTCCCTTAAGAACTTTTTGGCTTCCTCCTTTCTGTCCAGGTTCAAAAGCACCACTGCGATTTCAAACCGTAAAAAAGAAGAAGAGGGATCGTCTTTAAGGGTCCTTTTGTAATACTTCAAGGCTTCCTCGAAATTCCCCTCTAGGAATAGGAACCTCCCTTTGAGGTACTCCAAAAGGGGCCTTTGTTCAGCGGAGGCCACACCTTTGAAGCAGACCATCCCCCAGAGGGCTAGGACCACCGCTAAGGTCTTCCGTATAGACATCTCAATGCCTCCTTCAGCAGGTCTCCCAAACTGAGTTTTCCCTTATGTTGGAGGACCTGCTTAAGGGCCCTTTTGGCCTCTCCTTTAGGATAACCCAGTCTAACCAATGCTACCAGCGCGTCTTCGAAATCCTCGTCATAAGTAAAAGTATCCTTTGGCCTTGAAGCCAATTTTCCCTTAAGCTCGAAGATCATCCGCTCCGCTAGCCTTCTACCTATTCCCGGTACTTTCTCCAAACGCGACCTATCCCCCTCCAAAAGGGCTTCTTTTACCTCTTCAGCTTCCATGCCGCTTAGAAGTGTCAAGGCCACCTTCGGGCCTATCCCCCGTACGGAGATAAGCATCTCGAAAAGTTCCTTTTGTTCCTCAGATAGGAAACCAAAAAGGGTTATTCCATCCTTTTGCAAATAGGTGTAAACAGCCAGTTCTACCACCTCCCCTTCCTTTGGGAGGCGATAGAAAACCGTTAGGGGGATCTGTAGGCCATAACCCACACCCCCTATGTCCAATATGACAAACGTTGGGGTCTTCTTTACGAGGATTCCCTTAAGGCGTGAGATCATCTGCCTTTGGAAAGAAGGTGGCAAAGCGCTACGGCCAGAGCATCAGATGCATCAAGCTGCATATGCCCATTTACCTTCAAAAGCCTCCTGACCATCTCCCTCACCTGTTCTTTGGAGGCCCCACCATAACCGGTTACGACTTCCTTTACCTCCTTGGGGGTGTACTCAAAAAAGGGTATGGCATGAATGGAAGCTAAAAGGATTACTACCCCCTGAATCTGTCCGAGTCTTAAAGCAGTTTTGGCGTTCTTATGCACAAAAGGGGCCTCCACGGCCAAAACGTCAGGGTGGAACTCCGAAAACAAGCGCTTTACCACATTATGTAACTCCACAAGCCTTTGGGGAAGATCGCCCTTTATGGGGATAACACCTGAGGTAATATAAACGGGTTCCCCTTCCACCTCTTCAATTATCCCATAACCTGCTCGGTGACTTCCGGGGTCAAAACCGAAGACCTTCATTGAGCGAGGCGTTCCATGGTGGCCTCAGATATGTCGAAGTTGGCGTAAACCCTTTGGACGTCATCGTGGTCTTCAAGTAGTTCCATGAGTTTAAGCATCTGCTCGGCCTCTTTGCCTTCCAGCTTGACTGTGGTTTGAGGATACATGGTTATCTCTGCGGATTGATAAGGTATATTGGCTGCCTTTAACGCCTCTAAGACCTTCTCGAAGTCTTCAGGAGCGGTCAAGATCTCATAGTCACTTTCCCCTTCCTTTATGTCCTCAGCTCCCGCTTCGGTAGCCACTTCCATGAGACGTTCTTCAGGGACCTCACCTTTCTTTACACTTATTATCCCTTTTTTGTGAAAGAGCCAGGACACACACCCAGTAGCCCCCAAATTCCCCCCAACACGGGCAAATATGTGACGGATCTCGGCTGTGGTGCGATTTCTGTTATCAGTCATGGCCTCGATGAGCACAGCTACTCCTCCCGGTCCATATCCCTCGTAGACCACTTCCTCTAGCCTACTGCCTTCCAACTCGCCGATGCCTTTCTTTATAGCCCTTTCGATGTTCTCCTTGGGCATGTTCTCGGCTTTGGCTGCCGCTATAGCGGCCCGAAGCCGTGGATTGTTTTCGGGGTTTCCTCCTCCTAAACGCGCAGCTATCATTATTTCCCTTATAAGCTTTGTGAAGACCTTGCCCCTCTTTTGGTCTTGAGCCGCTTTTTTCCTTTTTATCTGAGCCCATTTGGAATGACCAGCCATTTTCCCAGCTCCCCTTAAGGGTAGCTCTACTACAAAACTTAAATGGTGGGCGGTACTGGGTTCGAACCAGTGGCCTCTACCGTGTGAGGGTAGCGCTCTCCCTCTGAGCTAACCGCCCTTTTGTAGAAAAGATACTATTTCTAAGGGGCCTGTGTCAACGTAAGACTTTGACACATATGGGTTCTGCGGATAAGATTTCTAAAAATTACAAAAGGTGAACCGTATGCACATCATCTGGGAGAGGGCTCCCTCGTTTAATTGTTTCTTTAAAACCAGTTTTTCGGTTTTATTTTCACCCAAGGATTTCTTTGTCAACATACAAGAAGGAGGGGTTCCCCTTGCCCTCCTTTACGGGGTAATCGCCAACACCACAGGGGGACTTTTGGGTCTTATTTGGCTTGCCCTTTTGCAGCGACAGGTCCTAGAGAGGGCGCTTTTCCCCTCCCAGTTCTTATTTTCATATAGCCTTCTTTTGCCTTTGTTATCGGTTTTAGGGATCCTTATCTCCAGTCTTCTCTTTCACCTTTTCCTCCTTTTACTTCGGGGAGCGAATAGGAGCTTTAAAATCACCCTTAAGGCCCTATCCTATGGACAGGCTTCCCAACTTATGAACGCCATACCTTTATTTGGCCCTTTTTTGGCTACTCTCTATGGGCTTATCATCTACGTCATCGCCCTTAAGGAGGTCCATAGGACGAGTTACCCCAGGGCCTCCCTTTCAGTCTTTATCCCCTTTTTCTCCTCCTTGTTGCTTTTCTTCGCCGGGCTATATCGTTTCGCTTTCTAAGTACTGAGCAGCAGCCCATGCTGCCAACGCACCGTCTCCAACCGCGGTTGTTACCTGTCTTAGGTCTTTTTTCCTCACATCGCCTGCAGCGAAGGCCCCTTTGAGGGAAGTCCTGCAATAAGGGTCGGTGATGATGAAACCATTTGGATCCATGTCCACTAAACCTACGAAGAGCTCACTTGAAGGTTTTTGACCTACAGCTACAAAGACCCCATCGACCTCAAGTTGGTCTTCCTTTTCTTCTCTTAAGTCCTTGATCTTAAGGGCCTTTATCCCGCTTTGATCGCCTATCATCTCGGTAACCACAGTGTTCCAAAACACCCGGACGTTTCCTGACTGTAATAACCTGTCCTGTAATACCTTCTGGGCCCTTAACCTATCCCTTCTATGGATGAGGTATACTTCCCTTGCGAGGTTTTTGAGCAAAAGGGCTTCCTCCACAGCCCTATCTCCTCCTCCAATTACAGCTACCTTCCGGTCTTTAAAGAAAAAACCATCGCAAGTGGCACAGAAGGAAACCCCCCTCCCTACAAATTGGTCTTCGCCAGGAACGCCAAGCCTTGCAGGTTGGGCACCTGTAGCTATTATAAGGGCCCTAGAGTAAAGCCTCTCATCTGGACAGGCCAATTCGAACAACCCTTCCCTATAGACCACCGACTCTACAGGCATAAATTCCCTAAGGGATACGCCCAATTCTAGGACCTGTTTTTTGAACCTCTCCACAAGTTCATGGCCTGGTATCCCTCCTGGAAATCCAGGGTAGTTCTCAATGGTCCCAGCCATCAACAACTGTCCACCAGCGCTCAAGGCCTCAAGCACTAAGGTTTTGAACTTAGCCCTTGCACAATATATGGCCGCCGTAAGGCCTGCGGGTCCTGCACCTATAATGACCACATCCCATTGTTCCATCTTCCCCCTCCGTTGGATAAGAAAAACCTTTTGAAATTCGACAGGATCTTCCTTTTGGCCTCTTCTAACAACAAGCCCTTAAGCTTTGCCCAGGTCTTAAAGGTCTCCTCCACGTAGGAAGGTTCGTTTCTTTTGCCCCTGAAAGGTTGGGGTGCCAAAAAGGGGGCATCGGTCTCAAGGAGGACTTTATCTTCAGGGACTGCCGAGGCCGCTTCCCTTAACCTATCGGCGTTGGGGTAGGTGAGGTTTCCTGCAAAAGATATGAAAAAACCCCTCTTTAAGAACTCCTTTGCCTCCGTAAGGCTTCCAGAAAAACAGTGTACCATGACACCTTGTGGGGGTATGGCTTCTGTGTCCAAGATCTTTAAGACCTCTTCGAAGGCATTCCTACAATGGATGACCAAAGGCAATCCCAGTTTATGGGCCAGTTCGATATGGGCCTTAAAGAGCCATTCCTGTTTGTCCCTTGGGGAGAGGTTTTTGTAAAAGTCAAGCCCTGTCTCACCTATCGCCCGGACCTTTGGAGATGATGAGGCAAGAAAGCCGAGCATAGAGAGGGCCTCCTTTGAGGCCTCTTTCGCATAGTGAGGGTGAATGCCCAGCGAAAGGAAGATCCTAGGGTCCTTTGAAGCGATCTGGATGGATATTTGGAAGGCCTTTGGCTCGGCGGCCACGGTCATTATGGCCTCAAGCCCTTTTTCCCATGCCCTAAGGAGCACTTGCTCGAGATCCTCGAATTCGTCCAAGTGACAATGGGCGTCAACCATATTTATAGCTCTCCTTTGAAGATGGACATTATGGCCTCAGCCCATCCCGCGGGGCCTTCTTTTTCGGTAAGGAAGAACCTTTTCGGAGGGTTGATCCTTTCAGAAAGCCCGCCTTTCCTCCTGACGATGACCGGTCGATTTGCCCTTTCCAACATGGGCATGTCTATAAGGCCATCCCCTAAGGCGATCGTCTCTATTTCGCCCATCTGCACTTTGAAGAAGTCCTCAAGTATAGCCATAGCTTGCCCTTTGTTGTGATGACCCTGTACGTGTAAAAAACGCCCCCCTTTCCAAAAGGTAAGCCCTCTTTCGACTAGGGCTTCTTTTAGGGTGTTGAGTTCACCTTCATATAGGCAAGGTTCTGAGAACTCGCGTTCCTTGGCAAGGGAAGCTTCATCAAGCGTCATGCCGGTGATGCGGGCTATTTCTTTGGCTTCCATATCACCAAATCCCCTTATATGAAACCCTTTTTGGCGCAGTTCCAAAATGGCCCTTCTTATACTTGCATAAGGGGTTCCAAGCGCAAGCGTCCAATAGCCATTTGAAGGCTTGAAACCCTCTGGCCTAGGAAAGCTTAAAGGGAGGAAAATACCACCTCCGTTTTCGGTTATAAATGGACCGGATACTCCGAGTCTCTTCTGCCACATCTCTACTTCCCTTCTGGTCTTACTCGTGCATAAGACAAGGAGGATCCCTTTCTCTTTGAGGAGCTGAAGAGCAGGCTTGGCTGCTTCAAAGCTGTAAGTTCCTATTTCCAATAACGTCCCGTCAAGGTCGGTGAACACCACCTTTTTTGCCATCCTTTTCCCCATGCCTCAATAGAAGGGGTTACGCGGTACAACGACTATACCAGAATGGGGGTCTACGTAAAACCTTTCCTTGTCCCTTTCCTTTTCATAACCGACCATGTCGCCTGGCGCTATGATGTTTCCGTGGTCTATGATGGTACGCCTTATATGAGCCCCTTCGCCAACCTCGGTGTCGCCTAAAAGTATCGAATCCTCTACAACTGCCCTGCTCCAGATGCGAGTATTGCGCCCTATGATGGAATTTCTTACATAGGCCCCTGAGATTATCACCCCAGGGGCGAGAAGGCTGTTTTCCACAAGTCCCATCTGCCCGTGTGAACCTATGACCACCTTAGCCGGAGGATCATGAAAGCGAGCTGACCTTATAGGCCAATGGGGGTTGTAAAGGTTCAATTGAGGTAGGGGTTTTATCAAGTCCATGTTTGCTTCGTAATAGCTTTGGATGGTTCCCACATCTCTCCAGTAGTGGGAATGGGCACTGTCCCCGGGTATTTTATTGGTGGAAAAGTCGTAAGCGAAGATGCGGTATTCTTTTACCGCTTTCGGTAGGATGTCCTTGCCAAAGTCATGGGAACTGTCCTTGTCTGCAGAATCCCTTTCGAGAAGTTCGACAAGTACTTCGGTCCTGAATACGTAATTGCCCATCGATATTAAGGACTGTCCAGGCCGGTTCGGGATCTGTGGAGGAGATTTCGGCTTTTCATAAAAATCCTTGATCCGATAATCCGTGTCCACCATAACCACCCCAAACCGGGAGGCCTCCTCTGTAGGATAAGGTGTGGTGGCCACGGTGACATCTGCGTCTTTTTCCAAGTGGAAGCCTATCATCTGCCTTATGTCCATGGTGTAGACATGGTCAGCTCCAAACACCAGGACGAGTTCCGGTGCCATTCTTTTAATAAGGGATAAGTTCTGATAAACAGCATCGGCTGTCCCTTGATACCAGGAAGGTCCTACTTGCATCTGGGCGGGTACCGGCACTATGAAAGCTCCGTCTACCGGTTGGGTTAAAATCCATCCTTGTTGTAAGTGTCGGATAAGGGATTGGGCCTTATATTGGGTGAGCACATATATGTGGAAAACCCCAGAATTGAACAGATTGCTTAACACAAAGTCTATAAGCCTATAAGTACCGCCAAAGGGGAGGGCCGGTTTTGACCTGTGTTCAGTGAGGGGATAGAGCCTTTCTCCCTTCCCCCCCGCAAGGACCATAGCCAGCACTTTCCTACCCATTAAGGCGACCACTTCCTTGTCCCTAACTTTAAAAATAGCAGCCCAACGGTTACTTGCAATGCGAAAAATATGCCTTAAGATTTCAAAGAGGCGATGGAAGAGAGGCTTGAGTTTAAAGAAGCTGAACTTTACGAAGATAACCTAGAGGCCAAGTACCTTAGGGCCATAAGTAAGCACCCTATTCTTACCCCAGAGGAAGAAAGGGAATTGGCCTTTAGATACAAGCAAGGAGATCAGGAGGCAGGCAAGAAGTTGATCCTCTGCAACTTGAGGTTTGTAGTGAAGGTAGCCCTTGAATACAAGGGCTATGGGGTGAGGCTTTCGGACCTGATACAGGAAGGTAACTTAGGTCTAATGGTAGCCCTTAGACATTTCGATCCTTCCAAGGGATATCGCTTCATATCGTATGCCATCTGGTGGATAAGGGCTTATATCCAAAACTACATCATGAGGACCTGGAGTCTCGTAAAGGTGGGAACTACCCAAGCTCAGAAAAAGCTTTTCTACAAAATGGGTCGCCTGTGGGAACTGGAAGAAGGCGAGGGCAGCAGGGAGGAGAGGTTAAAGGGATTGGCCGAGGAGTTGGCCGTAAAAGAAGAGGATGTGGAGGAGATGTACGAAAGGGTAAGGTTCAGGGACCTTTCCCTCGACGCAAGGGTAGACGAAGAGCAAGAGACGACCTTCTTGGACTTTCTCGCTGACCTTGCCCCTAATCAGGAGGAGAGGCTTGCCGACCAGGAAAGGATGGAATTGATAAAGAAGGTGATAGGCGAGGCCCTTTCCAAGTTGAGCGAAAGGGAAAGGATGGTCATCGAAAAGAGGCTCCTTACCGAAGAGCCTCTTACCCTTCAGGACTTAAGCAAGGTCTTCAAGGTATCGAGGGAGCGCGTAAGACAGATAGAAATACAGGCCATAAGGAAGCTGCGTCTTGACCTAGAAAAGAAGAAGGAGCTTTTGGAATCGGCTTAAAGGTTGTGCCTTTTCAATATCCTTAAGACCTCGTTGAGGATGATATCAGCTATAAGGTCTTTGCTCATAAGGGGAAGGCTCCTAATCCTTCCAGACCTATCAATGATCTTCACTTGGTTGGTATCGTAACGGAAACCTGCCCCAGGTTGGGTTACGTCATTGGCTACTATTAGGTCTAAGTTCTTCTTGTGGAGTTTCTCCAAGGCGTTTTCCAACAGTTGGTCTGTCTCTGCCGCAAAACCCACAAGTATCCTTTCGCCTTTCCTTTGTCCTAGTTCTGCCAATATGTCGGGGTTTCTTTCGAGTTCAAGCATGAGGGTTTCGAAGTCGCCTTTTTTGATCTTTGAAGGGCATAAGTCTTTTGGTCTGAAGTCGGCCACAGCTGCTGCCTTTATTATCACTTCATAAGCCTCAAAGTTATCCATTACGGCTTCATACATCTCCCTTGCTGTGGTCACCCTTATTACAGGGATATCATGGCGAGGCAGGGTCAAGTCAGTAGGGCCAGTTATAAGGAGGACGTCTGCCCCTCGACGTCTCGCCATCTTGGCCAAGGAGAAGCCCATCTTCCCACTGGAAGGGTTGGTTATGTAACGCACAGGGTCTATAGGTTCAAGGGTAGGTCCTGCTGTCACTAGGACCTTTCTCCCTTTGAAGTCCTTGGGGGTGAAGAGGTCTTCAATCTTTTCCACTATCTCAGGTATCTCAGCGAGCCTTCCCTTCCCGGTACTGCCACATGCCAGGTCACCCTCGGCTGGTTCGACGAAGTGATAACCATAGCTTTTAAGCTTAGCCACGTTATTTTGGACTACGGGGCTTTGCCACATCTTTACGTTCATGGAAGGGGCAAAGAGCACCGGTACGTCCATGGCCATGACCATAGTGGTGAGGAGGTCATCGGCGATGCCGTTTGCGATCTTCCCGAGGATATTAGCAGTAGCTGGAGCTATTACCATTAGCTCAGCCCGGTCTGACATAGCTATGTGGCCTATCCTTGACCCTTCAAGGAGCCTGAACATCTCATAAAGCACGGGGTGACCCGAAAGCGTCTGGAAGGTCAAAGGGGTTACAAAACGCATGGCGTTTTCAGTCATGACCACATGTACGTTTGCCCCCCTTTTGACCATCTCCCTTAAGAGCTCAACGGACTTATAAGCGGCAATACCGCCTGTCACCCCTAAAATGATCTCCCTGCCTTTGAGCTTGCTTGCGCTCCTTTTATGATCTAACTGATCGCGCATCCTACATCCCTATTAGCCTTTTGAACTCCTCTTCGTCGATTATCTTTAGCCCAAGGGCCTTTGCCTTTTCGTACTTGGAACCAGGGTCCTTCCCTACCACGACGTAATCCACCCTTCGGCTTACGCTAGGGGCGGCTATACCGCCAAGCTCCTCGACTATCCTTTTGGCCTCCTCTCGCGTCATGCTTTCGAGGGCCCCAGTGAACACGAAGACCTTCCCCCTTAGGGGTTTTTCTGCACGGATGACCTCTTCTTCCCCTTGGACCTTTACCCCTGCATCCAACATCTTCTGGATGACACGTCTATTGGCCTCGTCCTGGAAAAAGCTCACCACGCTTTCGGCAACCTCCGGCCCTATGCCAGATATGCGCAAAAGGTCGTCCTTCCGAAGGCTGTAAAAGGCTTCGAGCTTCTTGAAGGCCTTAGCCAAAACTTGTGCCAAATGCTCGCCGACATGCCTTATCCCAAGGGCGAAGATAAACCTGGCCAAAGGTACCTTCTTGCTTTTTTCGATGGAATTGAGGAGTTTTTGAGCTAGTTTGTCAGCCACTCCTTCCAATTTCAGCAAGTCTACCTTACGAAGGTAAAACAGATCTGCCACGTCCTTCACCAGGCCTTTATCCACCAATTGGTCTATTAGTTTTTGCCCAAAACCTTCGATGTCCATGGCCCTCCGTTGCACGAAATGGCGGATCCTCGCCTTAAGCTGGGCTGGACAGGACAAACCTACGCACCTATAAGCCACCTCCCCCGGAAGCCTTATCACCTTGGATCCACAGGCGGGGCACGTCTCGGGCATCTGGAATTCCCGTTCCTGTCCGGTCCTACGCTCCCTTATGGACTTTACGACCTCTGGTATCACCTCACCGGCCCTGCGGACTAGCACCCAGTCACCGATCCTCACGTCTTTCCTCCTCACCTCGTCCAAGTTATGCAGAGTTGCCCTACTCACCACTGCTCCTCCCACCTGGACGGGCTCGAGTACGGCCACAGGGGTAAGGACGCCTGTACGACCCACCTGGACCACTATGTCCAGGACCCTGGTAGTGGCCTCTTCGGCAGGGAATTTGTAAGCAACCGCCCACCGCGGACTACGCGATATCTCCCCCAAGCGGCGTTGGAGTTCAAGGTTGTTGACTTTTATTACAACTCCGTCCATCTCATAAGGGATAGCATCCCTTTCTGCCAGGAGCCTCTTGTAATAATCGATGCATTCCTCGATGTCCTTACAGAGGGCAACAAGGGGGTTTACCCTTAACCCCCACTTCGGCAAGGTCTGTAAGACCTCCCACTGGCTTTTGAACTCCCTACCCTTTACCTCACCTATTCCGTAAAAGAAGACCTTAAGGGGCCTTTTGGCCGTGACCGAAGGATCCAGTTGCCTAAGGGACCCTGCAGCAGCATTTCGAGGGTTGGCGAAAGGCGGTTCGCCTTCTTCCTCCCTTTCGCGGTTAAGCTTTCGGAAGTCCTCCTTGTCCATATAAACCTCACCCCTCACCGAGAGGTACTCGGGAACAGGTTCCTCCTTGTCCATCAGGTACAGGGGGATCATCTTTATGGTCCTGATGTTCTGAGTGACGTCTTCCCCTCTGTAACCGTCACCCCTTGTGGACCCCACGGTTAAAACCCCTTTCTCATAAACCAATTCCACTGCAACCCCGTCTATTTTGGGCTCAGCGGTGTACTCTATGTCGTGAAATACCCCAAGGAAACGTTTTATGCGTCTGTCAAACTCGCGGACCTCTTCCTCATCAAAGGCGTTGGAAAGGCTCAACATAGGAACACGGTGTTCTACTGTTCCAAACTCTTCAAGGGGTGGAGCCCCCACGCGTTGGGTAGGAGAATTAGGGGTGATCAATTCAGGGTAACGTCTTTCGAGTTCTTCCAGTTCCCTCATCAAGGCATCGTATTCCGCATCTGAGATGACAGGGTCGTTCAATACATAATAGCGGTAATTGTGGTATTCGATCTCCTTTCGGAGTTCCTCGACCCTCTTCCTGACTTCCTCTGGGACCATGGTCTCCCTCCCTTTCAATGGGATGAGCCCATTGCAATTTTAATACTCATCCGATGTTTGTGTCCAAGGGCTGGTTTGTTTAAAATTTTTTCTTTGATGAGGGTAAAGGTAGGCTGTTGTGGCTTTCCGGTTTCCCGGGGGCGTTATTACAAGGATTTCGCCTGTGTTGAGGTGCAACAGACCTTCTACGACCCACCGAAAGAGGAGACCCTGAAGAAGTGGCGTCAAGAGGCCCCTGAAGACTTCGAGTTCACCTTGAAGGCCTGGCAACTTGTGACTCACGATCCCAAAAGTCCGACTTACAAGAGGTTAAAGATCAAGATACCTGAACACAAAAAGGCCAATTACGGTTTTTTCAAACCCACAGACGAAGTATTTGAGGCTTGGGAAGTGACCAAGAGGGCGGCCTTCTTGTTGAAGGCCAATTTTGTAGTGTTCCAAAGTCCTCCGAGCTTCAAGCCGACTCAAGAGGCCATATCGAACCTACGGGTCTTTTTCGGACAAATCGACCGAGCGGGGCTTGTGCTCGGATGGGAACCAAGGGGATGGCCCAAGGAGTTGGTAAGGGAGTTGTGTGGAGAACTGGGGTTGGTCCATGTGGTCGATCCCTTTACAGAGGAAAGCACCTGGGGGGAGATCACCTATTGGCGGCTTCATGGCAGAGGAGGTTATAACTACCAATATTCTGATGAGGAACTAAAAGTTCTATGGGAAAGGCTGGAACCCCAGCGTATGACCTATGTCATGTTCAATAACACCAAGATGTACGAAGACGCTTTGCGCTTTAAGGAGATTTTGATCCGTGGAGTGTCCTGAGGCTTGGAAAAAGGTGATCGAAAACGTAGGCCAAAAAGGCAAGGTGGTGATGATGATCGGTGCCTCCGATACGGGTAAGACCACCTTTTCCCGCCTCCTCTTGAAGGAAGTGCTTCACAAAGGCATGAGGGCGGCCTTTATAGACGCAGATGTAGGTCAATCGGTCATAGGTCCTCCGACCACCTTAGGACTTTCCCTTTTGAGTGGACCGGAAGATCTGGAGAGCCCAAGGCCCTTTTGCCTTTACTTCCTAGGTGCCACCTCTCCGGCCCAAGGGCTTTTACCTGCGGTTGTGGGTTTGGCCAAGCTTTACAAGAAGGCCCTAAGCTTAGAGGTGGACTTCGTTTTGGTCGACACTACAGGCCTTGTGGCAGGTGACATAGGTTTCCAGCTGAAGTACTATGAAGTAGAGGTCATTGCTCCTACTGATCTCATAGCCTTACAAAGGGGAATGGAGCTCGAACACATCCTCAGGGCTTTACGGTCAAGGGGGAAGCCCCTTATCTGGGACGTGGCACCTTCTGCCAAGGTGCAGAGGAGAGACCAGATACAGAGGCAACTTTACAGGTTCAAAAAGTTCAAAGAATACTTCGAAGGGGCATCTCTTTTGGAATTTGACCTCAAGGAAGTGCCCTTGGTGGACCCTACCTTCCCACATGCTGAGGACATCGCCCAAAGGGCCATAGGAAGGGTTGTGGGGCTGATAGACGGAGAGGGTTTTGCCCTGGGAATAGGGATAATAGCGGAGGCTCAAGGTACTCAACTTAAGGTACTTACCCCTGTTAAGGAGATCGAAGGCGTCAGGGCCCTTCATTTGGGCAGGGTGGTCATAGATGGGGGTGGTCAGAAGATAGGCAACCCCCCAACGGACGTCGTCAGATGAGCCATGGCAGGAAGATTTCACGAACTTATCCACAGATTTTCGACAACCTTTGTGGAATGGGGAGAAGGCGATGCCTGCTAACCTTCCACCTGAGTATTACGTAGCCGAAAGGAAATTCAGGGAGGCTAGGACCCCGTCAGAAAAAATAGCGGCCCTTGAGGAGATGTTGGCCATAATGCCGCACCACAAGGGCACGGATAAGCTTCGTGCTCTCCTGAGGAGGAAATTGGCCCAATTAAGGGAGGAACAATTCTCACAAAGAGGCAAAGGGGGTAGAGGGGACGTATACGCTGTCAAAAAGGAAGGGGCAGGCCAAGTAGCCATGGCAGGCCCCCCAAATGTAGGTAAGTCCTATTTGCTTAAGGCTCTAACAAACGCCAATCCTGTGATCGCAGATTACCCCTTCTCCACCCAGAGGCCACAAGCTGGTATGATCCCTTTTGAAAACGTCAAGATACAATTGGTAGACCTTCCTCCCCTCACGTCCTCAACCGACTTGTGGGTCTATAGCATCCTCCGAAACGCTGACCTTATGCTGTTGGTTGTTGACATATCAGCCGATCCCTTGAGCGATCTCGAACAATTGAGGCATCTGCTTGAAGCTCGAAGGATTATACCCGTAAAGGAGCTTCCAAAGGAACCCCCAGAGTCAAACGTCACATATAAACGTTCCATACTGGTGGTGAACAAATCAGACCTTGATCCAGAAGGTGAGGACTTTCAGGCCTTGATGGAACTAATAGATCTGGAAATACCTGCGGTGCGGGTCTCTGCAAAGGAGGGCCTTGGACTTGAAGAACTAAAAAGGGTGGTCTTTTCCATGCTAGGCGTGATCCGCGTCTACCCCAAACCCCCGGGCAAACAGCCTGATATGTCTAACCCCGTGATCCTACCAAGGGGAAGTACTGTAGAAGACCTGGCTGAGGAGATACACAAGGACTTCGTCCAAAAGCTGCGCTACGCCCGGGTATGGGGATCGGGTAAGTTCGAGGGCCAAAGGGTGTTCAAAGACCACGTACTGGAGGACGGGGATATAGTGGAGCTACACGTTTGATATCAAAACTCCTCGTAATACACCAGGGAGCCATTGGCGACCTACTCCTTGCCTCCCCGGCCATTTGGTCCCTTTATACCCACTTTAGGCCAAAGGAGTTTTACATAGCAGGACACCCTTGGGCTACGGAGATATTTAAAGGGATTTATGAGGTTTCAGGGATCTATAACGTAGATGTCCCTCCTTTTTCGCGTCTATGGTCTGGGGAGTTTAGAGTAGAGTTTGAGTTGGCTGTAGTTTTCAGTGAATACAGGGGGTGGGTTGAGCTCTTGAGAAAGGCTGGTACTAAGGAGGTGTGGCTTCTTCCACCTTTTCCAAAGGAGAGGGTCCATCTCCTTTATCACCATTGTATGTCTTTACAGGGCATGGGGATTTCTGCGAAGATGGGTATGCCTTCCCTTTTCTTGACAAAGATAGAGATAGAATGGGCTAAAGCGTATTTGGAGGCATTAGGTATAACAGGGCCTTTCCTTGCCGTTCACCCTTCTGCCAGTTCCCCTAAGAAGGTATGGCCTGTTGAAAGGATGGCCTATACTGCCCATGAACTCTCTCTAAGACACGGGCTACAAGTAGTCCTCGTTCAAGGGCCTATTGACGAAAGGGCCTGTTGTGACTTTTTGAAGTCCTTTCCCGGCAAGTGTCATGTCTTTAAAGAACTCAGCCTAAGGCAACTTGGTGCCCTCCTTTACCATTCGAGCCTTTTCATCGGGAACGATTCAGGAGTGGCACATCTTGCAGCTGCCTCAGGTACCAAGGTCCTTGTGATCTTTGGGCCGACTGATCCCGTGCTATGGACGCCCTTGGGTAGATGGGTGAAGTGGATATGGGGTAGGGCCCCTTGTTCTCCTTGTGGTCTTGAGGAAAGGAGGAAATGCGAAGACCTCTTGTGCTTGAAGGAAGTCAAACCGGAGAGGGTAGCAGAACTTGCCGAGGAAATGTTATATAAACTGCAAAGCGAAAGCGGGAGAAAGGGGTGAGGAGCTTTAAGGTCCTAAAGGGAGTGGTTTCTTTTGTCCTCCTTTTTTCCAGTTACGCTTTTGCCATAAAAGCCCTGGTTACCATACCTCCTCAGAAGGAATGGGTTAAATCCGTAGGTAGGGAACTTGTGCAAGTGGAGGTATTAGTACCAGCTGGATTTGATCCCCATAGTTATGAGCCTAAGCCTTCGCAACTTAAGGCCATTGAAAAAGCCGAGGTTTACTTTGCCTTAGGCGCGGGGATTGAGTTTGAACGGCTGTGGTTGGGGAGGATAAGGGATTTGAATCGCAAGCTCCTTATAGTAGACCTTTCGGAGGGAATTTCCCTTTTGCCTGGTGATCCCCACTATTGGTGTTCGTTAGTGAACGCATATAGGTCATTGAAGACCATTGAGAGGACGCTTTGCCAATTGTCCCCAAAAAGTTGCGGAGTGGTTAAAAAAGCTTCTAGCGTCTACTCCGGAAAGATTTATGGACTGCACCAAAAGTTGGAGGCGGAAACTGCCCCTTATAGAGGCAGGGCGTTTTTGAGCTATCACCCAGCGTGGGGGTATTGGGCGCGAGACTATGGCTTGCGACAGATAGTCATAGAAGAGGAAGGGAAGGAGCCGTCTTTGAAGGTGCTTTTGAAGAGATTGGAGGAAGCTAGAGCGGAAGGGATAAAGGTGTTGTTTATTACTCCTCAGGTAGATAGGAAGAAGGCAGAAGCAGTTGCTAAGGAGTTGGGAGCAGAGATAAAAGTGCTCGATCCTCTTCGTGAGGACTATCTTAGAAACATGGTGGAGGTCTCTGAGGAAATCCTTAGATCCTTAGGGAAGGAGAAGGGACGATGAGGACAGTGTACGTGGTAGGAGTTGTGGTTTTGGGCGTCTTATTGGCGGTGGTCTTCTTGCCCTTTTTTGAAAAAAAACCGCCTAAAGTTTCCCTATCAAAGGGTAGCCTTAAGGTCGGTGTTTGTTCCGAAATAACCTTGAATTTGGAAGACGAAGGCAGGGGTTTGAGGGACGTTTCGATAGAGCTTTTCCAGGGGCCGAGGCGGTGGAGTCTATACCGTGAAGTTTTTCCAAAAGGCATAGCACAGAAGACTGTCCATGTCTCTTTAAGACCCAAGGACCTAGGGTTGATGGAGGGACAAGCAGTGTTCTTGGTAAAGGTAAGGGATCGTTCCCTATGGTGGTTTGGAAAGGGGAACTCCCAACTGGTGGAGGTACCGATACAAGTAGACCTGACCCCACCCGATGTAGAGCTTGTGGACGTAACCCGTTATGTATATGAAGGAGGGAGCGGAGCTTTATCATTTCGAACAAGCCAAGACGCAGTAGAAGCTATGGTTAAGATAGGGGAATTAATTTTCCGCGCCTTTCGTAAAGGTGAGGGGCTCTGGTGGGGGCTTTTCGGGGTCCCATACGGGAAAGGCCAAGAGAGGGCCTTTTTGGAGGTAAGGGATGAGGCAGGTAATATAAGGCAGTTATCCCTACCTTACACATTGCTACCCAGGTCCTTTAAGCACGAGGAGGTAAGGGTTTCAGATGAGTTCATGACCTCCAAGGTTTATCCCTTATTGCCCGAAGGCAAAAAAGGCTTACAGCCGGAGGAGGCCTTTAGGTTTATTAACGAAGACATGCGTAGGGAAAACGACGCCTTTTTGACGAAGATAGCTTCAGAGGGACTTTCGGCTGAACCCCTTTGGGAAGGGGCCTTTTTGCAATTGCCGAACAGTCAAGTAAGGGCTTCCTACGGAGATAGTAGGACCTACCTTTATCAAAACAAGCCTATAGGTAGCTCTACACATTTGGCCCTTGACCTTGCGTCTACCTCACGTGCTCCAGTTCTAGCCGCAAATAGCGGCAAGGTCCTCTTTACAGGTACAGTCGGCATATACGGCAACGTGGTGATATTAGACCACGGACTTGGTTTGACCACACTTTACGCCCACCTTAGCCAGTGGAACGTTAAAAAGGGAGAAATGGTCCAGAAAGGACAAGTTATAGGTTACACAGGAGATACTGGTTTTGCGGGAGGTGACCACTTGCATTTCGCAGTCATGATATCAGGCCACCCAGTTAACCCGGTAGATTGGTTTGATCCCAAATGGATGAAGGAGCGTATTTTATCGATACTGCAACCGGAAGCAGGAGGTTAGAAGAAATCGAAGACCCTGATCCTCCACCTTTTGTCAGGGTCTTTCTTCAAACCAAAGAGGCGTAATAAGAAGCGGAGGTGTTTGTGTCCCCTTTGAAACTCACCTTCTGCTAAAAAGGCGACCTTGAAAGAAGTCTTCTCCCCTTTTCTTTTCACGGTAAGTAAACCCCAGCCTAGATCAAAACAAAAGCCCTTTGTGTCCTCTTTATATTCAACAAAAGACAGCAGAGGGGTTATGTTCCTTTGAACCCCTTCGTCTTCCAAAGGTATAAGAGAAGGCAGAGTAAAATAAATGCCTCCTCCATCTTGTTTTAAGCGAAAGAAAGGCCAAAAAACAGTAGTCCTATACTCTTTTCCAGCCCCCTTTTCCTCCTTATGCCATAAGGTGAAAAACCTTTCTGTTTCCCATGTGCTACTTTCAGAGCTATCGAACCCATAACTGTAGAGAGGCCAGAGGATCCAATTCCTCTTCTTACCTTCCTTCTCCAAATGACGCCATAGGGGCCATATCTTCAGCTCGTTTTTGTCCAAAGCCCAAAAGGGCCATAATTCAAACCTTTCACTTCCTTCAAGGTGTTTACGTTGGTGATATAAAAAAGGCGGAAGCAAGAAATCGGATTGAGAAAAAGGCGTCTCCAAACGGGCATAAAAGGGGAAATAGGCCTTAAGGGAGAAGGGGCCCAAATCTGTGTCCTTTTTCCGCCATATGTAAAAGGGCCAAAGGATAAACCCAGCACTACCTTTACTATTTGACTTGCGGTGGGAGAAAAACGGCCATACGTCTAAACCTTGTATTTCGCCCTCGTATATTTTGAAAAAAGGCCAGAAGAACTTATAGACGGTAAAGTCCCTTTCGTAAGTTGCCCCGAAGAAAGGCCAAAGGAGGAATTCCCTTCTTTTGCCCTCCGATAAATCCATAGCTCCGTAAAAAGGGAAGATCCCACCGTATGTTTCCCCTGTTTCCTTATGGCCCCAAAAGAAAGTGAAAAAGGAAAAGAAATTTTGGTCCTCATCCGAATAGGCCTTAAGGAAAGGGAAGAAAAAAAACTTCCATCCATTTTCCCTCTCCTCGAACCTGCCTAAGGGATAGAGGAAATCAATCCGATCTTTCCCCTCTTCAGAACTACCGCTTACAAAAGGCCTTAGACCCCATTGGACCCCTTTAGGTCCTTTCTCCCAAAAAAGGAGAGGGCCTAAAATTTCCAGTTTTTTTGTGTCCTCTTCCTCTTGGTAGTCCAATAAAGGCCAGAGGGAAAAAGACCCATAGACAAAATCCCCCAAAGACAAGACGACACATATC
>Ga0105163_1000442_pt1 | contig 24735 bp, 27 predicted proteins | sample JNZ110809AmetaG_FD_81531 | JGI IMG/M metagenome (GOLD analysis project Ga0105163, IMG submission 81531) | Hot spring microbial communities from Jinze hot spring, China to study Microbial Dark Matter (Phase II) - JNZ 110809A | ecosystem: Environmental > Aquatic > Thermal springs > Hot (42-90C) >... | reverse complement strand
GGCCCATCGAGCTGCTTTGGGGAAGGGAGGAGGGGATGGAGGTGGGATGGGTGGAGTCGCTCAGGTCGAGGTTCTCCGAGCAGGCCCGCGCCGGAGAGGAGGTCCTAGTGGCGGGAAGGCTCGAGGTCGACCTCCGCTCGTGGAGGTACAGGGTCTTCGTCTCGGGTGAGCGGACCCACCTGATCGCTTCGAGGCAGGCGCTCGGAGACCTCTGGTCCGGGCTGGTCGAGCGGGTGAGGGGCGTTGGAGGTCAGGGTTAGGACCGGGACGAGGCTCCACATGGGCTTCACCTCCTCAGCCGAAGACGTCAGGCCCTGGTCGGGAATAGGCCTCGCGATCGAGGAGCCACCGGTGGAGGTCAGGGCGTTCTCATCGGACAGGTTGGAGGTTGTCGGCGAGGCGGAGCACCGGAGGGTAATCCTGAGAGCCCTCGGCATGATGGGGCTGGAGGGCCTGACGGCGAGGATAGAGGTCAAGGCGCCTGACCTGCACGTAGGCCTTGGGACCACCACCCAGCTGACGCTTGCGGCCTGCACCGCTGTGCTCGCCCTCTCGGGCCGTCAAGTGGACCCGATCGAGGTGGCGCGCGTCACCAGCAGGGGAACGAGGTCCTGGGTCGGGATCGCAGCCTTCGCGAGAGGCGGCTTCGTCGTCGACCTCGGGAGGAGGAGGGACGGGTGGCACCACGACTTCCTGACGCTCCCCTTCCCGGAGGAATGGGCTACAATCGTCTGCATTCCGAGGGGCGCGAGGGGACCCGACGAGGCGGAGGAGGCCTTCAGGCTGGAGTCCTTCAGGCTCGATCCGGAGAGCGTTAGGGAGCTCAGGTCGCTGGTTCTGGGACTTGTAGTTCCCGGGCTGATGGGGCGCGACTTCGAGGAGTTCTGTCGCGGCATCGAGATGGTCCAGCAGACCGTCGGCGACGCCTTCAGCCACCTCCAGGGAGGGAGGTTCAACGTCAGGTCATCGGAGGCGGTGGAAGCGCTGGTCTCAGCTGGCGCAGCGGGCGTGGGTCAGTCGAGCTGGGGTCCAACGGTCTACGGCTTCACTTCATCGAGCGCGGAGGCGTTGAGGATCTCGAGGTCGGTGATGGAACAGCTGGGCCATCGCTGGTCTGTCCTCGTGACCAGGGGCAGGAACAGGGGCGCCGAGGTCCACCAACGGAATTGATCGGTGACAGGTGAGGCTAAGAGTTGTAGCCTGTGTGCGGCTTCACTCTCCGAGGTACTTCCGCCTGACGGCATCGCAGATTTCCCTGATCCTCTCGGTCGGTCCGAGCCTCTCCGCCAGCGAGAGCAGCTCTCTCACCCGCGTCCTCAGCTCCTCGGCCCTTGACTCGTCTACCCCCTTGAAGACCGGTATCCTCGAGGCGTGGACGGCGGCCTCGACCAGCGCGGCGAGGGACCGCGTGAAGGGCCTGCGCCGACCCTCACCGAGGTGTAATGAGACGGGCCTCAGCTCGAAGCGGTTCCAGGTTTCGTCCTGGGAGAGGAGTTCGGCCCTCGCGAGGACCGCGGCGAACGCGCCCCTGACCGCCGGCACCTCCCAGCCCCTGACCTCCTCGAAGCCCATCTCCACGACGCCGAGGTCGAGCGCTGCCTCCACGAGCAATTCCTCGTCAACCACGTTCAGCACCACCACGCCGTTCCTAAGGAGGTTGGAGGAGGTCACCGAGCTCCTGGCGAGCTTGGAGACCGCTTTCCACCCCAGCTCGTCCCTCTTGAAGACACATCCCATCGCGGCCGCATGGGGCCTGCCGTCAGCGCCGACGGTCACCGCGACCAGCTCGTAGACCACCCCCTCCTCGACGCCGAGAGCCGAGAGGTCCGGTCTCCCTCCCTCAGGACTCGCCATCGGTCCCTCAGCTTGAGGTCTGCGGTGGCACTCAAAAGTAACGGCGCGTCAGGCAGAGGGGATGGTCGCGGCGATCGAGGTCGAGGGCCTGCGGAAGACGTACGTGGAGCGGAGGCTCTGGAGGGTGAAACGGGTGGTGACCGCGCTGGATTCTGTCACCTTCGCGATCGAGCGGGGCACTATGGTGGCACTCCTCGGACCCAACGGCGCAGGCAAGTCCACAACCGTCAGGATCCTCAGCACCCTCCTTCTGCCCGACGGAGGGACTGCGCGCGTCATGGGCCACGACGTCGTCAAGGAGGCGAGTTCCGTCAGGAGGGTCATCGGCGTGATGCTCGACCCGGAGAAGGGCCACTTCGGCCGGCTGACGGGGCTGGAGAACCTGGTCTTCTACGGGGTGCTCCACGGCCTCACCAGGTCCGATGCGAGGTCGAGGGCGGTCGAGCTCCTGGAGCAGTTCGGGCTCGGTGACGCAAGGGACAGGCCCGTCGAGGGCTACTCGAAGGGGATGAAGGCCCGGCTCGCGATCTGCAGGGTCCTGATTCATGACCCGGAGGTCCTCATTCTGGACGAGCCCACCGCGGGCCTCGACCCGATCTCGGCGCGGGAGGTGAGGGAGAGGCTAAAGGGGCTGAAGAGGGAGGGGAGGACAGTGCTCGTGACGACCCACAACCTCTGGGAGGCTGAGGAGCTGAGCGACCGGCTGATCGTCCTCAACCGGGGCCGCGTCATCGCAGAGGGGACGCCGGAGGAGGTGAAGAGGGCGTTCGGGCTGATGTGGAACGTGGAGCTCGAGGTCTCCGGAAACCTCGAGGGCCTGAAGCTCGGCTGGGAGACGGAGCTGGGCATAAGCGAACGCGGCAGGCCCCTCCTTAAGGTGATGATCAGGGAGGACCCGTCGGAGCTCGTGCCCCTCATCCTCTCCGAGCTGAGGTCAAGGGGGGTCCAGGTCCTCTCGGTCAGCGTGAGGGAGCCGACGCTCGAGGAAGCCTTCGTGAGGGCCGTCGGGGGTGCCTGAGCTCTGAAGGCTATCGGCCGCTTCCTCGTCGTTGTTGAGTCGGACCTGAAGGAGCTCTGGCGCTCGGGCGAGCTTGTGCTGATGGCCGTTCTCCTCGCCTTCTTCCAGGGCCTCTTCTTCCTCATCGGGACCCTCGTCAGGCGCGAGCAGGAGCTCTTCGCCAGGATCTCGGGTTACAACGACTCGGTCCTCTACCAGATGGCAGGGGTTCCGGTCCTACTGCTGAGCCTCGTGATGGTCTCGGCCGTCGGCGAGTACGTCATCGAGCTGGGGAGGAGAGGAGCGCTCGAGCACATCCAGACGCTTCCGGTTGACATGAAGCTGGTGATGGGCGCCCACGCCACAACGATCGTCTCCGTCTCGCTGCTTTACTACTTCGCGGTCACCGTCCCGTTCGTCTACCTCCGAGGAGGTCCAGGTGCGGTCGCTCACCTGCTCCCCGCGATGCTCGTGCTGGCGTTGGGGCTTCTGCCGCTCTTCCTCTTCGCGGCGCTCGTCGCTCTCCTCACCCTCCTCGTTCGCACAGAGGCCTTCCTCGAGCTGGTCTCCGCATCGGTCTACACCTTCACCGGGATAGCTTACCCCCTCACCGTCTTCCCCCAGTTCGTCGCGCTGCTGGCCCAGCTCCTGCCTCACCCCCACGTGGCAGAGTCCGTCCGGCTCGCGGTCTTCTATGGCGTCCTCGAGCCGGCCCGTCTGGTCCCGATGCTGGCGGTGCTTGCGGGATACGCGGTCTTCTCCACCGCGATCTACTCCCGCATCGAGCGCGTCCTCAGGAGGGGAGGGAGGTATGAGGTCGTCACGGAGTGACCTCTGGGCTGGCCTCTGGGCCTTCTCGAGGCTGCTGCTCAGGAGCCCGTGGTTCGCCGTCGGCCTGGTCACCGCACCGGTCTGGTCGATCGGGATAGGGCTGACCTTCGCGATACACTCTCCATCGCTCCTCTCGGACCATGGATCCCTCAGGGCCCTCTCGCTCGGAGCCGGTTACTTCGTCGTGACCTCGATCGTCCTCTGGAACGTCGGCCACTTCCTCAGGCAGGTCAGGGAGGAGGGCGTCCTCCACTCGGTGATCGTCGCCGGCGGCAGGGTCGAGCTGCTGATGCTCAGCAGGGGCATCACGGCCCTCCCCTACACGGCCCTCGCGATGGCGCTCTCGTACTCGGCGATGGTCTCGCTCCTCGGCTCGTCTCCTGTCCTGGTGGACCCAGCTGGCGCCGTGATCGCCTTCCTGCTACTCCACGCTCTCCTGGTCTCCGTCTCTTTGCTCGCAGGGTCGGCGTTCCTTTGGATCAGGAGGCCTTGGCTGGTCACCAACCTCCTCCAGTTCCTGCTACCGCTGAGCTCCGGCATGGTCCCCATCGAGCTGTTCCCCGAGCCCATCAGGTCCGTGGTCTCCGCCTCGCCCGTTGCCCACCTGTTCGAGCTCCTGAGGAGGACCGTCACCGGAACCGAATCCATCCCGCTCGCCGATGCGCAGCTGTTCCTCTCCGCGTCCCTATCGGTAGTCTCGCTGCTGGCGCTCTCGATGGTGGCGATGAGGCTGTCCACCGAGAGGATGAGGAGGACGGGTGCTTAGACCGGATGCTGGTCGAGAGCCGAGCTCAGCCGTTGCTTATGCGCTCCAGGACCTCCTCGAAGTGGGACGGCAAGTCCTTCAGGAGCTCGATGTCCGAGGCCGAGAACCTCTCCCGTGCGCCGTCGCCGAGCGACCTGACGTACTCCGCGATCACCTCGCCCCTTATCCTCGCCTCGTCGGGGAAGATCTCCTCTGATGCCGGCACCCGGAGACCGGCGTCTATGGCCCCCTTGATCGCAGCGAAGACCCTCGCGCCCTTTGAGGGCGTCCTCATGCCGATGTCCGCGATCGCCTCGGTGTAACCCTTGGCGACCGCGAGCTTCCCCGCGAGGTAACCCGTGAGGTAGGCGGCAGGGGTGTTCTTGGTCCCGGCCCTCCACCCGTATTTCGAGAGGGCCTTCGAGGTCACCGTGAGGACCGTCCTGTCGCCGCCGGCCTTCGACTCCACCAGCTGGACTATCACGTAGCGGTTGGTGCGCCTGACGACGAGCCTCGGCTTCCCCGACTTGACCAGCTTCAGCCTCGCCCTGTAATCGGTCACGCCCTCCCTTCTCCTCCTCGGAGGCATACGCTTCAGGACGGCCATCCCCTCACCCCTCCTTCTTCAGCACGCCCATGTCGATGAGGAGGTTCCTGATGTCGGCGATCGACTTGAACCTCCCCGCCTTTACCTGCAGGTACAGCTTCCTGTAGAGCGACCTGTCGATGACCCCCCTGTCCCTGAGCCTCCTCAGGTACCTCCTCTGCGGCCTGACCCGCATTATCCAGCGCTCCTTCTTCGTCAGCGTCGCGTACTTCCCTCCCTTCCTCACCCTGGTCTCCTTGACCCTGTTCCGCGTCTGGCCCCTGACCGGTGCCGCGTAGATCGCCCCCTCCTCGATGAGGGCCCTGACGTCCTCCCGCGTTATGGCGTCCGCTATGTCCTCGAGCCTCTCCGGGTCGAACCTCACCCGGTTCTCGCCGACGCCCATGATGTCCGCCGCGAGCCTCCGCTGGAGCTTCAGCTGCATCTCCCAATCGCTCCCCTCCGATCAACTCTTAAACCGTTCAGCGAGGTCGCAGGAGAAACGCAATATGCACCCGTCCTCTGGTCCAGTCGGCTTGACGGTGCGGAAGGCAGTCCTGACCGCCGCCGGCTTGGGGACGAGGCTTCTGCCTGCCACCAAGGAGCTGCCTAAGGAGATGCTCCCGATCTTCGTCCCGGGAAGGAACGGGCCGGTGCTGAAGCCGCTCCTCCAGGCCATCTTCGAGCAGCTCTACGATCTGGGCGTTAGGGAGTTCTGCGTCGTCGTCGGCAGGGGTAAGAGGGCGATCGAGGACCACTTCACCCCCAACTGGGACTTCGTCGAGCGCCTGAGGTCCTCGGGCAAGGACTCGCTGGTGGAGGAGCTCGAGAGGTTCTACCGGATGATCGAGGACTCCTCGGTGGTCTGGGTGAACCAGCCCTCTCCGCTGGGGTTCGGGGACGCCGTGAGGAGGGCGAGGAGCTTCGTCGACGAGGACTTCTTCGTCTGCGCCGGTGACACCTACATCGCGTCCCGCAACGGCCGTCACCTGAGACGGCTCGCTGAGCTCCATCGGAGGACCGGGGCCGACGCGACGCTCCTGCTTAAGCAGGTCGAGGACCCGAGGAGGTTCGGCGTAGCGGTGGTGGAGGACTCGGGGGAGGGCGGGATCCTCGCGGTGAAATCGGTCGTCGAGAAGCCGGCCCAGCCGCCGTCTCGGACGGTCATCCTCCCGTTCTACGTCTTCACGCCTGAGGTCTTCAGGGCCCTCGAGCGGATTGGACCAGGTTACGGCGGCGAGGTCCAGCTGACGGACGCCATCCAGCTCATGCTCACCGAGGGCAGGAAGGTCAGGGCGACGGCCCTCGACGGCGACGAGGTCTGGCTCGACGTGGGGACTCCGGAGGGTTACAGGGACGCGGTCCTCCTCTCGTACAGGTACGCGATGGAGGTGTCCGCAGGTGACCGGTGAGGGCCGCAACGCCTTCGTCTCGAGGGTCGTCGACGGGATCGACATCGGGTCCGTCTCGGTCGTCGGCCTCGGTTACGTCGGCCTGACGGTCGCCGTGTGCCTCGCATCGAGGGGCTTCAGGGTCACAGGGATCGACGTGGACGCCGAGAAGGTGGAGGCGGTCAACCGCGGCAGATCGCCCATCTACGAGCCCGGCCTCGAGAGGCTCCTGAGGTCCTCGCTGAGAAGGGGGACGCTGAGGGCCACGACGGATTACGGCGAGCTTGTGGTGACCGATGTCACGTTCATCACCGTCGGCACGCCCAGCCTCCCGGACGGCGGCATAGACCTGCGCTACGTCGTCGAGGCCTCCACGTCCATCGGAAGGGCCCTGAGGTCGAAGGAGGGGAAGCACCTGGTGGTGGTGAAGAGCACCGTGCTCCCCGGAACCACCGAGCGGGTCGTCGCGCCGACGGTGGCCGATTCGTCCGGGAAGCAGCTAGGCAGCTCCCTGCTCGTCTCCGTCAACCCCGAGTTCCTCAGGGAGGGCTCCGCGGTCAGGGACATGCTGAGGCCCGACAGGGTTGTGGTGGGCGACGTCGGCGACGGCTCCTCCCGGATCGTCGTCGAGCTTTACAGGGAGTTCTACCGGAGGAGGATGCCCAGGGTTCTCGTGACGAGCGCGGTGAACGCCGAGATGATCAAGTACGCAAGCAACGTCTTCCTCGCCGCGAAGGTGAGCCTGATCAACGAGGTGGCCCGGATCTGCGAGAAGCTGCCGGGAGCCGACGTCACCGTGGTCGCTGAGGGAGTCGGGCTCGACGTGCGGATAGGCCCTCATTTCCTCAGGGCAGGGATAGGGTTCGGAGGGAGCTGCTTCCCGAAGGACGTTAGGGCCCTCATGTCGCAGGCGAGGGAGCTGGGGATCGAGCCGGTGATGCTCAGGTCGGTCCTCGAGGTCAACGAGCGCCAGCCTCTGAGGGCGGTCGAGCTGGCCGAGGAGGTCGTCGGAGATCTGAGGGGTAAGAGGGCAGCGGTGCTCGGTCTTGCGTTCAAGCCCAACACCGACGACGTCCGGGAGTCGCCGGCCATCAGGCTGGTCGAGGAGCTCCTCAGGAGGGGCGCGGAGGTCAGGGCCTACGATCCGGCAGCGGGCCCCAACGCGGCCAGGGTGCTGCAGGGGAGGGCTGAGATAGTGGGGAGCGTGGAGGAGTGTCTGAGGGACGCGGACGTCTGCTTCGTCGCCACCGAGTGGGAGGAGTTCAGGACGCTGACCCCGGATACCTTCAAGGGCCTGATGAGGAGGGCCGTCGTGATAGACGGCAGGAGGGTCTTCGAGCCCTCGGTCTTCTCCAGGGAGCTGGTCTACAGGGCGATAGGGTTAGGGCCTACTGTGGATGCGCCCTCAGCGGCGCGCTAAGTACCAGTCCACGTACCTCCTCACCGTCTCCTCGAATCCCACCCTGGGCCTCCAGCCGAGCTCCCGTTGGGCCTTCGAGCTGTCGCTGTAGCTCACCAGAGCCTCGTGCGGTGCGAGCTCCCTTCTCCTCACCTCGACCCTCCGGTCCATGAGCTCCATCATCAGCTCCGCTAGCCTCAGCACGCTCTGCGGCTCCCCCCTCCCGAGGTTGTAGATCTCGCCGGGCCTTCCCCTCTCGGCCGCGAGGATCGTTCCCTCGACCACGTCGCCCACGTAGGTGAAGTCCCTCTCCGCAGGCCTGAAGACGCCGTCGACGGTCCTGCCGTTCACGTCCACCGGCTGTCCGGACGCTATCCTGTCGGCGAAGACCTTAAAGACGATGTTCGACCTGCATCGCTCGCCGACGACGTTGAAGTACCTGACCGTTACCACCTCGAGGCCGTAGGACCTAACGTACTCCTTGCAGAGCTCCTCGCCGATCCACTTGCTGAGCGCGTACGGCCCCTTCGGCCTCGGAGGCATCTCCTCCCTCAGGGGAGGCTGGTGGTCGCCGTAGACGCTGCTGGAGGAGGCGAATACCACCCGCGGTGACGGCTCGGTTGTCCTGGCAGCCTCGAGGACGTTGAGCGTGGTCCTGACGTTGTTATCGATGAAGAGGTGAGGTTGCTCGACGCTCAGGCGGTGGGATGCGAGAGCTGCCAGGTGGAAGACGACCTCTGGTTTGAACCTCTCGAGCACCGTTTTGACGGCGTTCAGGTCGTTCAGGTCCAGAAGGAGCGCGATCAGTCTGCCCTCGCCCTTGGCGCGCAGCAGGTCGTCGAGGTAGTTCTCCCCCAGGCGCGGGTGGCCGAGTGCGACGACGTCCTCGCCGAGTCCGATCAGGCGCTCGACCAGATGGCTGCCGATGAAGCCGAGACCACCGGTGACGAGCATCACGTCTGCTTCACCCGACGAGCTCGTCCACCATCATCGCCACCTCCCTTATGCCTGCGACCGAGGACCTGACGTCCTTGAGGATCGGAGCGGTCATCTTCTCAAGGCTCGACCTCGAAAGCTCACCCCGGGCGAAGTCCGTGTACGTCTTGAGCAGCGTCCTGAGCGACTCGTTCAGGAGCGTTGAGCTCCGTTGGACCTCTGAGGTCATCTTGCTGACCTCGGGACCGCGGTACGATATCCGCCTCAGCTCCTCGAGGATCGCATCGGAGGACCTCTTCACCCTCTGGACCCTCTCCCTCAGCGCGGGGAGCGCCGACTTCTCCGGAGACCTCAAAACCCGGGATATCTCCTCGACCTCCACCAGCACCTCCTCGATAGCCTCCCTGACCCTGGAGAGCGCGGCCCTGTCGCTCTCGGCGATCTTCGGTCTCGAACCCCTCCTGACCCTGAACTGGGCCAGAACGGATCCGAGGACCAGCGCCAGAACGCCGATCGCCAGCGCGTATGCGCCCCACGGCTGGGCCGGAGATCCGGAGAGGCTGAGGCGGAGCGAGCTAAGCGGTGCGGGGCCCGGCAAGGGCACCGGGGACCTCAGATCGGCCACCGTGCCTCCGGTTGAGAGGAGCTGGACGACGTAGTCCGGGACCTCCGCGAGCCTGACGCCCTCCGGCAGCGCTACCCTCACCCTGAAGCTCTCGACCGGGGCCTCGACCGGCAGGAATGGGTGGACCTCCAGACCGCCGTCGCGGAGGACGTACAGCCCGGCGTTGGAGACGTCGAGCAGCACCGAGAAGCCGTACCTCCATCCCTGCCGCAGCTCGTACCTCTCAGGCGTCAGGTAGACCGTGAGCTTCCCGGCTTCGGGGTCGAAGGAGCTCCTGAGGGTTCCGAGGTCGTCGCCGACCCTGAGGACCTTGACCGATCTCGCCTCGGGAAGGACCAGATCGACGGAGCTGATGCCGTTGACGTCGTCGTTCCTGAGGACCAGGCTCAACCTGAGCTTGCCGGAGTAGGGCTCGAACTCCTCGACAAGCGACTCGACCGAGAGCAGCCTGACTCCGGTGCCGGTGAAGGTGAAGGCGTTAGCCGATGGTTTGCCCGCGGGCAGCTCACCGAAGGACCGGCTGGCCGAGCTCTCCGCCTTCTGGTAATCCGTCGGGACCTGGGAGAAGGACGAGTCGGTCGGCAGGCGTAACGTCACGTTGGCCGAGTAGGTCATCCCCTCCATCACCGGGACGTCGACGAGCCTGAGGACGTAGGTGTTGGCGGTGCGCTGCTCTACCTTGCCCCGGAGCGCGTACCAGACCTCGACCACCTGCGACGTGGGCCTGATCTCGATCGCCACCGAGCCGTCGTCGCGCTTCCTGACATCGAACGACGCTCCGGAGACGTAGTGGGAGATCAGACCTCCGGCGTCCTCGCTCGGCACCAGCAACGTGAACGCCGATCCTCCGTGTCCGGTGATCCTGTCTTTCACGATCACCAGCCCGTACCCTGTGACCTCGACGGTCCTCTCGACGAAGGCCTGGGAGTCCTCGGCATGGGCCGCGATAACTGCGGCGAGAAGCGCCAGCGTCATTGCCGTTGCCAGCAGGTGCGTCTTCATTTCCCCATGCACGCTCAGCCCCCATCTCTAAAATCTTGAGTGGGACCCTTCGGTCAACTGCCAACTCTTTTGATCCGCTGAGACGTACGCTTTCAGGCTATGCAGGAGATCGAGCCCCGGGTGCGGCCCTTCGACCCCCACAAGAGGGGATACAGAGTGATGGGCGTCGCGGAGAGCTTCGCGCCCGACCAGCCGACGGCCACGCTCGGGGCAGTCGTCATGAGGGCCGACCTGATAGTGGACGGAGTGGCTCTCGGGAGGTGCAGGGTGATGGGGACCGACGCGACGGAGGCGGTGATCTCCTTGTACCGGTCGCTCGGAAGGGACGACGTCAACCTGATACTTTTGGGCGGGTGCATCATCAGCCTCTTCAACGTGGTCAGGGTCAGGGAGGTGGCATCCGCGACGGGGCTGCCTGTGGTCTGCGTGACGTACAACCCATCCGAGGGGCTCGAGGAGGTCCTCGTGCGGAGGTTCGGTCCGGATGCGGAGGAGAGGCTGGCCGCATACCGGGAGCTCGGAGGGAGGGAGGAGCTGAGGCTGAAGACCGGTTACACTGTCTACGTCAGGAGGGTCGGCGTCTCGAGGAGGGCAACGGAGGTGATGCTGAACTCGCTCACCGTCAGCGGCAGGGTACCCGAACCGGTCAGGCTAGCGAAGCTGGTGGCGAGGGCCGCGAGGTCGTTCCTCGGATCTTCACCGTGAGACGGTAGTGCCGGGCGGGACCACCACCGGCTCCTCTGGCCTCCCCACGAGGACCGCACCGTCTTGGACGACGGATCCTGGACCGATCACGCACCTCTCCACCCTGGAGCCTGAGCCGATCCTGGCGTCCTCGAGCACCAGCGATTCCCTGACGGCCGTGCCGCGTCCGACGGTTGCGCCCCTCATCACCGCAGATGCGATCACGGAGGCCTCAGGACCGATTGTGACCAGATCGTCGACGAAGGACGTCCTGAGAACCGATCCGCTAAGGACCTTCGCTTCCCTCCCCAGGTGAAAACCACCTCCCAGCTCGCGGTTCAGGTAATCGACGTTGGCCCTGAGCAGCTCCGCAGGCCCTCCCAGGTCGAACCACCAGCTCCCCTCCGACCTCAGGACCCCGATCCTCCTGCCCCTCTTGACCAGGGCGACCACCGCGTCCGTCAGCTCGTACTCTCCCCTCGGAGAGGGAGGCACGGAGGAGGCCGCATCGACGACCTCGCCCGGAAGGACGTAGATCCCCGAGTTGACCAGCGCAGGAGGCCTCACGTCCCTCGACTTCTCCGCGATCCCCCTGAGCAGGCCTCCCTCCACCTCGAGCGTGCCGAACCTCCAAGGGTCATCCCGGACCACGCCGATCAGACCTCCGTCAAGCCCCTTCACCCGCACCATCTCCAGCAGCTCCTCGAGCGGGCCCCTCGAGACCGTGACGTCGCCGTAGACCAGAACGAACCTGTCCTCTCCCGCAATGAAGTCCCTCGCGGCCAGCAGCGCGTCCGCCGTCCCCCGAGGCCTCTCCTGGGCGGAGAAGCTCAGCCTCACCTCTCTAACGTCCGACAGGGCCTCCCTGATCCGGTCCGCCATGTACCCGACGACGACTCGGACCTCCTCAACGCCCACCTCGGAGAGGGCCTCGATCGCCCGCCGCACGACGGGTTTGCCGGCCACCGGCAGGAGGTGCTTCGGCCTCTCCGACGTGAGGGGGTTCATCCTCGATCCGATCCCGGCAGCTAGCACGACGGCCCTCAATCCACCGGTCCAGCGCGGAGAGCCACCTGAAAAATCAGAGCGCGGTTGTCGGGTGGGGGGAAGTCCCGAGGGCGTCAGCCGCGGGCGCTTCCCAGGATCCTCGCCAGCTCCTGGGCCTCCAGCAGGTTACCTTGGACCCTGAGCTTGCCGGAGAAGAACAGCTTGAACGGATCGGCCTGGCCCCTGAAGACGTCGATGAGGTCCGACGACGCGGCTATCACGGTCGCCGTCGGGTTATTCGTCTCGCCCTCGTGGACGGCGATGCTGCCCGGCGATATGTGGAGGTAGAAAGGAGCGCCGTCGGTGGGCCTGAACTGGAACCTCCTCTCCTTCTTGGTCAGCTCGGTGAGGAGCTTCTGATCGGAAGATATCCTGCCCACCAGCTCCCTGAGGGCCTCGTATGGTGACGACATCTTCCCTCGTTCTCAGATCGAGGGGCCATCTGATAGCTGTTCCGATCGACCGCTCAGCGACGCGAGAGGCCTATCCCCTTGCAGGTGAAGAGCACTCCTTTGTCACCGAGCTGCTGGATCTCGAAGGACGCTCCCAGGACCTTCTCCGCGATGTACGCGGCCGTCTCGGCGTGACTCGTCAGCTCCGTTGCGCGGTACCTCGACGTGCCGTCAGCAAGGGCCGTCCAGATCACCAGCTGGTCGGAGAGGTGGGAGTCGACGGGCGCGCCGGTTGAGAGCTGCCTAACCGCCTCCTCCACGGCCCTCTCCGCCACCTTCTCCGCCGGTACCCCCCTCTCGCCGAGGGCGTCGAAGCCCATCCTGAGGCCGTTGTCGAGCTCGACGATGACGATGATTCCCGTGCCTGGATCGGGAGAGCACTTCGGGTCGTCGCGTTGGAGCACCTCCGTCTCCTCTACCACGTCCTTGAATCCCCTGCTCCTCAGAAGCGACGACGCGGTCCTGACCATCCGCTCCGTTATGTGCGAGGGCAGGTTGCAGCTGTACGCGAAGACCCTGATGCGAACGGGCCTCGCCTCCACGACCTCTATCGGTTTGAGCCTGGTGACCGGCCTCACCCTGGCCCTAACCACCCCTCCTCCTCTCGGGTAGAAGCCCCTTCTGACCAGCTCGACCTCGGCCTGGACGCCCATCCTCCTCAGCGCCGGCAGCAGGACCTCCGTCACGTACTCGATCGGCGGAGCCAACGGGTTGTTGGTCCCTCCCCTCAGCTCCAGCTCCACCTCGGCCTTCGCGAAGGACGCCACCGGCAGCAGCGACTGGAGCATCAGCGTCGTGCTACCAGCCGTTCCTGCGTCGACCACGAACCTCCCGGACCTCACCGGGCCCGGCCTGAACTCGATCGATGTCGAGCCGATCCTGAGGCCCTCGATGCTACCTCCAGTGAGGTCAGCCACGCCCCTCACCGCGACCAGGTGCTGAGGCCTGAGTCCAGGAGGGTTACGCCTCGCCCTGATGTTGACCACCCTCAGAGGCCTCCCGAGCAGAGCCGCAGCCGAGACGGCCATCCTGAGGATCTGTCCTCCTCCCTCCCCGAAGGACCCGTCCACGACTACCAGCTCATCTGAGACCATCGCCATCACCTCGCGGAGCTGACGATCGAGACCACGTCCCCCCTCCTCAGTTTGTAGTCTGAGGGGAGCCTGAGCTTGGTCCGCGCGTCGACGGCGTAGAGGAAGTTCCGTCCGAGGTCCGTGTGGATCTTGAAGGCGAGGTCCCTCGGCGTGGAGCCCTCCTTCACCAGGTAGACGTCGGGTAGGACGTTCCCCTTCGAGTCCGTGAGCGCGTTCGGGTCCTCCACCGGGAAGACAGGGACGTACCTGAGGACCTCGAGGTAGACCTTGTCGATCAGCTGCTGGACCCCGGTCCCGCCGTTACGCTCCATGAACTCCGCCACCATCTCGAGAGCCCTCTTCTGCTGGGCCGTGAGCTTACCCGGTTCGAGGACCTCGAACGTCCTCTCCCCCGGCATGTACCTCACGATGCCCTTCCTCGCCGCGAGCCTCAGCAGCTTCTCCGCCTCGGAGCTGCACGGCACCACCTCGTACCCAGCCTCCCTCAGCCTCCTGATACCGCGCTCCGCTGTCGGGACGTCTGCCTTGTTCGCGGCCACGATCATCGGCTTCGTCAACCTCCTCACCGCGTCCGCGTACCTAACCAGGTCCTCCTCGCTCCACTTAGATGGCGTTGATCCGTCGAGCCCAGCCGCGCTGAGAGCGGCCTCGGCGTCGGCAGCGGTGACGCGCAGACCGGAGAGCCTGCTGGCGACCTCCTCCGGCAGCGTGGACTGCTTCGTCTCCACCAGCCTGACGAGCCTGTTCCAGTCCTTCCTGATCAGACCAGCGATCCAGAGGCTCAGCTCGCGCTCCACCAGCCTGACGTCCTCCACAGGGTCGTGCGTCCCCGGCTCCACGGGGTTGCCGTCGTCGTCGGTCCCTCCCGAGGCGTCTGCCACCACTATCAGCGCGTCGGCCTGCCTGATCTCGTCGAGGAACTGGAGCCCCATGCCCCTTCCCGCGTGAGCGCCCCTGACGATCCCTGGACAGTCGATCACCGTTATCGGCACGAACCTCCGGCCGTCCACGCAGATCGAGTTCCGCGGGTTGTCACGTACACCCAGCTCCTTGCACACGCAGTCGACCCTCAGGTAGGTTATGCCCCTGTTCGGTCTGGTAGTGGTGAAAGGGAAGTTCGCGGCTGGCACCTCGACCATCGTGAGCGCTGTGAAGAGGGTGCTCTTCCCGACGTTGGCCTTTCCGACGATGCCGGCCAGCTCCATCCGGATCACCAAAGCCCACGGTCCTCATAAAGGGCAACAACCGCAGCGAGCCACAGGGAGAGCTCAGTTCCAGCGCGTCTCAGGTCGTCGCGTGGGATGGTCGGTGAGGTTCTGCGGCGGTGGTCTCCCTTGGGCGAGCGGGGACCTTTGACCCTCGCGGACCGCGATGAGCGTTATCTGGAGGGGCGGACATGGGGCTGGCGTTGAGCCCGAAGGCGGTGATCGTGCTGATGGCGGTTGCGGTCACCTTCCTCTCGGCCCTCGGCCTGGTTCTTTACGGGTTCTTGGCCGGCCTCCGGGTGGCCCTCAGGTTCCTGATGCCGCTGCTGCTGATCTTCCTTGTTCTGCTGTTGCTGAGCTCTCTCCTCGGAGGCTCAAGGACCAGCTCACGTCCCAGCTGAGGCCCTCAGCGCCGCCTCGAGCCTCAGCGGCCTGACCAGGTGCCTCCTCGCGGAGACCGCCACCTCGTAGAGCCCGGGTCTGATGCCGCGATCTACTGCCACGAGGACCTTCTGCGCCCTCGGATCCCTGTGACCGCACCTCTCGCACCTGTAGCCCTGATTTCTGCCGGCCGACTCCATGGTCTTGCCGCAGACCGGGCACGCCGGCGCCCTCGCGGCGTAGACCTGCCTCAGCTCGATGACCCTCAGCTTCTCCAGGTTGAGCGTCAGGCCCTGCGGCTTCGCCTTGACGGCACCGTAGACCTCGACCAGGTCGCCCTCCACGAGCCTGAGCGCGATTTCCCTTATCTTTCCCGTGGGCTCGTAAACCGCCACCGTCACGCTCCCCGTTCCGTCGTCGATCTCGAAGAAGACGTGGCCTCCCGGGCCGATGCGGGGCCTTCCGACCACCCTGCCGGTGACGATCGCTGAGACGAGGGGCCTGAGGTCCTTCACGCTGAGCCGCTGGTAGTGGACGTCGGTCGCCTGGTTGGTCCTGAACACCTGGTAGAACTCGTAGGGCTCGCCGAGCCTCAGAACCGAGAGCGCCTCCGGGAGCACCTCGGGTGAGGTACCCCTGATCCCCAGCAGGACCGGGCAGGGAGTGTGGGGGGTGAGCCTGACCTCGCCCTTCTCGTAGTCGAAGTTGTCGAAGGTGCGGTCGCCGAAGAGCGCGTCCATCCTCACGACCGACTCGGGATCGACCCACCTCTCCCTCCCCCACATCTCCCTCCTGCGATACGCGAGGAGCTCGTAGGTGGTGAGCGTCCCGACCGATGCGCCGGCAGCGGCAACCGCCCCGACGATCCCCCTCCCCTCACCGTGCCTCCAGAAGGCGAGGGCGTACCTCTCCGCCAGCTCCAGCGCCTCCTCGACCTCGACCATCTCCCTCACGGCCCTGAAGTAGAACCGCTCGAGGTGCCCCCGGTTCTCCTCGGGGAAGGCCGCAACGCCGGGATCGGCGCCGTTCTCGAGCTCCGCGAGCTCCCTCACGACACCGAGCACCGCCTCCCAGACCCGATCGAATCCGGACCGCTCGACCTCAAGGGGCAGGCAGACCGCTGCGTTCCCGCGGGTCTTGTACGGGCAGTTGGGGTTGAGCCTGACCAACCAGGGGTGATCCGCGGCCCTCGCTCCCTCTCCCTCCGCCGCCCTTAGGGCCCTCGCGGCCACGTAGGTCGTGCACATCCCCCTCGGCGAGTCGGTGTCGTCGATCCCGATGTAGACCAGCATCCTCCGTTCGAGGTGACCAGAGCCCGCTATGTAGGTCTGTGCGCGCAAGCTGCCCTGCAGTGTCCCATCAGAACGGGTTTGCGGCCGTGAGCAGAATGGTGAGCAGGCCGGCCCTCAGAACCTCCCTCCGGAGAGGGTCCTGGCGGCCACGATCAGCGGGTGCCAGACGGGTGCGGTGGCCGGCATGTAACCGATGTCGGTGAAGAAGAGGTCCTCAATCGTGAAGCCCGCGGTGATCGCAGTTGCAGCGACGTCGGCGTACCCCGCGACGACCGGATCGTCCCCCACCACCTGCACCCCGAGCAACCTTCCGCTCCCGGACTGGACCACCATCTTCACCGTCACCTCAACCCCTCCGGGGTAGTAGCCTGCTTTGGTCCTGGCCTTAATCAGGGTCGACTCGACGTTGAAGCCGTTGGCCCTAGCCTCCGTCTCCGAGAGACCGGTCCTTGCAACGTAGGTGTTCCTGAACTTCGTCACTGCCGTCCCCACGATGCCCCTCATCCTGAGCGATCCGGGGACCACGGCGTTCGCACCGGCCACCTGCCCCTCCTTGTTCGCCGCAGGCGCCAGAGGTATCCAGACCTTTCTCCCGAGCAGGAGGTGGTGCTTCTCGACCAGATCGCCGGCCGCGAAGACGCCCTCGAGGTTCGTCCGCATGAACTCGTCGGTCTCCACGGCCCCTGTCGCTCCGAGCCTCACGCCGGCCGAGACCGCGAGGTCCGCGTTCGGCCTCACGCCCAGCCCCATCACCACCTCGTCGAAGACCTCCTCGCCGGCGTCGGTGATCACGGCTATCCCATCTGACCTCCTCCTCAGGGCCCTCACCGGCTGGCCGAGCCTGAGGTCAACGCCCGAGCGCTTCATCGACTCCTCGAGGACCCTCGAGACGTCACCGTCGATCGCCGTTGGCAGAAGCCTGTCCATCATCTCGTACAGCGTCACCTTCTTCCCGAGGTCGATCAGGGCCTCCGCAGCCTCGACGCCGATGTATCCCCCTCCGAGGACCGCGACCCTGGAAGCACCGGAGAGCCTCCGCTGCGCCTCCACCACGTCCTCCGGGTGCCTCAACAGAACCGGCCTCGCATCCTCCACCCCCTCGAGCCCGCGAGGTATCAGCGGCTTAGCGCCCGTCGCTATCACAAGTGAGTCCCATGAGAGCTTCTCCGTCCTGCCGTCGCCGAGCGAGACCTCGACTCGTTTGCCGTCGACGTCGATCGAGGTCACCGTCGCGTTCGTCAGGACCCTTATCCTCCTCTCGGAAGCGAACCTCTCGGGAGAGTAGGTCCTCAGCATCCTGTAGGACGGAACTAGCCCTGATATCGCGTAGGGTATGCCGCAGGGAGCGTGGGTGATCATCCCCGTCCTCTCCACGAGCGTCACCTCCGCCTCCGGGTCGAGCCTCCTCGCCCTCGCGGCCGCAGAGGACCCCGCAGCACCCCCTCCGATCACAACGACCCGCTTGACCAAAGGCACGGCACCGTCGTGGAGACTTCGGTTTGGAGGATATCTGCCTGACGCACGGGAACGGGAGATGAAATCAGGGAGACTTGGCGACCGCGGCGCCCATCCTCTCCGCCTTCAGGGCAACGAGCTCCCTCGCCAGCCTGCAGAGCTCGACGACCCTCCCGGTGGTGAGGCGGTAGATCCGACGCCTTCCGCCGCGCTCAGGCTCCACCAGTCCAGCGTCCCTGAGGACCCTCAGGTGCTGCGAAGCCACCGGCTGAGGGACTCCTAACGACTCCGCGATCTCGGTCACCGTCTTGGGTCCGGTGAGGAGGAGCTCGACGATAACGAGCCTCTTCGGGTGGGAGAGGGCCGTGAAGACCTCGGCCACGTACTCGCATGAGGACCCGCTCAACCCCTCGCACCCCTGACGGTGTAGGGCTTCCCGAGGTAGAGGTCGAAGATCGCCTCGAACCGACCCTTCAGCACCGCCCAGTAGAGGTTCGGGAAGGTCCTCTTCATCAGGTACTTCAGCCTGGAGGGCTCCTGCCTCTCGGGAGGCTTCGCGTAGGTCCCAGAGACGAAGAGCGCCCTGCCATCCCCCACCTCCAGCGGGCAGTTGATCCTGCCGGTGTAGCAATGCTCCACTCCCGTGCCCTCGATGTCAGCGATGACGTTCTTCGCCGCGACGATCGCCTCCAGGTGGGCCACAACTCCGGACTTCGAGATCGGGATGTCTGTGGCGTCTCCGATGGCGTAGGCGTAGTCGTAGCCTTTGACCCGCAGCGTCTCCTTCTCGGTCGGCACCCATCCCTCCTCGTCGCCGAGGCCGGAGGCCGTGATCACCTCTGCTCCCCTGTGCGGCGGGACCGTGATCAGCAGGTCGAACCTCAGCTCCTCGCCCTCCAGCGACCGGACGCGCCTCTCACGTACGTCGACGTAGTCCGTGTTGAAGAGCGTGACCACCTCTATCCCCTTCCTCTCGAAGAGGGGCTCTACGACCTCCGCGATCGAGTGGGTCGGGTAGGCCCTCGTGTACGGCGTTGCGTAGACGATCTCCACGTTCTCCCGGACACCGCGTCTCCTGAGGTGCTCGTCCAGCAGGAAGGCGGCTTCGACCGGTGAGGGCGGACACTTGTGGGGCACGTTCACCAGTATCACGACCCTGCCCCTCTCGAGCTTCCTCACGGCCTCCCAGGTCCTCCGGGCGTCGGCCTGACCGGTGTGGAAGTTGTACGAGCTCTCCGCGAGCCCCTCTATCAGCTCCGGCATGGCCCTGGAACCCGTGGCGACTACTAGGTAGTCGAACTCGAGCGAGCTGCCGTCGAAGAGCAGGGTCCTGTTCCCGAGGTCGATCAGCTTCACCCCTCCGAGGTGAAGGTTGACGCCCCTGACGACCAGCTCCCTCTCGTCCCTGACGAACCTCCTCGGTTCAGCTCCCTTGAAGGCGATGTCGAGGTTCGCGGGCTGGAAGTAGTGCTCGGGCCGCTCGGTGAACAGGTGGACCTCGACCTCTCCCCTACGTACCCGGTCCCTCAGCTCCGTCGCCAGCTTGTTGGCCACCAGCGTGCCCCCGGTCCCTCCGCCGACGACGGCCACCCTGACAGGCCTCATCTCCTCACCACCCTGACCAGGATCGCGAAGTGGTCGCCCCTCTCCTCTATCGAGACGACCTCGTTCCCGCTCTTCTGGGCCCATGCCCTGACGTCGCTCTTCGCCGCAGGGTCCGTTGCGAGCAGCTCTATCTCGTCACCCGGCTGGGCCTTCCGGTAGGCCTTGATCAGCTCGGTTATCGGGCCGGGGCAGAAGCTGCCACGCGCGTCAACCACGTGCCTCATGCGGATCACCTCAGATGAAGAGGACCTGTCCGCCCTCCGAGAGCTGGAGGAAGGTCGTCGCCCCAACCACGTCGTCAACCTCCGGTATCAGGTCGCTCTCCTTCAGGCCCATCACGGCCATCGTCGTCGAGCAGGCGTGTAGCTTGACCCCGAGCTCCTTGGCCTGCTTGATCAGGTCGTAGAGCCTCGGCACTTGCTTCTCGGCCATCCTCTTTGACATCATCCTCGTCACGAGCGCGGTCATCCCGGGCAGCACGCCGAGTATGTTCGGCATCCCCAGCGACGGGTTGCCGATCGGTGAGAGCTTCAGCCTCTCGACCTTGTCCCTCCTCACCGCATCAAGGCCCCAGAACGTGAAGAACATGTGGACCTCCATCCCCATCGCGGCCGCCGTTGTAGCGATGAAGAAGGCGGGGTAGACCATGTCGAGCGTCCCCTTCGAGAGGATGATCGAGATTTTTCCACCAGTTCTCTCCGCTTCCACCTCCCGGACGGTTTGGGCCTGGGACATCCCGTCCATCACCTCAACTTCTACTAATATCGCAACATCATAAAACTCGTATGCATATGACGTAAATGCCCTCAATACGCGATGTGTAGTTGACGTCAGATGTATAGAACTGCGTAAACCCGTCCACACCAGCAGACAGCCTTGAGGCTGCTTTGGAGCCGCCCGACTGTGCTGCCTGACGCCTCGACCCGCGCCACAGATCGGGTTATTACCCTCAAAACCGCTGCGAGCATTCGTTGCAGCCCCTCCGCTGTATTCTTTATTAGCAGTGCGGGAAGGGCACCTAAGGGAAGGAGGATGGAGGTTCTCCGGATCAGGCTTCCGAACGCGGACTACATCTCTGACCTCCTGAAGGCGGTGACCGCGGTCGTCGAGGAGGGGACCTTCAGGGCCACGCAGGAGGGCCTCCGGCTCACGGCGATGGACCCCGCCCACATCTCGCTGGTCGACTTCGAGCTCCGGGCGGACGCCGCGGAGGAGTACAAGGTCGCGAAGGAGACGGAGATAACGGTGAACGTGGAGGAGCTGGTGAAGCTCCTGAGGAGGGCGAAGAAGACGGACGCGCTGGTGATCAGCTACGACGACGAGCTCCGCAGGCTGAACGTGACGCTCTCGGACATGAGGGGAGGGAAGGAGCGCCTCTTCACGCTGAACACGCTCGAGCCGATGGGAGGGACGATGAACCCGCCCTCGCTGACGTTCGAGGCGATGGCCAGGCTAGATTCCGATTCCTTCTACGAGGCGATCGAGGACTCGAAGCCGATAGCCGACGCGGTCAAGATAACCATAAGGCCTGACATGGTGGTCGTCGCTGCGAAGGGTGAGACGAAGTCCGCGCAGCACAGGTTCGTCTCAGGAGGTCCGGCTGTTCACGAGATAGACGCCAAGTCCGAGGTCTCCGCTTCCTTCAGCATCGCCTACCTCGAGAAGATCGTGAAGCCCGGTAAGTCGCTCTCCGACGAGCTCGAGGTCAGGCTGAGCACCAACAGGCCGATAAAGCTGAGCTTCCCGATCACGTACGGCAGGCTCGAGTACCTGGTGGCACCGAGGATGGACTGAGAGGGGAGCGGGCTCACTGTTCCTTCACGCCTCAGCTCTGATCAACGCGACCTCCAGGTGACCGTACTTCACCCTCCTGACCTCGGAGACGTTCCAGCCCGAGTCCTCGAGGGCGCGGAGCGCGATCGCCTGCTTGCTGAAGATCGCCACAAGCCTCGGCTCCCTTATCGCCCTTCTGACCGAGGAGAAGGCCCTGAGGTAGAACCCGTAGGGGTCGGAGAGGCCCATCCTGATGCCGAAGGGCGGGTCGGTGACCACGTGCACCCTCTCCGGCAGCTCCGCGACCCCCTCCCACCTCTCCAGGTTCAGGGCGTCTGCCAGCTCCACCCGCACAACTCCCTCGAGCCCCGCGGCTGCCACGTTCCTCCTCGCGGCATCGACGGCCCTCGGCGAGACGTCGGTCCCGTACACCCTCGGCCTCAGCCAGCGCCTCTCGTGGGACCTCAGCCTTGCCAACACCTCCTCAAGGACCTCCTGCTCGATGAATTTGAGCCGGAAGACCGGCATCTCCTCCCTCCGCCTGTAGGCGTTTGGCGGAACCCGCATCGCGTAGAGCGCTGCCTCGATTGGGATGGTGGCGCTTCCGCAGAAGGGGTCGAGGAGGCACCCGTTCTCGTTCCAATCGGAGAACATCACCATCAGGAAGGCCAGCGTGGGAGGAAGCGTGGACCTGACGTCGGCCACCCTGTAGAACCGCTTGTGAAGCGAGGGGCCCGTGAGGTTGATCCCCAGGAGGAACTCGTCGTCCCTGACCAGCGCGTACATCGGCACGTCTGGCGATTTCAGGTCGACCCTCGGCCTCCACCCCGATGACGATAGACATGACTCTATCACGGCCCTCCCCACCCGGGAAGCGACGTCCATGCTGGTGAAGGGATGGGTGCCGTGACGCTCCGCCTCGACGCCGAAGCTCTGGTCCCTGCCCATGAGCTGCTGGAAGTCCACCTCGCGAACCGCGCGCTCGATGTCGTCCAGACCTTCGAACCTCGTCCTTACCAGCTGGAGGAAGACGCGATTGAGGCTCCTCGTCGAGAAGACGAGCTCCGCGAGGCCCCTCGCGTCGCACTCGGCGAAGACCTTCGCCACGTCAGCCTCGACATCGGTGCCGAGAAGCTGCGACACCTCAGCGGCAGCCAAATCCTCAAGCCCCCAGAAGGTGGTCCCGAAGATCCTGAACCTGCTCACATGGCATCACCTCGGGTCGTCACATCTCACCGGAGCGGTGTCGAGTGCTTCAGGGTCAAGTGGGCATGAACAGAAGCATGGAGAGCACGGTCACCACCAGACCGGTGATCGCCACGAACTTCAGGTCCCTGCGCCGTGCGAAGTAGATCAGGGACACCACCGCCCTCGAGTAGGGTGTGAGCATCAGGGCTGCCACGCCGAGCCTCATCAGAAGGGCCGCTGCGCTTCCGGTGGAGCCGATCCCTGCGACGAACTCCAGGAAGCTGTTGCTCCGCACGACCCACTGATCCGAGACGGAGACCTGCTCCCCCTCCCGGAGGACGTAGAGGGAGATGCCGAGGGCCATGGAGGCCAGCGAGACGAGCGTGCCTGCCAGCATGAGAAACCCAAGAGCCCTCTCGAGTTCCATGCTCAGACACCCAGCACCAGCGCCCGGTAGAGCATGACCGCGGCCGAGACTCCGGCCAGGACGAAGTAGAGCCGCCTGAGGTTGACGTCCCTTATGCGCGTAAGGAGGCTCGAGCCAGCGATCGAGCCGAGCGTGGTCCCGAGGGCCATGGGTGCTGCCAGGTCCAGTACCATCAGCCCAGAGGCGACGTAGACCCCGGCACCAGCGAGGGCTGTCATCCCCATGATCAGGTTGCTCGTGGACGTGGAGACCTTGGTGGGCATCCTCAGCACGAGCTCGTGAATCGCCACCTTGAAGGCACCCGCACCGATGCCGAGCATCCCCGCAACAGCACCAGCCCACACCATCGCGAGCCCTCCGTAGACCGCGTTGGTCAGCCTGTACCTGACCTCCCTTCCCAGCGATGCGTCGAAGTACGACCCCTCCAGTCCCAGCCACGCCGAGACCCTGTCCTGCCTCACGCCCTCCGGCCCCTGATGGCTCCCCGTCAGGCGCGTGAGCAGAAGCGAGAGGATCATGACGGCCGAGAAGGAAAGGGCAACCGCGGTGGAGCTGACGTTGACGGTCAGGAGCGCACCGAGTATCGCGCCCGTGATGGTGAAGCACTCGAGGAACATCGCCGCCTTCAGGCTCGTTACGCCCTCCCTGAGGAACGAGGAGGAGGAACCGCTGGACGTCGCGATGACCGAGATCAGGCCAGAGGCCACAGCGTGCTTGACCGGGACGCCCAGCAACACGAGGAAGGGGATTGTGACGCTCGCGCCGCCGAGGCCGGTCAGAGACCCGAGGAGGCCCGCGAGGGTGGAGACGAGAACCACCTCCAGCACGCCGACCAAGGTCCCACTGGCCTGTGGCGTATGGATCAGGATAAATGGTATTCACAGCCGAGGGTGGGGGTTCGGTCAGAAGTACCCGAGCAGCCTGCCCAGGAGGAAGATCAGGATCAGGAAGATCCCGATGGCGATCCCTCCGACGTTGACGTTGCTGCTGCCGGTCTGGATGTACCTGAAGGCCTGTACGAAGTAGACGAAGGCCCTCGCGGAGGCGTAGTTGAGGCCGTCGATCACCCTCTCCTCGACGTACCTCCTCACCGCGGAGGCGAGTTTGATGAAGCCGTTGACGAAGACCGCCTCGAAGGCCGCGTCGATGTAGTACCTGTTGACGAGGAGGGTGTGGATAGGTCTGAGCGCTCCCGACCTGACGGACGCGGGGTCAAGCCTTCCGCTGAGGAAGTACAGGTACGAGAAGAGCAGGCCCGTTCCGAGTATCAGGGCAGAGACCGCGTAGGCCATCGGGTCGACCTCGATGTGCTCCTCGATCCCGAAGAAGTGGAGGAACTGCTCCTCTACCGGCGGGAGCCCTATAACGGTTGCGAGGGCCGCGAGCACCACCAGAGGGGTCGTCATCACCGGAGGGGACTCGTGGAGACCTCCGTGGCCGTCCGGATGGTGAACTTCGCCTCCACGGAACTCGCCGAGGAAGACTCTGCTCAGCCACCGGAAGCTGTAGACAACCGTGAGAACCGAGGCGGCCGTCACCAGCGCCAGCGGGACCCAGTGACCTCCCTTCAGGAGCGAGTTGACGATCAGGTCCTTGGTGAAGAAGCCGCTGAAGGGCGGGATCCCCGAGAGGCTCAGCACGCCCACCAGGGCCGTGTAGAACGTGACCGGCATGTACCTCCTCAGCCCTCCCATCCTGTCGATGTCGTTGGTCCCCACAGCGTGGATCACCGAGCCCGCCGCGTGGAACAGCAACGCCTTGAAGGC
>Ga0105163_1000441_pt1 | contig 24769 bp, 27 predicted proteins | sample JNZ110809AmetaG_FD_81531 | JGI IMG/M metagenome (GOLD analysis project Ga0105163, IMG submission 81531) | Hot spring microbial communities from Jinze hot spring, China to study Microbial Dark Matter (Phase II) - JNZ 110809A | ecosystem: Environmental > Aquatic > Thermal springs > Hot (42-90C) >... | reverse complement strand
GGCTAAGGCTATGCTTTTCGTTTATTATCACCTTCTGTTCGCAGGCTCAATATCAACCTTTATTGGAATATATGAAAGCTTTCTACTGCACTTTGGACATTTACCATTATATTGTTGTAATATTTCGTCAGGAGGCTTAAGTTCCTCCCCCTCATATAACAGGTGACCGCATTCATGGCAGAAAACTCGTTGCGGCATTTATCACACTTCACACTCCAATTCTCTACTTATATAACGATGTAGCATATTTCTTTATCCTTATGCCTTTTAATCTCAACGGAAAATCTTTAATGGATGGCTTAGTTCATAGATTCCCTCACTGTGGCTTACTCCATGGGTGGATATGCACTTATAGTGACTGAGAAGCCTGATGCTGCTCAGCGAATTGCTGCAGCTTTAGATAAAAATGGTAAAGCAAAAAGAATGGAGAAAAATGGGGTTCCGTATTATATCGCAGAACGCGAGAGAACCCTACTAATAGTCCCGGCTTTGGGACACCTTTATACAGTGACTGGGGATCGTGATGGAAGAGATCACTACCCTGTTTATGCCTTTAAGTGGGTTCCTCGTCATATTGTTGAAAGGAACGCTAAGCAAATTCGAAACTGGATAGAAACAATATCAATGCTAGCTGTGGAAGCTGATACTTTTATAGATGCTTGTGATTACGATGTTGAAGGTAGTCTTATTGGTTATTGTATTCTTAAGTTTGCATGCGGAGATAAAGAAAGAATAGCAAAAAGGATGAAATACTCTACTCTAACAAAAAGTGAGCTGGAAGAATCATACGCCAAGCTACTGCCAACATTGGATTTCGGTCTAATAGAGGCTGGTAAAACCCGCCACGAGATTGACTGGCTTTATGGTATAAACTTGTCTCGGGCGTTAACTTTAGCAGCAAAAAACTGGAGTGGAAGGTATGTGACTATAAGTACGGGAAGAGTTCAGGGACCAACTCTAAGCTTTATTGTAAATAGAGAGAAGGCTATTCAAAGCTTTGTACCCACCCCATACTGGAAAGTAAAGGCTGAAGTTGAAGTTAATAATAAAATATTTGAGGCTGAATATGAAAAGCCTGCCATTAAAGTTAAGAGGGAAGCTGAGCTTATCGTTAGTGGGTGTCGAGATGAAAAAGGCGAAGTTGAAGAAATAAATTTTAAACGGTTCACTCAGCCGCCTCCCGTACCTTTTGATCTCGGTTTGCTTCAAAGTGAGGCGTATAGCCTCTTTGGATATACCCCTAAACGCACCCTAGATATCGCTCAACGCCTCTACCTTGATGCATTAATATCCTACCCTAGAACAAGTAGCCAAAAACTTCCTAAATCACTAAATTATGAGGAAATATTGAAGAGGTTTAGTAGTCTATCCGAGTATGCTGAATTAATTAAGAAGCTTCTCTCAAAAGCTGAGCTTATCCCAAATGAAGGAATTAAGGAGGATTCAGCCCACCCAGCTATACATCCAACAGGCGTCATTCCAGAACGGGCGCTAAATGAACATGAGAGGAGGATATGGGATCTAATCATTAGAAGGTTTATGGCTGTTTTTGGAGAACCAGCGGTGAAGCAGACTGTAAAGATTCGATTAGGCGTAAATACCTACAACTTCTACTTAAAGGGCTGGCAAATCTTAAGAGAGGGTTGGCTACGTTTTTATGAGCCATATGTCCGCACTGGCGAGTTTATCCTTCCAGAGGTTAGAAAGGGTCAAATCATTAAAGTTAAACGAGTAATACTACTTGAGAAATTTACTACTCCCCCTCCGAGATATAACCCCGGAAGCCTGCTTAAGGAGATGGAAAAAGCTGGAATAGGCACTAAAGCTACTAGAGCTGACATTATTCAAACGCTTTATAATAGGAAGTACATCCGCGAGGAGAGGATAATCGTGACTGATCTAGGCTTTGAGGTTTTAGATATCCTAAGTAGATTCTGCCCGGAAATAGTTTCCGTTGATTTAACTAAAAATCTCGAAGAAAAGATGGAGAAAATACGGGAAAATCTCGAAAATGGAGAAAATGTCCTATCAGAAGCTATTGATGCCCTCAAGCCGGTGATTAGTAAACTAAAGAGTAATGAAAGTCTTATCGGCGAGAAATTAAGCAAAGCGATAAAGAAATCTAGGCTTAGGGAGCGAGTAGTCGGGCGCTGTCCAATATGCAGTGATGGAAACTTGTTGATCCTATTTTCAAAGAAAACTGGTAAGCGTTTCTTAGGCTGCTCCAACTTTTTTAATGGGAGTTGTAATACCTCTTTCCCTATACCGCAGAAGGGCGTGATATCTGCATCTGGTAAAAGTTGTAGTGCTTGCGGATGGCCACTAATCCTCATCAAATTTAGAGGTAGACGTTCATGGAGTTTGTGTTTTAACCCTAAGTGTCCATCAAGGAGAGATAATATTGAGGTGTAAAATCTGCGATAGGGTAGCTGTGGATAAGGGCTATTGTGATTTACATATTGAGGCATATATTAATATCCTTGAGAAGTATAAAGTTTGGAAGGAAGCTGTAGATATTTCATGGAAAGACTATTTAAGTGAGATAATCAAAAATCCTTTAACAGGCAATTGGGCTAAAGAGGTTGCGGAAAAATTACTTAAGGATGGAGAGAGTGTAAATGGCACATAGAGAAGAAAGGAATACGTCATCGATTTCCCATTCTCTGTTTAGATTACATCAGAAAATTTTAGCCTTTAAACCTTCCCCATTAATTGTGAACATTATTATCTTGGCGATTGCGGTTTTCCTTTTTGGCGGTGGGTTATATAGCATAATTGTTAAGCCATATCCAGCGGTGTATTATGGAGGTAGGTTCCTATTTATATATCCACAACTTTCTGAGCAATTTATCTCAGACAGCATAATCGCCACGACGCTATATGCCTTTGGTGCAATAGGAGCCATCTTGATGTATCAAAGCACTAAGTACGCATATAAACCCAGACAAGCCTATATGATGTTTATAGTAGGCGTTTCTCTTGTAATCCTAACTTATGTCTCCCTAGAGGCTATTCTGCATTATTGGAAAGGAGTGTAACACCCTTATTGTATATCACATCACCATGGTTTGCTTTTTAACCCCAATCTGTAAGCTACAAAGTTAGTTAAAACATGTAGCGGTATTGTAATTACAAAGATAACTGCAACTAACTCTAAAGTCAATTCAAAGAATGGAAAGGCTAGAATAATTGCTCCCATTATGAAGTCTATTTGATCAATTATTGGTAGCATTTCCCCTGGAGCCATTCCGATTCTTCTTTTAAGGAAAGCCCCTGCCAAATCCCCTAGTAAAGCGCCTAGAGATATAAAAAATCCAAGGCTCATTTGGTATCCTGGAAAAATTATACTTTCAAGAAAGCCAGCAAATGTACCAACGAGGAGCCCGGAGATAAATCCTTTAAAAGTTTTATTTTTTCCAAATATGGGCTTTCCATCTAAAAATTTTCTATCCATATCTATTGGCGTTCCTCCGCCAAATAATACAGGTGCAGCGTTTGCGCAATATGCTGGAAAGATAAACTTTATTGCCTCGCCTAAGATCATGACGTGATTTCCCAATGATGAATCACCCTGTTTTGAATGGGCACAGTCCTGCCTCTTCTATCCTTAAGTGACAAAACTCGCTTGTTTCCTTTCTATTTTTTCTCTCAACCTGAGCCTTTATAACCCTCGGGTTTCCTGTGGTTTTCATTGCAATTATGGTATCCGCCCAGAATTTCAACACCCTATCAGCTACAGGCATTACACCATTAAAACTTTCATCCACTACGCTCCTAACTTGACTAACCACTATTATCGCAACTTTATGAGTTTTAGCTGTCTGTGCAAGCCATGCCATCTGCCTATTTAGCTCCCGATTTAGCTCAAATACTCTTTCTGGCTTTTCAGCTACTTTAGCACGATAGAGAGATGTAAGCGTGTCAATAATTACAAGTCCAAAATTCTTAGTCAGATAATCTGGCAGTCTATCTATTATCATGGTCTGTTCGCTGAAATCTTCAGGTTTCGATAAAATTATGAGCTCAGCTATTTTTTCGAGATCCAAGGCTAACTGTGCTAATCTTTCAATGGAAAAAGTTCCATCACAGTCTATAAATAGAGTTTTGTAACCCAATCTTGCGCAATTTATAGCACATTGCATTGCAAGTGTCGTCTTTGCAGTGTCTTCTTCTCCATAAATCAGACTAATCTCACCGATGCTGAAGCCCCCTTCTAAGATCTCATCAAGGACCTCACAGCCTGTAGGAATTTTCTGCAACATAACTAATCCTTCCTATGTAGTAGGCAACAAAAATAATAATTGTTTGTTGGGACTACTCTTTATGAAAGTGATGAAGGCTAAGATAGCTGTTGCTACAGTGTCTGGAAAGGCGTACTACTTAATAGTTAACGAGTTGAGGAGATATAATGTTCCTTTCATAAGCTTAACCCCCTTTGACCCTATCCCCATGGAAGTGAGAGTAGTGATAACTACTAAGAAAGAGAAGCCGCTCATAAATCATGAAAGGGTTTTAGCTCTTGAAGAAGCTAATGATCCGTTGATCCTAGTCAGCCAGGCCTTGCAGTACGCTGAAGGTAAAAGCTCGTATGAAAAAGTTGTCATAGGCATTGATCCTGGTGAAATCTCAGGTTTGGCGATATTGGCTGACGGTAGAATTATAGGCGCTGAAAATTGCTTTAGCATTGAGGAAACTCTCCGCAAGGTAGATGAGGTTGTCAAAAAGTTTAAGAATATTAATGCTTCGTCAATCATCGTTAAGGTAGGCGATGGCATACCGAGATATAAAGAGCAGCTTCTCCAAGCTTTAGATAAAATTCTGCCTAAAGATGTGATATTAGAAAGCGTGCATGAAGCCGGAACGAGTAGCAACCTTAGGGAGTTTAAGCATAGGAGGGGTTTAAGGGATATCGCCTCAGCTATTCGAATTGCTAAAAGAGATGGTGATAAATTCGTTAGAGGGTAAGGAATATGAAAGTATCCATAGATAAGGGTAAAACTTTGCTTGTTGATGGCCCAGCATCCGCAATATTGTTGTCCGGAAAGGTGGAGGTTTTCGGCCATGCCATGAAGTTAAATGAGAAAATCGTCATCAGAGATGGTAAGCGTATGCCCATAATGGCGGAACAGAACTCAACTTTAGAGTTGCATCTCGGTGAGAATGCTTGTGTTGAAGAGTATGAAGGTAGCACAATCCCTCCGTCCTGGAACATAGCCTATGAGCGTTTGTTGAATGTGGCAGAGAAACCTAGAGTAGCGATGATACTAGGTGCCCCTGACTCTGGAAAAACTAGCTTCTGCACTTACCTAGCAAATAAAATAGTTAGAGACGGCTATAGGGTTGTGATCTTAGACGGAGACCTCGGCCAGTCTGATATCGGTCCACCTTGTAGTTTAGCTTACGCGGTGTTAACTCGACCCGTTACGGATTTGTTCAATCTACCAGCTGAGGATGTCTTCTTTGTTGGTGAAACTTCCCCAAGGAAAGTTGTTGAAAGAGCTATCCAAGGCTTCAGTATGCTGAAGACCAACGCTCTTAAACATAATCCGGACTTTATTATAGTTAATACCGATGGTTGGGTTGATGGAGAAGAAGCAATAAAATATAAGACAAGGATCGCTGAGGAGATAAACCCCCACATATTATTCTTCGTTCAAAGAACTAGCGAACTTACGAATCTGCTAAATGCTTTAGGTTCTCGCAACGTAATGATTGTGGAGTCGCCGCCTGCTATAAAGCAGCGAAGTCGAGAAAAGCGGAAAACGCTAAGGGAGCTAGGATACATAAAATATTTGGCGAATGCAAAAGTTCAAACAATTCCCATCAATTGGATAGAGATAAAGAATCCAGGGTTCCCATATGTTCCAAGCCATAATAGCGTTGATAGCAAGCGTGCTGAAGAGATCAGCAACATTTTAGGCTTTAATCCCATACACATAATGGAATTATCTAAGGAGATATGCATAATCACGGCGGGAGAGAAACTTCCCAACCCGGAAAAAATTAAGAAAATTGAGGAGATGACCGGGAAAAAAGTTAATGTCCAATTAAAGGGAGGGGAAGAGGGATTCATCGTGGCTCTCTATAATGCTTCTGATAAATTCCTTGGGCTTGGGGTTATTCGTGAAATTGATTATCGAAGGAAGACGATTAAGATCATGACACCCGTTTCTGAACGCTTTACTAAGGTCATTGTAGGAAGGGTTAAGCTTGACAAAAACTTTAAGGAGATTCCAATGGGCGCAGAGCACTCAGTTTCAGGGGCTAGTTGAGGTAATAGATGGGCAAAGAGCGTTAACAGGACATTCTTGACATGATGGATTCCTTGCGCGGCAGTACTTTCTGCCAAGCAGTATTAAAAGTATATGGGCATCCATATACTCCTCAGGATTAAAGAGAGACTGAAGAGCCAATCTAACCTTTTCGTAATCGCCATTCTTAGGTGCTAATCCAAGCCTTTTTGAAACCCTATTAATATGAGTGTCAATGGGTATTGTCGGCTTACCTGCGGAAAATAATAGAACCACGTCAGCTGTTTTTGTACCCACGCCAGGTAGCTTCATTAATGCTTTTCTTGCTTCGTCAAATGGCTTTTCAAGAATAGGCTTAAGGGATCCTCCATATTCCTCTAGAATTATCCGCGAAACCTCCCTTATAACCCTGGCTTTATTCCTATATAACCCGGCGATTTTTAGACACTCTTCAATTTTCGCCACATCTGACTTTGCCAAGCTTTCTGGAGTTACCCCAATAGTTTTTGAAAGTCTTTCGAAGGCTTTAATGGTATTTTTATCATTTGTATTTTGCGAGATTATTGTTATGATTAGTGTTTCGAAGGGGTCCATTTTGGAAGTTATCCATGCAGGTTTTGTAAATTTCTCTTGGAGAATGCGTAATATCTCCCGCGCCCTGTTTTGGATCATGCTTTTCGCCTTGAAAGTTAAATAGTGAAGGTGTCAGTTAATAAATGGAACGTAGGTGAACATTGTGGACAGGGCAAGAGTTGTAAAGGATGAAATAGTTGAGCAGAATGTTCGTTTTCTCGCCATTTATCTCGAAACTAAAAATGCGTGTCTGATGCTGTTGAGTGAGAATGAAGATAGGCTTGGAACATTAGCTGTAGCAGTTCCAAGCCCCTCGGGGATGTACAGTGGCTCTGCTTCTTCAATATTGCTGGGAGATAGAAACATAATTTCAGCCAGGTTTTTCGCTGAGTACTTAGCATCTAAGAAGAACAAGATAAGCCTAGTTTCGATATATCTTGAATCATTAAATGAATTTCAAGCTCAATCAATACTTAAAAGGCTCTTGGATAAAGTTTTAACCAGCGAAGAGGCTGAAAAGGAGAAAAGTCTTGCATGAGCTTCAGGCAATTTCTAAATGAGATGGACAGCTGTGGTGAGGTCCTTCGCGTAAAGGATAATGTATCCACAAAATTTGATATGTCCTATGTGATTAAAAGCTTTGATAATGAAGGTCCAATATTGATGTTTGAAAGTGTGAAAGGTTTTAGCACAAAAGTTGTTGCTAATTTATGTGGGACTAGGAAACGGATTTGCAAGGCTCTGGGCGTAGATCAAAGTCAGCTGTATCCAAAATTGCTAGAAGCTTTAAAATCCCCGCGAAAGCCCAGAGTTTTAGAGGCTGATGCATTTGAAGGCATTTGTGAAGAGCCTAACCTGTATAAAATCCCCATATTGACTCATTTTGAGAGAGATGCTGGGCCATACATTACCGCTGCGGTTATTCATGCTAAGGACCCACGTGGCGAAGTTGAGAATGTTTCAATCCATAGACTTCAAGTTTTAGATGAGAAGCATCTGGCGATACGTTTAGTGCCTAGACACTTGTACAAGCTATGGCAAAATGCTAAGGCTTCTGGAGTGGACTTAGATGTGGCCATAGCAATTGGAGTGCATCCTGCAGTGTTGTTGGCGGCGGCTTCCTCTCCGCCCTTTGGCATAAATGAATTTGAAATAGCGAACAGCATCATGAATAATGAGTTAACTCTAATACAATGTAGGAATGTCGATGCATGTGCTCCAATGGATGCCGAGCTAATTCTGGAGGGAAAGATATCAACAACTAAGGAGGTGCCTGAGGGTCCTTTTGTGGATATAACGGGAACATATGACATCGTTAGAAATCAGCCTGTTGTTGAAATAGTTAATGTCATGCGTCGTGAAGATTACATTTATCAAGCCATTCTGCCATCTGGGGCTGAACATAAGTTGCTAATGGGTTTGCCTCGTGAAGCATCTATTTATGAGGCTGTTTCAAAGGTTGTCCCTAAGGTTCATGCAGTTAACCTCTCTTTTGGTGGTGGCGGCTGGCTCCACGCTATAATATCCATAGAAAAACAGCTAGATGGTGATGGTAAAAACGCACTGTTAGCAGCTTTCGCTGCTCACCCGAGCCTGAAACATGCTATTGTGGTAGACTCTGACATTGACGTCTACAATTTAGTTGATGTTGAGTGGGCTATTGCCACACGCTTTCAAGCATCTGAGGACCTCATTGTAATACCAAATGCACGGGGATCAACCTTAGATTCCTCTGCTGATCAAGAGACTGGAACTACGTCAAAAATGGGTATTGACGCAACAATACCCTTCACTAAGCCTAGAGATAAGTTTGAGAGAGCTAAGATACCTGTAAGCGTCAACGCAAAAAAGCTTGTTGAAAAGTTGCTTAACATAAGCAAATAAGCGCCATACTTAAAAAGTACAGTTGCTGCCTTGTGTATTGGTTTATCGACCTATGAAGAAGACTGTTGTGCTTAAAGTCGATCCCAAAGCTCCGAATCCTGAGATCATACGTTTAGCTGCAGACATAATTCGTAATGGCGGCTTAGTAGCTTTTCCCACTGAAACAGTGTACGGTCTAGGAGCTGATGCTCTAAACCCAAAGGCCGTCCTCGAGGTTTTTAAAGCTAAAAATAGACCTCTGGACAATCCTCCCATCGTTCATGTTGCTGATATTGCAGATGTTCACCGACTTGCTAAAGATGTTCCCGCCAAGGCCGTAAAGCTCATGGAGCGCTTCTGGCCAGGTCCATTGACTTTAATTTTAAAGCGATCGGAAATTGTGCCGAGCATAACTGTTTCTGGGTTAGGCACCATAGCTATTCGAATGCCAAAACATGAAGTTGCTCTAGCGCTAATTAGGGAAAGCGGCTGTCCGATAGCGGCTCCAAGCGCTAACATGGCTGGTAGACCTAGCCCAACAACGGCTGAGCACGTCTTAGAGGATCTTGGAGGGCGGATAGACGCAATACTGGATGCAGGGCCAACTCAAGTTGGTGTTGAATCCACAGTATTAGACTTAACCGTGGAGCCGCCTCAAATCTTACGCCCTGGTGGTGTTCCTTATGAAGATCTTAAAGAGTTTCTCGGAGATGTTGCACTCCATCCGGTTGCAGTTGCCAATATGGATTATATAGTTGACGAAGCTCGCTCCCCCGGGATGAAGTATAAACATTATGCTCCTAGGGCTAAGTTGATAGTAGTTGAGGGTGAAACTATAGCTGTTATAAACAAGATTAAGGAGCTTGCCTCAATGTATGTTGATAAAGGTCTTAAAGTTGGCATTTTATCTACTGATGAAACTTCGCCTAAATACGATATAGGTGTTGTTAAGTCTCTTGGAAGTAGAAGTAACCTGCTTGAAATTGCCAGAAGTGTGTTTAAGCTTTTAAGAGAGTTTGATAAGGAGGGGGTTGATATTATCCTTGCTGAGGGAGTGCCCTCCACAGGCTTAGGGCTGGCGGTTATGAATAGGCTTAGAAAAGCTTCTGGCTATAACATAATCAGGGTTTAAAAGTTGTTCTCAGCTAGTTGCCACTTTCATAACTCGTTTAATGCTATAACTTGAGAAAAGCTTATATAGAAGTAATCTTTACGGATTTTTGCTTTTCGTATAAGAAAATTAGTAAAAAGAGGGGTGGCTATGGCAGCCATACCCGGAACGGTACCGGTTTTAATACTAAAGGAAGGTACTGGAAGAACTACTGGAAGGGAGGCTCAGCGAAACAATATAACCGCTGCTAAAATCATTGCGGAGATTGTTAAAACAACTCTTGGACCGAAGGGTATGGATAAAATGCTCGTTAATAGCTTTGGAGATGTCACAATAACCAATGATGGTGCTACAATCCTGAAGGAGATTGATGTTCAACACCCAGCAGCTAAAATGTTAGTTGAAGTTGCTAAAGCTCAAGACAACGAAGTAGGTGATGGAACAACCACCGCTGCTGTGCTAGCTGGAGAGCTTCTATCAAAGGCTGAGGAACTCCTCGACCAGAATATTCATCCAACAATAATAATAGAGGGGTACAGGAAAGCTGCTGAAAAAGCTAGGGAAGTATTGGAGAAGATGGCGCTTCCTGTAAGCATTAAAGATGAACAACTTCTCATCGATGTTGCCATGACTGCCATGGGCAGTAAGGGCGTTGCTGGCGCTAGGGAACACCTTGCTAAGTTGGCGGTTGAAGCAGTAAAGCAAGTAGTTGAGGAGAAAGATGGTAAACTAAAGGCTGACATCGACCTAATCAAGGTTCTAAAGAAGCATGGAAAGAGTCTTGAAGAAACTGAACTAGTACGTGGAATGGTCATAGACAAAGAAGTTGCTCATCCGCAGATGCCAAAGGTTGTTCACAACGCAAAGATCGCCCTATTAAACGCTAAACTAGAAATTGAGAAAACTGAGTTTGATGCTAAAATAAACATTGAAAGCCCAGAGCAGATGAAACTGTTCCTTGAAGAAGAGGAGCGCATGCTCCGTGAAATGGTAGACAAAATCGCCGAAGTAGGCGCAAATGTAGTTTTTTGCGAGAAAGGCATAGATGATCTAGCTCTTCACTTCCTAGCTAAGAGGGGCATTCTTGCAGTTAAGAACGTTAGTAGCAGTGACATGGAGAAGCTTGCTCGAGCTACTGGCGGAAAGATAGTTGCTAACGTTAAAGATCTATCTGCAGAACTGCTTGGCGAAGCAAAAACAGTTGAAGAAGTTAAGATAGGCGAGGATAAGCTAGTGTACGTGAAGGAATGCAGGAATCCAAAGGCTGTGACAATAGTCATTAGAGGCGGTACTGAACACGTTGTGGATGAGGCGGAGCGATCTCTTCATGATGCTCTCTGTGTTGTCCGTAATGCCATCGAAGATGGCAAAATAGTCCCTGGAGGAGGTGCCCCAGAAGCTGAAGTTGCAAGACAACTTAGAGACTATGCTGCTCAAATAGGCGGGCGCGAGCAACTGGCTATTGAGGCCTTTGCTAACGCTGTGGAATCCATACCTCTCACGTTGGCTGAAAACGCTGGCTTAGATCCAGTAGACATCATGGTCGAACTGAGAGCAGCTCATGAGAAGGCAGATGGCTACGCGATGGGCGTGGATGTTTTCACAGGCAAAATAAGAAACATGCTTGAGCTTAAGGTTGTGGAACCTCTGAGAGTAAAACTTCAAGTGATAAAATCAGCTACTGAAGCAGCATGCATGATATTGAAGATCGACGACGTCATAGCTGCTAAAGGAATCGAAAAGGAGAAGGAGAAAGAAAAGAAGCCTAAGGAAGAAACAGAATCTGAATTCGATTAACCCATATAGCTCCATAATTTTTTCTGACACCTTTTAACATCTTTTTGCTCAATAAGAAATAAAACATATTTTCTTGTATCTAATTCTATAAGTCCTCAGGAGGTTGTATTGGAAAATATTGAGTTTGAAGCTCCAACATGGAGCCAAATATACCTCATGCTAATAAAACTAGCTAGACAGATTAAAAAGAGCTCATTTAAACCTGAAGTTATAGTGGGAGTTTCTCGTGGCGGGTGGCCTCCAGCGAGGATCCTTTCTGATCTTTTAGACAATCCGAATCTAGCTAATGTTAAAGTTGAATTTTATGTTGGCGTAGCTGAAACCCGGGAAGAGCCAATTTTAACTCAGCCAGTTTCTGTAGATGTTAAGGGAAAAAATGTGCTTATAGTCGATGAAGTTGCCGATACCGGCAAGAGCCTGCAGCTAATAAGGAGTCACCTCCTTGAGATGGGTGCTAAAGAAGTTAAAATAGCAACCATTTACCATAAGCCTTGGAGTAGCGTTCGCCCAGATTATAGTGTTAAGGAAACAAGCCGATGGATAGTTTTCCCATGGGAGATCCGTGAGACGATAAGGAAGCTTGTTAATAAATTTGGTAGCGATGGCGAAGCCCTAAACAAGAGTGTGGAAAAACTAGTAGCGGCCGGATTGCCTAGAAGTCTTGTTAATTACTTTCTTAGAGATGTGCTTGAGGGGGGAAATTGAAGTTTATCAATGAATTCGGTAAGTACGTGGCTTTCGCCGGGTTCAGAGAAGTCAGGATAAGTGATGTTGATTTTTTCATTAAGGAGGTTCGCTCCAAACTTGATTCTAGAGTTGTCTATCAGTTTTTTAACGCAAATTTCGTTGCTACTTGGAAACATTTATTTTTTGCAGTCCTTAATGCCTTAAAGGCCTTTGAAAGTGGCAGTAACATCTCGAGAAGCTTAGCTATTGAGATACTTCTCTACGCCTCAGCTCAGCGTCAAATTCAAAAAGCTATGGATCTAATAGGTATAACGCCTAAAACTACTGAGATAGCAGTACTGGTTATGGGTGAAACAACTGAACAAGTTGAATCTGCTTTTTCACTTATTTCAAATCTTATCCCTGGAAAAAGGGATGATGAAGTTTTATCCCTTTCACATGAAAAGATTAAGGCTTTATGCGAAGCATTCAGAATATCTCAAAATGAGATTTCCGCAATTTCCAACAACAATTTAGAGGACGCAATTGTACATCTTATAATTGAGCGAATGGCTCTTTTAGCAGTTCAGCATTAATTATAAAGCTTTTTCCTTAGTTACAGATAAAACATCCTCTGGCTTTATGAGGGACATCCCTGTTAATCCACCTATAACCTCAACTAGAACTATTTTGTCAGGCTTTTCGAGATCAACTTTCCTATTTATCTTTGAAGCTATCGCTTCTATTATGCTTCTAGTGGAGGTCTCGGTAAACCTTTTTTCAACGGTCACCCTAAATGTTTCATTTTCACCTATTCTATTTTCAAACTCATGGGCAACTCGACTTATCTCGTCTATATCTGTACGCACAACTCTTTCTATTGGTATGACTCTAAGAAGATAGCGAAATTCATACGGTCTTTCTTGGAGAATCCTCCTAAATCTTTCTATAACTTCGAACGGGTTTAAAGAAGTTTTTGCAACTATAAGGCCTGAAACGTTTGTTCTCTCTATTATTGGTGTGGCATCGCCAACTTGTCCTAGAAGATACCATAATTCAGAGCATGCCTCTTCCTCATTCCCTCTATATGTTGTTACCACGAGGTTAAAATCTCTTAGCAGGATGTTTCCACCCCATTTTTATTGGGTCAGCGCAGGTTAGTGGCTCTCACAGCTTTAAAGCTCCCAGCCGTCGCCTCACATCATCCCAGAAGAAACAATAAGATAATGGAGTTTATTAATTTTGACCTAGCAGAGCTGGAGGGTTATGGTGTGCGTGATGTGCAAAAGCCTGTGATTGTCGCTCACGGCGGTGCAGGACCATGGAGTATTGATGACGGTCAAGCTGCTCTTGAGTGGATCAAGAAGGCGGTTTCAGCTGGTTTCAGTATTATGCGATCTGGCGGAAGTGCTGTTGACGCTGTAGTTGAAGCGGTATCCGTTATGGAAGATTCTGGAGTATTTAATGCAGGATGCGGATCAATATTAAATCTCGAGGGCTTTATAGAGGTTGAAGCATCAGTTATGGATGGTGGCTCTCTAAAAGCTGGAGCAACCGCCCTCCTAAGAAATGTGCAAAACCCGGTTAAATTAGCATGGGTCATTATGAATCAAACCGACCACGTTATGATCGCTGGAGATGGAGCTGAAAAACTGGCCAGACTATTAAGCTTGGAGCGTAAGCCTCAAGTAAGTGAGAAACAGCTTAGGTATTACCAAAAATTAAAGCAGGCTTTAATTGACGGTAAATTTGAGCTCCAAAATCTCGTTCAGTTAATAAGAAGGCATCCTGAGCTTCTTATACGTGGAACCGTGGGTGCCGTAGCCTTGGACGTGAATGGAAATGTTGCAGCTGCAACATCCACCGGCGGCTTTCCGCTTAAGCTTCCAGGAAGGATAGGCGATTCCTCCATCATAGGATGTGGAACTTACGCTGATAATAAGAGTGGAGCCTGCTCCGTTACGGGTTTGGGAGAAATAGCGATAAGGTTGACGCTGGCTAGTAAAGTTTGCAGCTACATGGAATCCGGCATGGATGCTCAAACCGCTGTTGAAAAAGCTGTGCAGATTGTAAATGAGAGGATAAAAGAGCCATACCGCCCCATAGGCTTGATAGCCCTCGACATTAATGGTGGGATAGGCGCTGCCCACAACACTCTAGGAATGTGCTGGGCTTACCTTAGATCAGGTATGAAAGAACCTGTAGCCAGCCTTAAGGCGAAGATGCTGTGCTAAACCTTTTTAAGCGCTACTAATACACCAACATTATTCTCGACACCCGCCGAACAAAAATGTTAAAATGGTCTTAGCATGCTCAATTGTATGCCAACACTGGAGGTGAATAGTCTCATGTTCGAGGAAGAGGAAGAATGGGAAGAAGAATGGGAAGAGGAAGAGTGGGAAGAAGAGGAGGAATGGTAAAAAATTAAAAACTCACCATCCTTTCCCTTTTTAAGTAAATTTTTTATCACAACATTTTTTAGATCTCGTTCAGGTAATTGATGACCCTTAAGTTGGAATAGTTAGCGTTGATGGTGGATATGCCCCGGGTGGCTGTATTAGATGCTGATAAGTGTAAGCCAAAGCGTTGTGATAGAGTATGCTATCGTTTCTGTCCAATGGTTAGGAGCCGTGTTGAAGCTATCCGCTTTGAAGATAATCGACCAGTTATCGTTGAGGCGTTATGTTCTGGGTGCGGTATTTGCGTTAAAAAATGTCCATTCAAAGCTATTTCCATCGTTAATTTACCCAATGAGTTGGAGGCTGAATGTAGCCATAGGTTTGGGCAAAACTCATTTAAGCTCTATAGGCTTCCGGTCCCGTTGCCTGGCGTCGTATTGGGGTTGCTTGGAAAGAATGGAATAGGAAAGACAACTACACTAAAGATCTTATCAGGCGAGATAAAGCCTAACCTTGGAAGGTATGATAATCCTCCTGATTGGGGTGAGATAATTAAGTACTTCCGGGGTTCAGTGCTTCAGGAATACTTCCAGAGAATTAGTGAAGGCAGACTTAAAGTTGTACATAAGCCTCAATATGTCGATAAGATTCCAAAGGTGGTCTCCGGGAAGGTTGGTGAAATACTTGAAAGGGTGGACGAAAGAGGCGCTCTTAAAAAAGTTGCTGAACAACTAGATTTAAAGAACTTATGGGATAGACCTCTTGAGGCACTAAGTGGTGGGGAGCTTCAGCGAGTAGCTGTTGCAGCGGCCTTATGTAGGGAGGCCGATGTATATCTTTTCGATGAACCATCTAGTTATCTTGACGTAAAACAGCGTCTTCAAGTTGCAAAAGCCATACGAAGCTTAAAGGATTATGGGAAAATGATCATTGTGGCGGAGCATGACCTAGCAGTTATAGACTACCTTTCTGATCAGATATGTCTCTTTTATGGAGAAGCTGGCGTGTATGGTGTAGTGTCACATGTCCATGGTGTTCGAGTGGGGATAAATCTATACTTAGAGGGCTACCTCCCCGACGAGAATATAAGATTTAGGAAGGAAGCCATAATCTTCCATGAAAAACCGCCCACCTCAAGCTTTAAGTCAGGTGAAGTACTTCTTAAATGGGGCGAGCTTGAGAAGAATTATGGAGACTTTAAGCTTACAGCTAAACCCGGAGAGATAGTAAAAGGCGAAATTATTGGGATACTGGGGCCAAATGGTATAGGAAAAACGACATTTATTAAAATCTTGGCTGGAGTTGAGAAGCCTGATAAAGGGGAGCCATTTGAGAAGCTTACTGTAAGTTACAAGCCTCAATATATATCCGCTGAATATGAGGGTACCGTTCAGGAGCTTTTGATGGCGATTGCTAAAGAAGCTTTCGCATCAAGTTGGTATAAATCTGAAATAATACAGCCCTTAGGTTTGGATAAGCTTCTAGATAGGAATGTTACTGAACTCAGTGGTGGAGAGCTGCAGAAAACAGCGATTGCAGCCTGCCTGTCAAGGGAAGCTGACCTTTATCTGTTAGACGAGCCTAGCGCCTACTTGGATGTGGAGGAAAGGCTTAACATGGCTAGAACTGTTCGTAGGGTTATAGAGTCCAGAGGCGCCACAGCGTTTATTGTGGAGCACGACGTAGTTGTACAGGACTTTATCGCTGACAGGCTGATGATATTTACCGGTAGGCCAGGAATCTTCGGCGTTGCTTTCCCCCCTGTTAACCCCAGGGATGGAATGAATATGTTCCTCAAGGAGGTGAATGTAACCTTTAGGCGTGACCCTGTTACAAAAAGACCTAGGGTGAATAAGGAGGGCTCAAGACTTGATGTTTACCAGAAGGAAATAGGCGAGTATTATTATGTGTCTTACGCTGGAGATGAGGAGGATTAAAGTTTAACTTGGAATGTTTATGGTTTAAGCAGTTATTCCATTATTCGCTTATTCATGCTTGGCATAGTTAAGTTAAAGAATAGGCGGCGTATACGTAAAAGGTGATTTGGTGGAGACGAGTGTCAGAGGCGACCTTTGAGGAAATAAGTGCTTCCGACTTTTTCTATCGCAATCGTGACATAGCAGGCTTTTCTAACCCCTCAAGAGCCATATTTGCCGCTATAAGGGAGCTTGTGGAGAACTCGTTGGATGCAGCTGAAAGCATAATGGTTCCACCGGATATTTACGTGCGTTTATCCTTTGAAAAAAACGTAAGCAAGGAGACACAGATTTACAGGCTTCGCGTTGAGGACAATGGGACAGGGATACCTCCCAGGCATATTCCCTTAGCCTTCGGTCAAGTTCTCTATGGTTCTAAGTATAAGCTGAAGCAGCAGAGGGGCACTTTTGGGCTTGGAGGTAAGATGGCGATACTTTATGGGCAAATAACAACCCATGAACCAGCCACCATAATTTCTAGCACAGGCTCCACGCACATCTTCATGTTCAAGATAATGATAGATATTCAGCGAAATCGCCCCATAATTATGGATCGTAAAGTACTCCTCAATAAGAGTGGTTGGCGTGGAACCATTGTTGAATTCGCCCTTGAAGGCGACTACTTCAGGGCGATGCCTAAAATTATAGAGTATTTCAAGCAGACTGCGATTGTTAATCCATATGCTAATTTAACCTTTGTAGACCCGAGAGGTAGACTCTATAGGTTCACTCGCGCCACAACCGTTATGCCTGAGCCTCCTAAAGAGACATTACCCCACCCCTATGGAGTTGATGTAGAGCTTCTTCAGCGTCTGATACAGATAACCCCCCATGAGAACATGCTTGATTTCTTAAGGAATCACTTCCATAGGGTTGGGCGGAAGACTGCTGAGAAGTTTTTGGAATTCAGTGGCATTGATGCATCTAAAAACCCAAAGAAGCTCTCCCACGAGGAAGTTGTTAGATTAGCTCAGAAGCTTAAGGAGTTTAAGGAGTTTATACCTCCAGATGCGAGTTGCCTATCGCCTTTAGGCGAGGAGCTACTTAGGACAGGGATCCTTAAGGAGCTTAAGCCTGAGTTCGTAGCTGTTCACCAACGGAAGCCTGCCACATATTCTGGGCACCCTTTTATAGTTGAAGCGGCTATAGCTTATGGTGGGGAAATACCGGCAAAAGGCCAGTTTCTACTCTATCGATTTGCAAATAGGATCCCTCTACTGTATGATGAAGCAAGCGATGTAGCTACTAAGGTCATAAACTCGATGAATTGGCGAAGGTATAAGGTTACTCCAGACATGCCCATAGCCATAGTTGTACATATATGCAGCACAAAGGTTCCATACAAAACTGTTGGGAAGGAGTTTATAGCTGATAGGCCAGAGGTTCGTAGAGAAATAGCTAACGCCCTAAGGGAGGTTGCGAGGCAGCTTCAGCGTTTCCTATCTAAGAAAGAGCATGTGAATAGAGAAAAAAAGAGAATGGGCGTTTTCAGCAAGTATCTGCCGAAAATAGCTCAGTTTTCAACCAAGCTTGCAGGTAAAGAGAAGCCTCCAGATATAGAGAAACTTTTGAGGAGTGTGAGCCGGCTTGAACTCGAATAGTGCTGGAAGCGTTGTTGAGAGGAGAAAGGTCGTCTTAGAAAGGTTAAGACGGCTGGGTGAAGAAATCTATGAACAGCTAGATAAGGGGATCTTCCCGTCTATTGAGATGCCGAGCCGGTCAATAGAAAACATTTACTATGATACCAAGCTACGGCAGTATGTTTTAGGCGACAAGAGAGTTAGACGAAGCGTTAGAAATATCCGTCACTTAAGGTCTTTCACTCAGCTCATTTGGGCTGCACTATTTTCCTACGAGCTCACCTCTCAGAGAAAAACGTCAACCCTTAGAGATGTTTACTATTCAGCCCAAGCATATGAGATGAGCTTTAAAGACCAGCAGGAGTCGAATAATATAATTACAGATCTTGAAACTGTTTTAGGCTTCTCTAGAGAGGATTTTAACATATTCCCTGAGGAAAGGTCAGCTGTGTTTGGAGACCTGACAATAAGGTATACCGTCCCAGGCTACGAAGGTAAAACCCTAAACCTAACTTCACACCCGGACGGTGTAATGATAGGTCCCGCTTTAACCTCCGCCGAGTTTGTTGAAACCTCAGCAGATAAAGTTATCGCAATCGAGAAGGGCGGCCTTTTCACACGATTTATAGAGGAAAATGTCCATAAACGTTTTAACGCCATTCTCGTACTTACAGCGGGGCAAGCTCCTCGGGCAACACGCCACTTTATAAGGAGATTAAATAGAGAGTTAAAGCTTCCAGTTTACATATTCACAGACGGTGACCCTTGGGGCATGCATATTGCCATGGTTATAATCTCCGGCTCAGCTAATGCAGCTCACCTTAGGGACTTGACGACTCCTGATGCTAAGTGGAGTGGTGTATGGGCTACTGACATAGTAAATTATAAGTTGCCAACAGACCCCCTTGACGAAATAGATATTAAGAGGCTATATGAACTTCAAAGAGATCCAAGATATCAAAATGATCCTCTATGGCAGCGGGAGATTAACACCTTCCTCAAGATAAGGCGAAAGGCTGAGCAAGAGGCTTTCAGCCGCTATGGTTTAACCTATATTGTTGATGAATATCTCCCTGCAAAGCTGGAACAAACTAAATAGGCTAGGAAAATTAAAATAGCTTCAAGATGTCAATTAAAGACTCGTCATTGAGGGTCGCCTGATGAGTCTTGGTAAAAGCCCTAATGTAACTGCAGCTTTAAGATTTTTCGGTTTTATACTTTTCATAGTAGGAGCTGTTTTCGCCTACTTTACATTCACAAGTAGTGATGTTTTAAGCATTTATACCGGGTTGTTTGCTTTTCTAAGTTTTGCTTTAGTGATTATTGGGCTTTTAATGGTTATAGCTAAGATAGAGACTTGACGACGTCTAACTAATTGTTTATCAAATGGTAGGGTTTATTTAGTGCGATGAGGTTTGCCTTATTTGCTACTATGGAAAGATGATGTATCATGTCTATTCGCCAACCAATTGTTTGCGTTCTCGGTCATGTAGACACGGGTAAAACTTCGCTTTTAGACAAGATTAGAAAAACAAGTGTACAGGCTCGAGAAATCGGTGGTATGACTCAACACATAGGCGCTAGCTTCTTTCCTGTAGATACTCTTAAGCAGATGGTTGGACCGCTGCTTTCAGCCCTAAAAGCTGAAATCAAAATTCCAGGCTTGCTGATTATTGACACTCCAGGACATGAAGCTTTTGCAAATCTGCGTAAGCGGGGAGGAAGTGTAGCTGATATAGCTATACTTGTAATTGATATCCTTAAGGGTTTTGAGGCTCAAACTTATGAGTGTATTGAAATTTTGAAGGCGCGTAAAACGCCCTTCATAGTGGCTGCTAATAAAATTGATAGAATCCCAGGGTGGAAATCCCATCCTGACGCCCCTTTCTTAAAGGCATATCAGCTTCAGGATCCACATGTACGGGATGCTTTAGACAATCGTATATACGAAATAATCGGGGTTTTCTCCCGCCTTGGGTTTAGAGCGGATCGATTTGACCGCATTAAGGATTTCACGCGCACAGTTGCTATAGTCCCTACGAGCGCTAAAACCGGTGAGGGTATAGTCGAGCTTATTGCCGTTCTTGTAGGTTTAACACAGCAATACTTAACTAAGCGCTTGCAGATAACCGGTGGACCTGCCAAGGGCACGGTTTTAGAAGTTAAGGAAGAGCCGGGTTTAGGGTTAACTGTGAACGCTATAATTTATGATGGAGTTCTTCGAAGAGACGACTTGATAGTTATTGGAGGTAAAGAAAAGCCTATTGTAACTCGCGTACGCGCCATTCTTGTCCCTAAACCATTAGATGAAATTAGAGATCCTAGGGATAGATTTACAACTGTAGAATCTGTTTCAGCTGCTGCCGGCGTTAAGATAGTGGCTCCTGATTTGGAGGGCGTACTAGCTGGCGCACCATTATACGCGGTGGCTGAGGGTGAATCGCCTGATGATTATATTAGGCTTGTAGCTGAAGAGATTGAACGTATAAGAATAGCTACAGATACGGATGGTGTTGTCCTAAAGGCTGATACTTTAGGCTCTTTAGAGGCTATTGCTGAACATCTCCGCCGTAACAATATCCCCATTAGGCTGGCTGACGTCGGCGACGTCTCTAAGAGAGACGTAACTGAGGCTTCGGTGGTTAAAGAGCATGAGCCCTTGTATGGTGTGGTTTTAGCATTCAATGTTAAGGTACTTCCAGATGCCGAAGAGGAGGCGAAAAGCAAGGGGGTAAAAATATTCCAAGAAAAGGTGATTTATCACTTAATAGACAACTATCTTTCATGGTTTAAAAGCCAGCGAGAGGCTAGGATTGAGCAGGAATTCGCCTCACTTATTAAGCCTGCAAAAATACGCATCCTTGAGGGGTATGTATTTCGGAGGGCTAAACCAGCTATAGTTGGGGTGGAGGTTTTAGCTGGAAAGATAATGCCCAAGTTAACGTTAATCCGTGCTGAGGATGGGGAAGATATTGGCGAAATCATGCAGATTCAGGATAAGGGGCAAGCTATACCAGAAGCAAACCAAGGCATGCAAGTTGCCATAAGCCTCAATAAACCTATTGTTGGTAGGCATATTTTCGAAAATGATGTCCTCTACGTTAAGGTGCCTGAAGCTCATGCTAAGCTACTCCTTGAAAAGTTTTTTGATAAGCTTACTCCCGAGGAACAGGAAGTTTTGAAAGAGTATATTGAACTAAGGAAGAAAAACATACCATTCTGGGGTCTATGATAGCAGGTGGATGTTGCCTATGCGAACGTTTGTAAGATGTCTTCGAGCAGCTTTAAAGCATTCTTCAGCTTGCTTCCGACTTGTTGTAGGTAAATCGTTCATTACATAGCAAGGGTAAAATGCTAGGAGCGTATAGGGTATCTCAGGATCTATGCTACTTATGAACTTAGCGATATTCTCCACTTCCTGTGCGTCTACATAGCCTGGAACAAGTAATGTGCTGGCTGATAAAACGGGAAGCTCTCTGCGTTTATCATAAAATTTCCTGCCAATATTTAGAAAATTTTCAATAGCAGGCTTGTTAGAGACTCCACAGAGGGCTACATTTAATTCTTCACTCCATGCCTTTAAATCAAATTTTATATTGCCCCCGCTACTAATGGCGTATTCCGCTGCTTTCTCTGCAAGTTGGGGTTTCATATACCCATTTGTCTCCCAGCAGACGCGTAATATTCTGCCAGCTTTTTCTGCATTCTCTAGGGCTATGCGGCTTGTTTCAAGGGAATGAATTATCTGAGGCGATGGATCTCCCCCAAAGTAGCATATGCACGAAACTTGTGCGTCTAATGCTTTCTCTGCTAATGCTTTGGCGCTAACGACTGGCATGCGTTTTGCTGAGAGGTTGCGGAAATGCCAATTCTGGCAGAATAGGCAGTCATAGCTACATGCTCCATAGAAGACGGCCAAGTTGTAGTAGCCATACTCTGCTTCAGGCTTATAGGCGTATTTTGGGTAACCTCTACCCGTGCACCCTGGGCAAAACCACCAACTTACGCAGTTAGTGGGCAGGCTATCGTAATACCATTCTAATATGCCACTTTCAGCTGTTCCTCCATAACGTATTAATCGCCCATTAACATTTTCAACAAGTCCACAAAAACCGCTTTTTCCCTCCCCTATCTTGCACTCATTTGCACATCCGCCGCATGGTATTCCGTCCGGATCTTTAGGCGGTTCTGGAGGCAACCCATAAACCGACCGGCTTTCAAAGTGCACCCTCTTTGCTACTAATAGGGCTTCATCAACCCTGCTTCTTATACAACTTAGGCAAACTCCTAATTTTCCCGAGATTAAAGGAGACTTCTCATTGCATACTAGGCATTTTCCCATTTTAAGACCATAAATGATAACGTAATTCACACCTAAAAATTTAAGGAGCGATGGTGGTTAGGTGTAAAAGTTGCTTAATGGTGTAAGAAGCAGTGAGGTTCATCTATAAAATGTTGAGGGTTAGCCTCCGCCTACCGGTGGTATTATTGCTAAAATATCTCCATCCTTTAATGTTGTTTTCAATCCATGAAGTGTTGATGCACTTCTGCCATTAACCAGAAATTGGAGGAAATCTCTAACATTTCCTGTTCTATCGTCGTATAGGTACTCCTTAAATTTATCACCATACCTCCTTACAAGTTCATTTATCACCATTTCTATTGTTACTTTATCCTCATCGGGAAACTCTAGAAGATCCTCCTTCTTGCCTGCAATTTCTCTAAGTACCGTAAAGAAGCGCACCAAAACCTTCAAATCTATACACCGCATAGTGAAAGGAAAAACTTAAAATTAATATTTACGCCGTGAACTTAAGGTTTCAGCAATGGAGCTGTTAACGCTTCTGATAATCGCTTTAAGCCTTGCTTTAGATGCTTTTAGTGTGTCAATAGCCTGTGGGCTCTCGGAAAAAACCTCAGGCATGGGTAAGTCGCTTGTTTTGGCTTCTTCCTTCGGGATCTTTCAATTCATTATGCCTCTAATAGGATGGAATATTGGATTTATAACCGCTGAACTAGTGGCTGAGGTAGATCATTGGATAGCTTTTGGAATTTTATTGCTTATAGGTTTGAAAATGCTTAGAGAAGCAGCGAATCCTACTCGTCAGTTTCATGGAATAAAGCTAACCCCCCATAGTCTCCTAATGTTATCTATTGCCACAAGTATTGATGCTTTTGCGGTGGGCTTAAGCTTTGCTTTCATAGGTGTGGGCATAACGTTGCCTGCTTTTGTTATTGGTCTAGTGGCTTTTACTCTATCTTTGGTAGGCGTGATGTTAGGTAGGTTTTTTAGACATTTCTTGAACTTTAGAATGGAGGTTTTTGGGAGCTTAATCCTGATAATTATCGGAATTAAAATCCTCATTGATCATCTTCAATGATTAGAAAGGTTCTTGACGCTATTGGGTTTTTCGCAATGATTTCTCTGATATTGGTGGGAAAAATTTATATTGCAGCGCATTTTGCTATCAGGTGGTAATCCTTTTAGTGAAAGGAGGTAAAAAGATATGGCTTACTTAACGACAACAACTTCAGGTCAGCCTGTCTTAATATTGAAAGAGGGGACTTCTCGTAGTCGCGGCAGAGAAGCTCAGCATAATAACATTATGGCTGCCCGCATTATAGCTGAAGTTTTGAAGACAACATTAGGGCCTCGCGGCATGGATAAAATGCTAATAGATAGCCTCGGCGACATAACTATAACTAATGATGGTGCCGCCATCCTTGACGAGATTGAGGTTGAGCATCCAGCTGCTAAAATGATGGTTGAGATAGCTAAAACTCAAGATGATATGGTTGGCGATGGAACCACAACCGCTGTTGTATTGACCGGGGAACTTCTAAGAAAGGCTGAGGAACTTTTAGAGCAGAATATTCATCCAACTGTGATAGTAAGCGGTTATCGAAAGGCTGCACAAAAAGCCATTGAGGTAATTAATAAAATTGCAAAAACCGTGGACGTTGATGACAGGCAAATTCTACGTAAAGTAGCTTTGACATCTATGGCTAGCAAAGCTGTTGGTACTGCCAGGGAGCACCTTGCTGAAATCGCTATAGACGCTGTAAAGCAAATTGTTGAGCATAGAGGCGACAGGATAATAGCCGACATTGACAATATTCAAATAATAAAGAAAACCGGCAAAAGCCTCCTTGAGTCCCAGCTAGTTAAAGGCGTAATAATCGACAAGGAAGTTGTTCATGCAGGAATGCCTAAGAAGGTCGTAAATGCTAAAATTGCACTCCTTGATTGCCCATTAGAGATTGAGAAGACAGAATTCAGCGCTGAAATAAGAATTCGTGATCCCAAACAAATGAAGGCCTTCCTAGATCAAGAGACTAAAATGTTGAAGGAAATGGTGGATAAGATAAAGGCTACGGGCGCAAATGTAGTGTTCTGCCAGAAGGGCATTGATGATATGGCTCAACACTTCCTAGCGAAGGAAGGCATCCTAGCAGCTAGACGTATAAAGCAATCTGACATGGAGAAGCTTGCGCGGGCTACAGGAGGGCGAATAGTTACGGACATAGACGACTTATCACCTCAAGATCTTGG
>Ga0105163_1000438_pt1 | contig 24897 bp, 28 predicted proteins | sample JNZ110809AmetaG_FD_81531 | JGI IMG/M metagenome (GOLD analysis project Ga0105163, IMG submission 81531) | Hot spring microbial communities from Jinze hot spring, China to study Microbial Dark Matter (Phase II) - JNZ 110809A | ecosystem: Environmental > Aquatic > Thermal springs > Hot (42-90C) >... | reverse complement strand
TTTTTGGATGTAGGACATGGAGATTCCATCTTTGTACAGTTACCATTAGGGAGCACCATGTTGATCGACGGAGGGACTGCAGTAAATGATTTTGACACAGGAAGAAATATTGTAGCTCCATTCTTGTGGTCACAAAGGGTTTTAAAAGTTGATTATGTAGTTTTAAGCCATGCCGAGCCAGATCATTATGGAGGATTGCTTTTCATACTGAAAAACTTCAAACCAAAGGAATTTTGGTATGCGGGTGAGTCATTACCAGATGAATTGGTAAAAGTTTTAAATGACTTAAAAAAACAAGGGCTAGTGATAAGGAAATTAAAAAGAGGGGATACAATGCGAGTATCTGGTGTTGACATTTTTGTGCTTCACCCTCCAGAAAATTGGTCATCAGATCCCAATGATAGTTCTTTAGTTTTGAAAATAGAAAAAGCCAATAGATCCATACTCTTTACAGGGGATATCAGCAAAAAAGTGGAAATAGAGCTCTTAAAATCAATTAGCGAACTAAAAGCAGAAGTGATAAAGGTTCCCCATCACGGTTCTAAATATTCCTCATCCTATTCTTTTTGCCAAGCAGTAAGTCCTAAAATTGCAATCTTTTCAGTAGGGAAGAATAACCCGTACGGTCATCCTTCTGAAAAAATCATACAACGCTATAAAGGCATTGGAGCAATAATTTTACGTACAGATACTTGTGGAGCAATAACACTAACTGCAGATGATTACGGTTGGAGAATTTCTACTTATTTAAAATGTAATCTTTACCCTTAAATCTTATTACAAAGTTTTCACCGATTTGAAAAGCATATTGTCCCAGTTGGTAAAAGGCAAGACGTGAAATCTTTGCAGGAAATTTCCTATCTTTAACTTTACAATAAGGTATCCCCTTGGAACTTAAATAAAATGTGTCTAAGTCAAGTATTTCTTCTGTTCCATCATTAAGGTGTATTTTAAAAACGTCATCTTTTTTTTCGATCCATTTAACGATAAAAACGGTGTCTTCTACTTCAACAGGTTCTTTATACCCCTCCCACTCAATCCAATAATTACCTTTATCATCTGTTCTTAAGTTGTTTAAAAATTCTTTTATGATATCCTTTCTAATTATTTCCTGATCGCAATAATACCAGCGGCCTTCGCTATCTACTCGAATTAAAGCCTTATCCTTCATCACCGAGCCTTTTTGATTTTTCATATGCTGCGTAGATGGCTTCCATTATGGCTGCCCTTACTCCCCAGCGTTCCAAAACAAACATCCCTTCCGCTGTAGTCCCTGCCGGGGAAGTAACCTCTTCCCTAAGAATAGCAGGATGTTTACCAAGTAACACCATTTTAGCAGTCCCCATTACCGTTTGAGCCGACAATATCAGGGCGTCCTCTCTTTTTAATCCCAACCTAACCCCTGCTTCGACCATAGCTTCTATAAAGAGAGACACATATGCAGGACCACTACCACTTAAGCCAGTTATCGCATCCATTTTGTTTTCTTCTACGATAATCACCTTCCCCATGGTACTAAGCAAAGAAACTACTTGATTGATATCTTCTTCTGATGCCTCCGTTCCTTTGCATACTGCAATCGCTCCTTCATTTACCAAAAGCGGGAGATTTGGCATTACACGTATAACCTTTGCATTTTTCTTCAGTACTGAAATAATCTTCGATATCTTCAAACCTGCTATAACTGATACAATAATTTTTTTCTCTGTAATAAAGGGGCTTATTTCTTCAAGAACATCAATAGCTTCTTGAGGTTTAACAGCAATCCACACTATATCAGCTTTTTTCGCAATATGGGAATTGTTTTCATAAACCGATATACCGAGTTCTTCAGCTAAACGACACCGCTCTTTAGACTTATCTGATGCTATTATTTCCTCTTTTTTTAAGCTTCTTAAGAAACTATTAATAAGTGCTAACCCTATTTTCCCTATCCCAATAACACCTACCACCATGGAGTTTTTATAATACTTAGTTATTGATAAATTGTCAATGCAATTAGTATTTATATCCTCTTGAAGTGACCATTTTCGATTTTTTTATAAAAGTTTGGGAATTGCCAACTATTATAGTAGTATCCATCTCTATAGGGTAATTTTCTAACTCTACTAAACTTGTTATCCAAAATTTACATCCCTCTCGGTATGCTTTTTTTACTATTGCAACAGGTGTATTAGGTTTTTTATATTGAAGCAAAATTTCCTTTATTTCTTTTATCCTATCACGATTTTTGCTTCGAGGGTTTAACAAAACCAATACAAAATCTGCAGCAGCTGCTTTCCTAAGCCTATCTTCTATAAGCTCCCATGGGACTAAACGATCGGATAAGCTAATGACCGAAAAATCGCCAATCAAAGGGGCTCCTACTAGAGAAGCTGCTGCATTAATGCTAGAAATACCAGGTATTATTTCCACATCTATGGTATGATCTTCAAGTAACTCAAATACAATTCCAGCCATCCCGTAAACACCAGGATCACCTGCACTTACAATGCTTACTATTTTACCGCTTGCAGCCTCTTCTAGCGCTCTTTTAGCTCTTTCTACTTCATGGGTCATGCCGTACACAAGAAGTTTTTTGTCTTTAATGATAGGTTCTATCAATTTAACATAAGTACTATATCCTATTACCACATCAGACTCCCTTAAAGCCTTTACAGCCTGTGGAGTAATAAGCTCTAAATCACCTGGTCCAATTCCCACCACATAAAGCTTACCTTTTGGCCTAAACGCAACTTCAGCTAAAGCAAAAGTGACGTGATCAAAAACCCTCTTAGGAGCTATTAATACTCCTCCACTTGCTAAAAGAGCTGCTTGCTCTGAGAGTGAATCTATTCCTATGGCCTTCTTCACCTTATCAGAAGAGCTAACAGATTTTACCTTTCTTAATTCCTCTTCTGAATAACCAAGGATTTCCACTTTCAAAGCTTCCTTCAAAGAAACAATAACTGGATGTTGTACTTTGCGTCTAAGTGTCGCTATAGCCTTGATAGCTTCAGGTAAAACTCCTAAAGAATCCAGCCATTTCTGCAATGTGACTTTAACATATTCTGGATTTACTAAATCGTGAAAACCTATCCCAACAAAAAGATTTTGGGGGACAAACTGTACTTTACTTTCTAACGAAACAAATTTACGATTAGAAATCAATATGTCGGCTTTTTCTGGGTCTTCCACTTCTTCTATACCTTTTGGTAAATTAATGTGAACTTTTTTATCGACAAACGCTAAAAGTTTTCCATTATTCAATAACTTTTCTTGTATCGATGGTAACTTTGATTTATTAATTATACGGAACCCCAATTTTTTAGCCCAAAGATCTAAAGCTTCAACTTCCCATAGGTCAGAGGAAGTTGATATAACAACTTGTGCTCCCAATAAGGTAGATATCTCATTTGCCAAGTGATTTGCTCCTGCTAAATGTCCTCCGCAGAGTGGTATAACAAAATTACCTTTTTCATCGATTACTAACACTGCAGGGTCTTTCTCTTTGTCATGAAGAAGGCGTGCTATGATACGAACTACAATCCCTGTAGCCATTACAAAGATCAAGAAGTTATTTTGTTTCCATAAAGAGTCTACTAGTTTCGGTTCTAATCTCCTAACATTGGCATTAGGATAAAAAGGTCTTAATTTTTCTATCAATTTATAACCGCGGTCACTTATGTAAATAAACACTATATTTCCCTTATCGTGCTTCATGTTTTTTATTCCCATAAAGTTTGGACCTTTTCCCAAAGGGTTCTTTTATTGCCTTTAAAGCTTCCCCGACGTATATAAGTGCTGTCCTTTTGATGGAATTTCTTTCAATAATCAGATCAAGCTCAGAAAGTTTTCCTAAGAAGACTTGTCCATCTGGCCAAGTTATTTTGTGCAGAACCGCTATCGGTGTGTCCCCCGGTAGTGTTTCTAACAAAGTTTCTTTGAGTGGTTTTACCAAAGAAGTGCTCAAGAAAAAGACCATGGTAGCCCTAAGTGAAGCTATTCGCTTTATTTCCTCTTTTGTAAGCCCTCCTGTATTTCCTTTAAACCTCAATAATATGACAGCTTCTGAAATCTCGGGTACCGTGAGTTCTACGGCCATAATCGCTGCTCCAGCCATGGCTGATGACACTCCAGGGATAACCTCATAAGGTATTCCCCTTGATTTCAGCTCTTCCATCTGTTCTTGGATAGCGCTGTAAATACTCGGGTCACCGCTTACAAGCCTAACGACATCTTCACCCTTTTTAACGTGTTGTTCCATTAAATCAACTAACTCCTCCAAAGCCATCTTTGAAGAGTCAAAGAGCGTAGCTCTTATGCCCTTTATTATCTCAGGATTCAACAGACTACCAGGGTAGATGACACACGAAGCAGTTTCAAGAAGCCTCTTGGCTTTGACCGTTAGAAGCTCCGGATCTCCTGGACCCGCCCCTACGAAATATACTTTTCCTAACTTCTGCACTTTTTAACTACCACAAGAGAAAGGTAATCCTCGTCGTTATCTTCTAATGCCTCTAATCCCTCCCATATCTTTTGTTCGGGTAAGGTAGCCCTCTTAATGTAAAAAACCCTATAACGGTCAACGTCGATAAACTCCTTCAAATCCTTTATCTTACCTTTAACTTTTAAGAACACAAGGGTATCAAAATCGTTTATGTAAGTGCTTAAATTTTCACAGTATAAAACAGGGATAAGGGCAAGTTTTTCTTCACCTAGAACCAAAGGAAGTGGAATAGCACAAGCAGCAGCTGTAAAAGAACTAACACCTGGTATTATTTCTACCGAAACTTTTTCCCTCAAATGATCGTAAATCCAAAAAAAAGTACAGTATAAGGAAGGATCGCCCAAGGTAACGTAAGTCCCTGTTTTAAAACGTTCTAACTCTTTAAGGATGACTTCCGAAGCCTTTGTAAGATGGACTTTTGGGTTTTGGGCCTTCATTGGAAATTCCAACAATACAACTTTTTGGCCTTTTAAAAATCCTCTTATGATCTCTAAAGCTCTACTATGCCCCTTTGTGGACGGACAAAAGACCACAGGGGCTTCTTCAAGGACCTTTCTGCCCTTAAGGGTTATAAGCTCAGGATCTCCCGGGCCTACCCCTACTACGTAAAGTTTCACCGTTTCCCCCTTATTACAAATACTGGGTTTAAAGCTTTAAAGCCCTTTTTGGTCCCAATGGGTTTGAGCCTAACTACGTTGACCTGCACCACATCGAGCTCGAAACCACATCCTTCAAAGCACTTTAAGGCTTCTGAAAAGGTCTCCACTGTCACAGCTGTAGTGACCACAACCTTAAGGCGTTCGATTTTGGTCAGTGTCCTTAATATTTCACCCAATTTTCCACCTGTCCCCCCTATGAAAACCCTATGTGGGGCTTCAAGCCCCATAAGGCATTCAGGAGCTTCACCTTTTATTACGATTAAATTGTCTAGACCAAACTTTTCCTTATTTTCCAACAAGGACTCAATGTCTCCCTTCTCAACAGCATAAACCTTAAGGGAGCGACTCAGTCTTGCCAACTCTACACTTATAGCTCCTGATCCAGCTCCTATGTCCCATACTATACCCCTCCAAGGGGGTCTTAACTTATGGATGACAATAGCTCGTAACTCATCTTTCGTTATCATGCTCATTTTGTGATATATTTCGCTTTCCTCTAGACCTATGATCGGTCCTCCAGGCTCTTCATGCGTTACGATTACAAAATGGGGATCTTCAATCTCCCACTTAAGGACCTCGTCTGCCGTTCCTTTCATCACCTTGAAATCGCTGTCCCCAAGCTTTTGGAATACAAAAAAAATGAGCCTTCCAGAAATAGTGTTTTTTAAAAAGTTTGCTAAGAACTTAGCATTTTTATTTGAGTCGGTAAGTACCGCCACTTTACCTTCTTCTTCCAAAACTCTTACTACTGCTTCTAGGGCAATTCCTTTGCCATGTAGACTTATAGTAGTTATACCGTGCCAGGGCTTTTTTATTATGCTAAGACCTATATTTAAACAAGAAACATCAGGCAAGATTTCGATTTTTTCCTCTCCTAACTCTTTAATAGCTTTTTCCGCTATGCCAAAATACAAAGGATCCCCCGAAGCCAAAATTACAACATTTCCTTTGTGTAAAAAGGACGAAACTTTCGTGAAAAGCGTAGCTATATCTTGAACTTCGTACAGTTTGTTTTTTACTTTGTCATATTCCTTATACGATTTGAATATTTTATGTGAACGCGGAAGAGCAAAAATCACATCTGCCTCCTCAACGATTTTAAGAGCATCTCCGTCCAGAGGTTTGAAACCAATCCCTATGACAAAAACTTTATGTTTCTCTGTAACTAAGGAGATATATCTCCATGATGTATCCATGTTTTTCCCTCAAGGAACGTCTCAGTTTTATCAGTTGGTCTTTTACTTCGACCAACCTTCCTGAAAAAACCGTCTCTTTCTCGGTGCCAAGATAAGCCCCCCAATAAATCCAAATATTTGGATCATTAATAAAGCGGAAACTTTCGTAGTTATCAAGAAATACAACGGTATTATCGCGGATTTCCTTTTTTTTCCTCATCACACGCGGAGTGGTCAAAACGACTGATCCGGCTATATCGTTTAAGGATATTTTATGTTTAGCAGAAAGAAGCTGGATAGACGAAATTCCAGGAATTACTTCAAAATGAATTGGTATAATTGTGGAAAGATAACGTAGTATCTCTATATAACCATCGTAAAGAGAAGGATCTCCTAAGACCAAAATACCAGCTTCTTCAATTTCTTGAATGGCACTTAATAACAATTTTGCTTTGTGTTTTCTCCATTCTTTAACCGAATCTACATAAGGCAACTCTGTTGGTCTCTGCCCGAAATCTAATCGTATCAGTTCATAATCTTTTTGAGGACGTAAATGATTTAGGATTCTTTCTCGTAATAAAGTAAGGTGTTCCTTTTCACCCTTTTTATCAGGGATAATGAAATACCGTAATTTTTTAATTAAGTCACAAGCTTCAAGGGTCAAATATTTAGGGTCACCTGGTCCTATGCCTATTATATAAACCTTCTTCATTTTTCATTTATAGGAAATACGCCCTTCAAATGTTCTAACCAAATCCTTATTATCCTATTGCTCTCTGCAAGTCCTCTCAGCAGAGGTACTACTTTAAAACCTTCCTTTTCGAGTATGGACTTCCAACTGCTTGGATCTTCACCAGCCATGTCGTTTAAGACGTGATCTCCCGCAACAGCCATGAAGGGTATGAGGTATACTTTCTTTACTTTATTAATACGCAACTTGGGTATTATTTCCTCAAATTTAGGCCATCCTTCTACGGTAGCTAAAAATACGTTTGGGTCCTTTTGGTTAAGAACATAGGCTATTGCTACATACAAGTTGCCTGCGGGATGAGAGGTGCCATGTCCCATAAAAATGACACCATCTTTTGATGTCCTTTCCTTTGGGAGTTCCTCCAGGAGTATCTGAGCCACGTGTTCCAAATCTTCGTAAGAAGAGAGCAAAGGTGGAGAAACCACTATGTATTTCAACTTGTTTGACATCTTGGAAAACAATTCTGCGCTCCTCTTTAACTCATGGTATTCCTCACCGGGTATTACATGAAGGGATAATATTCCTATTTCTTCAACCCCTTCCTCTAGCATACGACAAAGGGCCATTTCAGGAGAGTCAACGTTAACCCCCTGCTCCCTTAGCTTTTCCCTGACCATCCTCGACGTATAGGCCCAACGGACGCTGGCCTCGGGGAATTCACCCTTAACCACTCGATCCACCGCGTCGTAAACTTTTCTCGCTTCAGGAACACTGGTCCCAAAGGCAACGATCAATATGCCTTTTTTTGAGGTACTATGGCATATACCTATAACACAAAGAACAAAAAAACTCACTATAACCAACACCCTCATACTCTACCCCTCCTTTTGATTTTTAACAATTTTCAATAAAGCATTTACCACAGCAGCTGTTGCTGCTGATCCTCCTTTACGACTCAAGTTTGTTATAAATGGAAAATCTTGCTTACTTAAAATAATTTTGGCCTCCAACGCTTTAATGAAACCCACAGGCATGCCTATTATTATTTTGTCTTTTATCTTATTTACATTAAACAACTCAATTGCTGATAACAATGCAGTAGGCGAATTACCGATAGCGACAATTCCGATTTCCTGTCCTTTTTCAAAAAAAGCTACTCGTATAGCTTCTTCACACATAGTTCCAGAAGCAGTACTTACTTTATCAAGGTAGCATATAACCTCTATATCTGAGGATAAATTTTTAGAAATACCTGCTTCAAGCATTTTTACGTCTACCAGAATTGCTTTTTTCTTTAATAGAGCATCTATGGCTACTGCAATTGCTTTGGGATGAAAGACCATAGTGTATCGGAATTCTGGATCGGCTGTGGCATGGATGACCCTTTTTATAATCTCTTTCTGTTCAAAAGGTATTCCTTCGAAATCAATTTCTCTTTCTATAAGTTCCAAGCTCTCTTTTTCTATTTGTTCACCACCCATGTGAAAAACTCCTAAAGGACATAGGGTACTATTACGGAAAACCCGTTGGTTTTTATGGAGTACACCTTTATCCCATAGACCTCTTCGATAAGATCTTCAGTTATGACTTCGGAAGGGGCTCCTTGTACCACGATTTCTCCTTTGTTTAATACCAAGACCCAATCGCCAAAAAACAGAGCCAAGTTCGGATCGTGTAAGCTAATTAAAACTCCTTTGCCCTCGTTATGTGAAAACTCCCTTATTTTAGACAAAACCGTCCATTGGTTTTTAAAGTCCAAATGTGAAGTCGGCTCATCGAGTAGCACATAAGAAGCCCCTTGGGCAATGGCCCTTGCAAGGAGGGTCAATTGTCTTTCGCCTCCGCTTACCTTAGTATAGGTTTTTTCCCCCAAGTGCCCTATTCCAAGCATTTCCAAAGCCCTCTTGGCGATAAGAAGGTCTTTGTCTCCGGGGGTGGAGAAAACACCAAGGTGAGATACCCTCCCCATAAGTACGATTTCAAGGACTTTATAAGGAAAAGAAGGCTCGTGATCTTGTGGTACGTAGGAAATCCTTTTCGCCCTCTCCTTATAGGTTAAGGAGTTCACACTTTTACCATCTATCTTTATCGTCCCTTTTTGAGGTTTCCATATGCCTACAAGACATCTAAACAAGGTGCTTTTCCCAGAACCATTTGGGCCAAGTAAGACCGTGATTTCTCCTTTACGAACTCGGAAAGATACATCCCTCAGGATTTCCTGAGGTTGCCCCTTGTGTCTGAAAGTTAAGCCTTCAACTTCTAACATCAGCTTTCCCAAGTTTCTTTTCCCTTTTTCCTCATCAGATAAACGAAAAACGGAGCACCTGTAAGGGCCGTTATTATACCTACAGGAACGTCAAAACCCACAAAAGTCCTCGAAAGAGTATCTGCTCCTATCATAAAGGCGGCACCTCCAAATAACGAAAGAGGCAAAAGAACACTATGCTCTGGTCCAACCATCATCCTTACAATATGTGGCACCATTAACCCAACCCATCCAATAATTCCACATGTTGAAGTAGCAACAGCTACAGAAAAAGTCGAGAATAAGATAAATATCATCCGATCTCTCTTCACATTTACACCTAACGCATAAGCTTCTTCTTCTGAAAGACTCATTACGTTTAACCTCCATCTCATAAGCACTATTGGCAATATTCCTACTATGGTTCCTATCAAAGCTATTTTAAAGTTACGCCAATCAGAAAGAGAAAAACTGCCCATTGTCCAAAAAATTATACCTTGTAATTTATGGGGATCCACTAATATTTTTACAATAGAAACCAGAGCTGTGAAAAAAGCTGAAACTATTACACCTGAAAGCACCAATGGAAGTCTAGAAATTTCTTGTTGACTTTTTGCTACCATATAAGTAAGTGATACTGCTAAAAGTCCAAATATAAAAGCCATAGTTTGAACTGACCAAGATGGTAAAAACCCTATAGTTATAGCACATCCAAAAGCTGCTCCTGCTGAAATCCCTAAGATGTAAGGGTCGACCAAAGGATTCCGTAGCAGTCCTTGTAATACTGCCCCGGATCCTGCCAAAGAAGCCCCTACTGTTGCTGCCATTAATATTCGCGGTAGGCGTATATCTAAGATAATTGCCTTTTCTGGAATATTACTAATACCGTTATAGTTGGTGATTCCCTGGAATAATATCTTAATTACTGTAATTGGAGGGATATCATAAGTTCCTATAAAAAGGGAAAACAACCCTATTGCGAAGGGAGAAAGTATTATAAAGGACGTTTTAATCCTTTTCATATGTTTTCACCTCTTGCCAAGATATGCTAAAAACCTTCTTGAAGAAAGCGTTCATTAGTTCTTGGATTGTTGTACTTTCTATCCTTTCGAGGTGTAAATATTGATCCATCCACAAAGCCAATCCAATAATGGATGGTGACCATGTTTGTAGGTGGGGCATTCTGTAAACCCTTTGGTTTTGTACTGCGCTGATCTTTTGCCATGCAGGATGTTTTAATATCCACTCTGGACCGTAACTTGTACTTCTCCAAAGGAATATAGTATCAGGATTCCATCCGATTATGCGTTCAAGGGAAACGTTTGCGTATTTTACTCCTAAGCCGCACGCTACATTTTCAGCGTTAAGGCACCTGAGCACGTCGTTAATTATGCCTTGATCAGCGATTACCCGCGTTGGAGGATCGCTGAGGATGAGCACCCTTTTGTGGTTACCTTTTTTGTTTTCTAAATAGGACAGAAACCTCCTCATCTCCATAATGATCTCCTTGGCTCTTTCTTCTTTTGCAAACAGCCTTCCGTGGACTTCTATAAGTTCAAAGAGGTCCTTTAATCCGTCAGGCCAGAAAGCCATGACTTTTATCCCTTTGTTTTCAAGGAATTGAAGAAGTTCGGGGTTGTTTGCCCACATGATGACTACGTCTGGGTTAAGTTGGGTTAGTTTTTCTAGATCTATTTGCCATGGTGTTCCTATGATTGGCCTTCTCAAAGAAGGGTTTTTACGCAATAGAGCTTTAAAAACGGGAGAAAACTCGTAGGCATTTTGAGATATGCCTACCACGCGGTCCATTGCTCCAAGGGAACAAACGACCTCGTAGGTCATAGTAACCACGGCCCTTTTAACGGGGACTTCTAAGGTTATCCTTTTCCCTCTTGAGTCCCAAAAGGTCTCTTCTTTTCCCCAAAGCCGTCCATGGAAACTTGAGGCAATCAAGTACAATGCTGACAATAAGATGAAAGATTTGAGCCTCATTAATAAAAAAACCCCACGTTTGTGGGGCTGCACCCGTTTTTCTCTTCGCCCCTTCCCCTATCCCTCGAGGGGATTAGGGTTATATGGTGGGCAGGTCTTCCGGCTCCCGGATCTTCCTACTCCCCGCACCTTCCCAGGGCCAGAGGCCCCAGTGGCCTACTGCGGGTTTCGTCCCCGGTCACGGCGGCGGGACCGCGGGGGATTTTCACCCCACTTCCCTTTTAAGCCCACAATGGGCACCCACCTATATTTTATTTTCCCTCTCAATGAGTTTATGGTCAACAGTGTAGTCTTCTTGATAGAATCTTTTAGCTCATGGGACTTTTGGTTGAACTTGACCTCAGAGGGAAAAGAGTCCTCTTAATAGGAGGAGGTTGTATAGCGACGAGGAGATTTTTAAAACTATACCAAGCCCGTCCTTCGCTATTAAGGGTAGTAGCAAAAAGGATACAGGAGGAAATCAAAAAAGTGGCTTTTGTCACCCCATGGATTGAACTTTTTGAAAGGGATTTTCAAGAAGAAGACCTAGAGGGCTTCCATATGGTATTGGCTGCAACAGATGACGCGGATCTCAATCGTAGGATAGCCTTTTTGGCAAGGGGAAAAGGTATGTGGGTCAACGTGGCAAATGATAGAGGACTTTCTGATTTTTTCTTCCTTGCTACTGTGGAAAGACCACCTTTGTCTATAGGGGTTTCTTCTTCAGGAACGCTTCCCGCCTTTTCAAGTGCCCTTAAGGAAGCTTTAGAATCAACTCTCCCATGGGATGAGCTTGTCCGTGAACTCCATCTACTGGTTATGCAAAGAGGCAAAATTCCTTCTTCGGAAATGCGCAAAAGATGTTTAAATAGGATACTTTCAGTGTGGCCTAAATTTACAAAGGACAAATAAATTTACTCTTTCTTAAAGAGGGTGGAAAAATTTGTCTCTAACGATAGACAATCAAAAAAAGGGGGAAGTATGAACTTTTCTTTTTTTTCCATAACTTTTTCCCCTTTCTCTCCGAACCTATCAAGGTAAGCTTCTAAGCAGACTTGATCACCAAAGACAAAGGTCGTAAAAGTATCCAGGTGTTCTTCTATTATCTTAGAAACGTTCTTACCAGAGGGAAGTACTTCTAAGAAATCTAAAAAATACACTTCAGCTCCAAGATCGCTTAAAAACATGTAAGTTGCTTTGTCCTTCATAGGAAGTCCTATTTTCCTACCTTTTAGTCCATCTTTTTTTACATCGATCTCGAAAAGTTTATAGGGTATACCTTTTTCGAACAATATGGGTTTGCCATCTGCAGGACAGAGGATCTCAAATCTCATTTCCCTCAGGTCCAAGCCTAGACGATTAAAGGCCCTCAGCATAGGGGTCAGTAAGGCCCTTCTTGGAATAGCCAGGAAATCCAAGCCTTTTATTCTCTGTATCTCCTCCTTACAGGATGCCTTTGGCTCGTATTTCAAAACAGGAAAGACAAAGACCTTCGCCCCTTTTTCCTTTAGAAAGCTTGAAAGGAACAGCCCTTCTTCCTTAGGGGTTACTAACAAAATTTCCTTCCCTAACAGAGGACGTTTTTCAAACCAATTAAGTTTAAATCTGAGGTTACAGACATCCCCGAGGACGATTAAAGAGGGAGACACTAGGTCGATACTAGACATTTCCTTTAGCTTGCCTTCTATTACCTTCTGCCTTGTTGTAGCCCCCCACGTTATAGCTGTAACAGGTGTATCAGGATCCATTCCAAGCGCAAGGAGACGCTGCAATGTTTCTTTCGCATTTTTAGCCCCCATAAATAATACCACCGTTCCTTTAAATTGAGCTATGGAAGCCCAGTTAATTGCTTGGTCTTTTTGAGGATCTTCATGACACGTAGCAGCGCAAAAACAAGAAGATATACGCCGATGAGTCAAAGGGATTCCTGCATAAGCAGGAACTGCATAAAGAGAACTTACACCTGGTACTACTTCAACATCAATATCTTTTTCAACTAGATACTCAACTTCTTCTCCTCCCCGACCAAATATAAAGGGATCTCCTCCTTTAAGTCTTACTACAAGTTTACCTTCCTTTGCTTTTTGTTCCATTACATAATTTATTTGTTCTTGAGTGACATTGCGACGTTTACCGACAGGGATAAGTTCGGCTTCTTCTTTACAGTGAACCAAAATTTCATGAGGAATAAGGTCATCATAAAGCACAACGTCTGCCTTTTTTAACACTTCTAATCCTCTACAGGTAATCAGACCTGGATCTCCTGGACCTGCCCCTACTATGTAAACTTTTCCAGCCACAGGATATTTACCGTATGAGGGTAAGAGCGAAGTAAGCGTATGTCTTTTCCTGATTCATTCCGGCTGTCCTTTAGGCAAAATAATCTTTCCGCTTTTGTCCTTTTGCGAGATACGAAACAACTCCTACGCTAAAATTGTAAAAACAAATGGTGGAGATGGGGGGATTCGAACCCCCGACCCTCACGTTGCGAACGTGATGCTCTCCCCCTGAGCTACATCCCCCTTTTTAATTATCCTTCCTTTCTTCTTCCGCATCAAGGGTTTAAGAGGGTAAAACAAACGGCTTGCCACCTAGGCCTGTTGGAGTTGACTAGTTTTGGCTGAGTGTGTTAAAAAAGTTTGCGACATTCTTCACAAAAGCCAGGAGGTGAAAAATGGAGATTTTGGTTTGCTTAAAACAGGTGCCCGATACCGAAGCTGATATCCGTCCTACCCCGGATATGGGTTCCATAGACTATTCGGGTGTGAAGTTCATAATGAACGTTTATGATGAATACGCTGTTGAGGAAGCCCTGAGGTTAAAGGAGAAAGTAGGGGGAAAGGTCACTGTTATTTCCCTTGGTCCAGATAGGGTAGTCGAAGCTATAAGGACGGCTTTGGCTATGGGAGCAGACGAGGCTATACATCTCAATGACCCTGCATTATTTGATGGAGACGCTTATACAACTGCAAAAGCCCTAGCGGCCGCGATAAAAATGATCCCTTACGATGTGATCTTCTGTGGGAAACAAGCCATAGATGACGATTTGGCCCAAGTTCCCAGTATTTTGGGCGAGATGTTAGGGATACCAACCGTTACCAACATTCAGCGATTTGAAGTCTTAGATGGGAAAAAGGTAAGAGTCCACCGGCAGGTAGAAGGGGGACTTGATGTTATTGAACTACAGCTTCCTGCAATATTTACAGCTACAAAAGGACTTAATGAACCCCGTTATCCTTCCTTGCCGGGAATAATGAAAGCCAAGAAAAAACCGTTGAAGACAATGGGGTTATCAGAACTTGGGCTAAATGAGAATGAAGTTGGCTCAAAGGGAGCGCTGACAAAAATCCTTCGGTATTCTTTGCCTCCAATGAGACAGGCAGGAAAGATTATAGAAGGCGAAACGCCTGAGGAAAAGGCTGCAAAACTTGTAAAGCTGTTGCGCGAAGAAGCTAAAGTAATCTAAAGGAGGGGAAAGATGGCTGGGATATGGGTATACGCGGAAGTAAAGGATGGAAAAGTGAAGAAGGTCACATATGAGATGTTAGGTGCAGCTAAGAAAATGTCGGAGAAAAAGGGCGAGCCAGTTTGTGCTTTGTTGATAGGTAAAGATGTCTCTCCTCTTGCCTCTGAGTTAGGGGCTTATGGAGCTGATAAAGTCTTTGTAGTAGAAGGTGATGCCTTTGCAAAATACACCACTGGGGCTTACACAAAAGCTATTTGTGATTTAGTGAAGCAGTATGAACCTTCTATTTTGCTCTTCGGTGCTACTATAAATGGAAAAGACCTTTCAGCTAGGATAGCAGGAAGGCTTGGAGTTGGATTGGCCACAGATTGTACTGAGGTGTGGCTGGATGAAGGAGGAAACTTGGTAGTTAAGCGTCCGATGTTTGCAGGCAAGGTATATGCAGAAGTGATTTTTTCCGATAGAAAACCGCAAATGGCTTCGATAAGGCCAAATGCATTAGGTATACCAGAAGCAGATCCTTCACGTAAAGCGGAAGTGTTGAAAGTAGATATAAGCGTTAACGATGAAGAGTTTGGATATAAAGTGGTAGGCTTTGAACCAGTTGGTACCGGGAAGATCGACCTAACGGAAGCCGAGATCATCGTATCGGGTGGTAGGGGTATGAAGGCTGCTGAGAACTTCAAGCTTCTTGAAGAACTGGCAGAACTTTTAGGAGGAGCAGTAGGGGCTTCCAGGGCAGCTGTTGACGCTGGATGGCGTCCTCAGTCAGATCAAGTGGGGCAAAGCGGTAAAGTAGTAAGCCCCAACCTTTACATTGCCTGTGGTATTTCGGGTGCTATCCAACATCTGGCGGGGATGGGGACATCTAAGGTAATAGTCGCAATAAATAAGGACCCAGAAGCCCCTATCTTTAAAAAAGCTGACTATGGGATAGTAGATGATTTGTTTAAGGTGGTACCGGCCTTGATCGAGGAAGTAAAAAAGCTAAAAGCCCAGGGATAAAGTCCTTTGGGGAGGCCTTATAAGGCCTCCCCAAAGGGAAAGATCGTTTTGAATCATACGTAGGAGGTCAATCCGTGGAACATAGGGAGTTGTTTTGGAATGTCAAGGAAGTAGGTTTTATCACTTACCTGATAATGGGGCTCGCAGTCCTGATATGGGTATACTTGTTTTACGAACGGGTAAAGTTGTGGAAAAGGGGTAAAGCCGAAAAACGGTGTGAGAAGTTGCCCACAAGGATCTTGGGGACAATAGGGAACGTTTTAGGACAAATAAAGGTTTTCCGTGAAAAATACCCTGGATTGATGCACGGCTTTATATTCTGGGGGTTTGTGATACTTCTTGTGGGAACTGCAGTGGAGGCCTTTGACCATTATGCAAAGGTCCATTTTTTGGAGGGCAGACCATACCTTGTATTCGCTTTTCTTATGGACTTAGGTGGCGCTATGGCTTTAGCGGGTACGATAATGGCAGTAATACGCAGGTATGTTTGGAAACCGCGTGCTTTGGACAATCGAAAAGAAGACGCTTTTGTACTTGTGATGTTAGCCATCGTCTTAATCACGGGATTTTTAGTAGAAGGCGCAAGGTTAGCTGCACAAACAACTGATTCCCCCTGGGAAAAGTGGTCCTTTGTTGGTTGGAATGTTTTCAGGTGGTTTTTTGACCAGTCAAATGTCTTGATATATCATAAGTTATTCTGGTGGATACATTTATTATCGTCTTTCGTATTCGTAGTTGTATTGGTAAACACCAAACTTTTACATTTAGTGACCTCTATACTAACTACTTTTTTCCGCAATCTTTCTCCACAATCCCTTAAATTAATAGAAAATATAGAAGAAGCAGAATCTTTCGGGGTAAATAGAATAGAAGAATTTACGTGGATAGATTTGATGCAATTAGATGCATGTGTTCGTTGCGGAAGGTGTCAAGAACATTGTCCAGCTTTTTTGACCAATAAACCTTTAAATCCTAAAGACGTAATCCAAAATCTTAAATCGCATTTTATCAGAACGTCTCGTCCTGTTATCTCGCGTCTCAGGATATGGGGAGTCGAAGATAGCAATAACACCGACTCAGATGTAAAGCCGATTATCGGGACAGTAATAGAAGAAGATGCTATTTGGTCTTGTACAACTTGTGGTTCCTGTGTAATTCAGTGTCCAATGTACATAGAACAATACCCGAAACTTATAGAAATGAGAAGATACCTGGTGCTTATGGAAAGTCGGTTCCCTCCAGAATTGCAAACAGCTTTCAGAAATTTGGAAAATAACTCAAACCCGTGGGGAATAGGAATGCATACAAGAGGAGACTGGGCAAAAGAAGGTGGAATAAACCTTATTTCTGAAAACCCAGAGGTGGAATACCTTTTCTTTGTAGGATGTGCGGGGTCTTTCGATGACAGAAACAAAAAAGTCGCTCTTTCCATTTCCAAAATCCTTCAGGCCGCTGGGATTAAATTCGCCGTCATGGGCCCAGAAGAAGGGTGTTGTGGAGATCCTGCAAGAAGGTTAGGCAATGAATATCTATATCAGATCTTAGCAAAGCAAAACATAGAAATTATGAAGAATTATGGTGTCAAGAAAATCATAACTATGTGTCCACATTGCTATAATACACTTAAAAATGAATATCCACAATTGGGCGGGACGTTTGAAGTTTACCACTATGTGGAGATATTTTCAAAACTAATAAAAGATAAGAAACTTAACCTTACTAATAGCATTTCATTAAGCGTAACATATCATGATAGTTGTTACTTAGGACGTTATAACAAGATATACAAAAAACCCCGTTTCATTCTTAAGTCCATTCCATCTATTCAATTGTTTGAGATGAAACGGTCAAAAGACAAAAGTTTTTGTTGCGGAGCAGGAGGTGGTAGGTTCTGGATGGAAGAACATCTTGGGACACGCATAAATCATTCACGAATAGAAGACGCAAAGAACACTAATGCTCAGATAGTGGTAAGTTCATGTCCCTTCTGCCTGACGATGTTATCAGACGCTATTAAAGAGAGAGAATTAGAAGATAAATTACAAGCCAAAGACCTCTCGGAGATTTTAAAGGAGGCTATTGGTGTATGAATTGTCAGTTAAATTAAATTTCTCTGCTGCTCACAATTTAAGAAAACTAAAAGGAAAATGTGAAGCTTTACATGGTCACAACTATAAAGTGGAGATTTTAGTAAGTTCAAAAGAGCTTACAGAAGAAGGAATTGTGATGGACTTTGGCGATTTGAAGTCAGCTCTCAAAGAAGTCTTAGAAAAACTGGATCACAAGTATCTAAACGAGATACCTCCTTTCGATAAAGAGGAGCCTTCCTGCGAAAATTTGGCTAAATTTATCACAAATGAATTATTACGACACATTCCTAGTAATGTAGTTATAAAAAAAGTTACTGTTTGGGAATCTGAAGACACTTCAGCAAGTTATCTCCCTACACCATGAAGGACGTTCAAAACGAAAAAGATACCCGTAACCAAGAAATCCAAAAAGTAGGAGTTAAAGGAGTACGTTATCCTATCACTGTTCTGGATAAAAAAGAAGGCTTCCAGCATACTGTAGCGACGGTCAACATGTACGTAGACTTGTCTCCTCATTTCAAAGGTACTCATATGAGTCGATTTATTGAAATTTTGAATAAATATCGTGGGCAAATTGGAATAAAAGAACTTACATCCATTATTCAAGAAATGAAAAAAAAATTAAAAGCGAAAAGTGCTTTTGTTGAAATAGAATTTCCTTATTTCATCGAGAAGCAAGCTCCTGTTACAAAAGCAACTGGTTTTATGGAATACAAATGCAAGTTTCTTGCTTTCAGTAAAGACTCAACAATCGATTTATGCATAGAGGTAAATGTGCCTATAAGTACAGTTTGTCCGTGTTCAAAAGCAATAAGTACACATGGAGCTCACAATCAGAGGGGTACAGTGAGGTTAAAAGTACGATCCAAGAAACTTGTTTGGATAGAAGATTTGATAAAATTGGTGGAAAGCTCTGTAAGTTCCGATCTTTATACCATTTTGAAACGTCCGGACGAAAAATATGTAACAGAACGAGCCTATGAAAATCCCATGTTTGTTGAAGATGTAGTAAGGGAGATAGCAGTGAAATTAAAAAACGACCCTAATATAGTATGGTTTCTCGTCGAAGCCGAAAATTACGAATCAATTCACAACCATAATGCATATGCATGTATTGAATGGGTCAGACCAATTCCTTAAATGGATCACCAGGGAGTTCTGCTAAATTTTTGGCAGCTGTTTCCAACATTTTTACAAACTTTAAAAATTCATCACGGTTTTTAAATTGAAAACTAACTGTATATTCCTCACCTTCAAAAAAAAGCGGAGGTTTCAGGATCTCCGGACTAAGCCCTAACCTTGATGTAATTTCCCTGAATTTATTTTGTATTGATTGGAAATAAGGATAACGCCTCTTCCTAAGCCACTCGCGAAATTTTTCTGTACGTTCTGTGGGAGTTAAAAATGGGGCTTCCCATATATGTTTACTTTCGTTAATCAGTGTACTTACCTCTACGCCTTCTTTTAAACATATATGTTGTATAAATTCCAATATTTCCTTAATTTTATTTTCGCTCAGTTTCAAATGAAATAATAATTGTGTTAAGTCATTCAATTCCTCATCTTTAAAATATGTAAAATAGGCGGCACTTGAAAATGAGAGATCTTTGTACGCAATATACGTTTTTAAGTCATGAGGCAATCTGGCAATGTTTTTTAATACCTCAAAAACTTCTCTTCTGGGTCCCATTCCTAGTAATGGTAACCATAATTTTACAATTTCATTTATTGATACCCCTTCTTTTTCGAGCTTTAAAACTGCATGGGATTTCTCAATGATGTTCATTTTGTTCCATACGTTATGACCAATGGAAATCCTTACCGCTTTATCAGGCGGAAGCTCTTTGTTGGAAAACAAAATGGCTTTAACCTCACTGTTCATTCTCTCCAGGACCATGACCCTTTTTAATCCACATACCACTTCCCATCCGTTGCTTCCTTCCCTTAGAATAACGGGGGCTATTTGTCCTATTTCTTTTATAGAAGCAGATAACCCTTCTAGCTTTGGACAAAAAGTCGGGCTATAACGATCTTTCGAAATTATTTCTTCAATTCTTACTCTATATACTTTACACTCCAAAAACCCGCCTTCCCTGCAAAAACTGCGGTTTCCCCTAGTTCTTCTTCTATCCTTAATAGTTGATTATACTTAGCTACTCTTTCACTTCTAGTAACTGCACCTGTTTTTATTTGTCCAATATTAAGCGCAACTGAGAGGTCAGCAATAGTTGTATCCTCAGTTTCTCCTGATCGATGGGAAATAACAATACCATAACCAGATCTTTTAGCAAATTCCACAGTGTTCAAAGTTTCAGTAAGTGTTCCTATTTGGTTAGGTTTTATTAAAATTGCATTACCTATGCCAAGTGATACTCCTTTTTTAAGTATGTTTATATTAGTAACAAAAACATCATCGCCAACAAGTTGGACTTTTTTCCCTAAGACATGCGTAATCGTTTTCCAACCTTCCCAATCTTCCTCTGCCATAGGATCTTCTATGGAACAAATAGGATAATACTTAACTAACCTCTCGTAAAATTCAATCAATCTACCCTGATCCATTTCTTTCCCTTCTAACACGTATAAACCATTTCGATAGATTTCAGAAGCCGCTATATCCAACGCTATTGCTATGTGATCCCATGGTTTATAACCTGCTTTTTCTATTGCTTTCAGCAGTAATTCAAGGGCTTCTTCTGTAGATGTGAGATCTGGGGCAAACCCTCCTTCATCTCCTACTGATGTCCGTAGTCCTTTGGCTTTTAAAAGGTCTTTGAGTTGGTAAAATACTTCTGCTCCCATCCTTAAGGCTTCTGAAAAACTTGGCGCCCCCCATGGTACAATCATGAATTCCTGTATATCCAGATCGTTATCTGCGTGTTTTCCACCGTTTATAAAGTTCATCAGGGGAACTGGTAACTGATGGGCAAACACTCCTCCTACATAGCGCCAGAAAGGCAAATCGAGATAATTAGCAGCAGCTTTTGCACAAGCCAGAGAAACAGCCAAAATAGCATTTGCTCCAAGGTTTGACTTATTAGGAGTACCGTCAAGGTCCATCAACGTCCTATCTATGAGGAGCTGGTCAAAAACATCCAAGCCAACGATTTTAGGAGCGATCTTTTTGTTAACGTTTTCTACAGCCTTTCTAACCCCTTTACCTAAATAACGCCCTTGTTCCCCATCCCTTAGCTCCACTGCCTCTGCCTTACCTCTTGAAGCCCCTGAAGGTACTGCTGCCCTACCCATTACCCCACTGTCCAGCCATACATCTACTTCTACTGTCGGATTTCCCCTCGAATCCAAAATCTCACGGGCTATTACCCTCGCTATAGTCGACATAGGCTCCTCCTCGGGGAATTTTTATCCCCTTTAGGATATATTGAGTCCCTGAAATAAAAGTTAAAGACACAACTGCAATGGTAAGATAAGACCTCAAAAGGCTAAATAAACTAATTTCTGAAGGGGCCAAGATCGAAAGTACAAATAGACTTTGACTTAATGTAGTTAATTTACCCCATAAAGTTGGTTGGACTTTAGGCCTGTAAGAACAGAGACGTAACAAAAGGAAACCGAGCACAAGGATGAAATCCCTTCCCACTACTAATATGCCTAACCATAGGGGTATAGTCTTTTGTATCATTAACCCTAAAAAGGCGCCTCCTAAGAGTAATTTATCTGCCACCGGATCCATAAGGGTCCCAAGTGCACTTCTCTGATTAAGGGACTTCGCTAATACGCCATCAAGTGCATCCGTTAGGGCTGCAGTTCCAAAAAGGTAAAAGGCCACATCTTTTCGTCCCGAGGTCAATAACCCAAAAAACACAGGAACTGCCATAATCCTTAAAAACGTGAGGAAATTAGGCACGTTCATTCAGCCGTTTCCCCTTTCCACAGGTCTTTAAAGGTAGTAAGTTCAGGTATATAAGCCAATTCTACCGTCCCAGTGGGACCATTACGTTGTTTACCTATGATTACCTCTGCTATGCCCTTTTTGGATGTGTTGGGATTATAAACCTCATCACGGTATATAAAGAGGATCAAATCAGCATCTTGTTCTATGGCTCCTGACTCCCTGAGATCTGCAAGCTGAGGCCTACGGCCAGGACGGTCTTCAGCTCGTCGAGACAGTTGACTTATAGCAATGACTGGAATCTGCAATTCTTTGGCTAGAGCTTTCAAAGAACGCGATATTTCCGAAATTTCTTTTTCACGTGTTTCAGCATTTGACCGCCCCCTCATAAGTTGAAGATAGTCTATTATTATCAGCCCAAGTGACATTTCACCCTTTAATCTTCTTGCTTTAGCTCTTAATTCAAGTACTGACAATGCTGGTGTATCATCAATGACAATAGGTGCATCACTTAAGATACTCGCTGCTAGCGTTAGTTTTTGTAAATCAGCCTCTGACAAAAATCCGCTCCTTACTTTTGAAGCATTAACCTTAGCTTCAGCACATAACATACGCATAGCTACCTGTTCTTTTGACATCTCCATGGAAAAAATAGCCGTAGGTACCCTCGCATGGACCGCGGCATAATGGGCTATATTCAGACAAAAGGCAGTTTTACCCATGGATGGCCTTCCTGCTACAATGATCAAATCAGATGGTTGAAATCCAGCCGTCAATCTATCCAAGTCTTTAAATCCCGAAGGTACACCCGTTACTAGCTCCTTACGTTCATATAAACGTTCTATTACCCTGAAAGTCTCCTTTAAAATCTCTCTTATAGGATAGAAGGAAGGTCTAACGCGGTACTCGGAGATACTGAAAATAAGTTGTTCAGCACGATCCAAAAGCTCTTCAATGTCTTCTTCTTCTTTATAACAATCTGTGATAATCTCAGTAGCTGCAGATATCAATTGTCTAAGGAGGGCTTTTTCTTTTACTATTCGCGCGTAATGCAAGACATTAGCCGCAGTTGGTACACATTCAGCTAATTGTGCCAAATATGTGGCTCCTCCTACTTTATCTAAGACTTTCAGCCGTTTGAGTTCATCTGTAAGCGTGATCAGATCTAAAGGCTCACCTCGCTCGTAAAGGGATATCATTGCTTGGTAAATTTTCTGGTGAGATTCTTTATAGAAATCTTCAGGACGCAAAAGTTCGATAACTTTATGGATGGCGTCGTTATCTATTATTATGCCACCTAATACCGACTGTTCAGATTCTATACTCTGAGGAGGGAGTTTATGAAAGGGAAACTCCCTCGTCATTTTTCAATCCTCTTTTTCTACCCATACTTCAAGAGGAACCTTGACCTCTGAATGAAGTCTTACGTAAACCGTATGCGACCCAAGGTGCCTAATGGGTTCTTTCAACTCTATCCTTTTCCTATCTACCTCAATTCCCATTTCCCGAAGGGCCACTTCTATGTCATGTGGAGTAACTGCACCGAAAAGTTTGCCTTCGACCCCTGCAGACCTTTTTATCACACACTTTATTCCTGCTAACTTTTCCGCCAATCCTTGCGCACGCTCCTTTTCCCTTTGGAGTTTCCTCTCGATAAGCTTCTGACGCTCTTTAATGCGCGTTATATTTTTTGAGGTCGCAGGTTCGGCTAATCCTTTGGGAATCAGATAATTCCTTGCGTAGCCCTCTTTTACTCGCACTACTTGTCCTGCCTTACCTAAGGAAGGTACATCCTCTAGTAAAATCACCTCCATTTTTTCATCCCCCCTTATTCAGGTATCGCGACAAAAGGCAAAAGGGCTACGTGACGCGCTCTCTTTATGGCTATTGCAAGCCGACGCTGATGCTTAGCACAAGTACCCGTCTGCCTTCTTGGTAGTATTTTGGCACGTTCATTTAAGAACCTCTTTAGCAAATCAGCATTTTTATAATCAATCTCCAGTGAAGGATTACTACAAAACAGACATTGTTTCTTTTTTGGTGTGTAATATTTTACGGGTTTTTTTTCAGTATTTGTCATGCTTCTCCTCCCTTCAATAATGCTATTTTTTGGGCCACAACAGTAAGGGCCTTTTTCACTCCTAGTTCCATTTTTATAACCCGTTCTTCTAAAGATCCTTCAACAAATACATTGTGTCCTTTCATAATAGCTTTAGCAACTTTCTCATTTTCAACTCCAAAAGCCATCACTTCTATCTCTGGTTCTTGCTCCATCTCTTGTTTACGATGTTTAATGCCTGAACGTACTTTTAAGGTAAACCACAATACAACTTCACCATTTGTAGTATACCTTACTTCCACAGGAGCAGAAACCGTACCAGCCAAAATCACGCGGTTGAAGTAGAACAAACGCCTTCACCTCCTTCTGCGCTGACAATTGGCTTTTCCAATTTTATGGTTAAATACCTCAATATGCTGTCTTTTAACTCCAGCCATCTTTCGTACTCTCTTATAAAATCGGGTTTCGCACGAAAACGGATAATGTAGTAATAAGCTTTCTCTTTTTTCTTAATTTTATATGCTAGGTTTCGCATCCCCCATTCCTGTATTTCTATAACTTCACCACCTGAAGAGGATATAAGGTTTTGAATCTCATCAAGGGTGCTTTTGGTACTCCCTATTTCTTCATCAGGACTGATTAAAATCATCGACTCATAATATCTCTCCATCCTCCACACCTCCTCTTGGACATAACAGCCCTTTTTCAATAGGGCGAGGAGAAAAACGTCTTATTCCCTTACTACACCCGCTATGTAATTCCTATTGACTTTGACCCTAACTCTGTCCGCTAACTCTAAGGTAACTGTGTTCCCTTCTATATCTACTATGGTCCCGTAAAGACCTCCGGCCGTAAGTACCCTGTCTCCTCTTTTCAAACTCTCCAAAAGCCTCTTGTGCTCCTTCACCCTCTTTTGTTGAGGCCTTATCAGAAGGAAGTAAAAGATCACAAATATCAATATAAGAGGTATCAAAGCAGCAATCCCCCCTCCTCCACCCCCTCCTTCTCCTTGTGGAGCCATCGCAAAAACCAGGTCCCCGATCATCCATCCCTCCTTTTAGGCTTTTGCATAAAATAACACGCCCTAGCGAGTTTAGCAAGCTTTAAGGACCTTTCCAAGAAAATAAGGAAGAACGAATCAAATTTCTAGACCAGCTTAGGTCTTTAAAGATAATTTTATTTGTGGGATAATAT
>Ga0105163_1000436_pt1 | contig 24965 bp, 27 predicted proteins | sample JNZ110809AmetaG_FD_81531 | JGI IMG/M metagenome (GOLD analysis project Ga0105163, IMG submission 81531) | Hot spring microbial communities from Jinze hot spring, China to study Microbial Dark Matter (Phase II) - JNZ 110809A | ecosystem: Environmental > Aquatic > Thermal springs > Hot (42-90C) >... | reverse complement strand
CAACTATACAAGTTGGATACACCAACGAGGGCTACGATAGGATCCAGATTAAATTCTACCAAATAGACACGGCTTCTTTAGGGATTAGTGGAATTGGATTTGGAACTTTGACATCTGCCCAAAGTGCCCTTGCAGCCATTGACGCCGCTGTTTTCAGCGTTGCGGCCTTCAGGGCTGACCTTGGCGCTTACCAGAACAGGCTCCAGTACACAGCTTCAAACCTCGCTGTAAGCATCGAGAACTACATAGCTTCTGATTCCACTATCCGCGACACCGATATGGCCCAGGAGATGATCAACTTCACGAAGAACCAGATCCTGGTACAGACCTCCATGGCGATGCTTGCCCATGCGAACGCCCTTCCTCAGAACATCTTGGCCTTGATAGGCCGTTAAGGCCCTGTAGGGGCAGGCCCCAAAGGGCCTGCCCCTTTTGTGGGGGCAGAGCATGAAGGTAGACGGGGTCAAAGGCCTTCCGGAGTCGGTTCCTGAGACAGACCTCATGGAGAGGGAACAGGGGCGAATTAAACCGATAGGGCATGAGGTAGCCCTCGGCAGACGCGAAAACGGCTTTTCGTCCAAGGGACCTAAGGCCCAGGAGGCGCTTGAGCCAGGGGAACTTGAAAGGCTGAAAAAGGATATCTTAAGGCTTCAGGAGCTCTTAAAGGAGAGGATCCAGGAGTTCCTTGAACGACACGACCTCGTCCTCCGCTACCTCATAGATGAAGACACACGATCCGTGGTCACACAGCTTGTAAGGCGGAAAAGCGGCGAGGTAGTGAGGCAGATACCCTCAGAGGAGGCCTTGAGGCTAAAGGAAAGGATTGAGGAGTTCCTCCAGACCGTGGAAGGAGACAAAAGATGAGCACCCAAGGTCCCACCCAGTACATAACAGGCCTTATCTCCAACATCAACTGGGATGAGGTGGTACAAAAGCTCATAGACCTCTACAGGGAGCAGAGGATTACCCCCCTTGAGAAGAAGAAGGAAGCCGTATCCAGTAAGATCTCGCTCCTTGGCGAGCTGAAAGGGAAGCTTTGGGGATTGAAGGAAAAGGTCGAGCCCTTTTTCTGGGGGGATCCCTTCAGGACCTTTTCGGTAAGGCTTAGCTCCCCTACGGTTGACCCGACAAAGGTCCTTGAGGCCTCTGCCTCAAGGTTTGCCTCAGAAGGCACATACCGGATAGAGGTCCTTCAGCTGGCGCAGGCAGAAGTCAAGGCTTCCATGGGGTTCTCCTCAGGGACCGACCCCCTTGGGGTGAGCGGGGTCTTGCGGCTCAACGGGAAGGAGGTCCTTGTAGAGGCAGGCGATTCGCTTTTTGCCCTTGCAGAAAAGCTCAACCAAGCAGGGGCTGGGGTCAAGGCCACTGTCTTTAAGGCCTCGGCTTCGGAATGGAGGCTTGTGCTTGAAGCACAAAGCCCTGGCTCGGCAAATGCCCTTGAGATAGCAGAGGAACTTCTTCATGAGGGGGAACCCTTCAGCTTCGGATTTGAGACCGTGGTCCAAGCCCAGGACGCAGAGCTTAAGGTCAACGGCCTTAGGGTCACAAGGCCCGATAACACCATTACGGACCTCATAAAGGGGGTGACCATAAGGCTTATTTCTGCAAGCCCTGGTGCGACCCTTGTCCTTGAGGTGAAAAAGGACCTTGAGGGGCTCATCTCAAAGCTCGAGGGGTTGGTCAGTGCCTACAACGAGGTGGCATCCTTCATAAAGGAGCAGTTCACCTATTCCGAAGGGGAAGAAAAGCCCCTTATGGGGGATGTAGGTCTAAGGATCATCCAAGGGGGCCTTGGGGGGATCCTGCTTGGGAAAATCGAAGGGCTTCCAGATGGGTTCAACTTCCTTGGGTTTTTCGGGGTGAGCCTAAAGAGGGATGGGTCGCTTGAGTTCGATGCCGCCAAGTTCAAGGAGAGGCTTTCGCAAGACCCAGGAGCCGCCGAGGCCTTCTTTTCCCAGTTTGCCTCAAGGATGAGGGATTACCTCAACCAGCTCCTTGACCCCTATGGAGGGTTCCTTAAGGCCAAGGGCGATTCCATGGAGAGACAGCTCCAAGGCCTCGACCGACAAGTAGAGCGACAGGAAGAACTCTTAGAAAAGGAGCGCCAGAGGCTCTACAGGCGTTTCATTTCCCTTGAAGAGGTCCTCGGCAAGATCAGGTCCTTGAGCTCGTGGCTTTCTCAGCAGATAGAGGTGAGCTTCAAAAATTACGGAAGCAAATAACCCCATGAGGAGGTCCAGATATGCAGAAGGCCCTTGAGACCTACAGGGAAGCACAGGTGAAGACCTCAGATAACCTCGACCTTGTCGTACTCCTTTACGAGGAAGGGGCACGTTACCTGAAGGAGGCTGCACAGGCCTACAGGGAAAAGGACTTCGAGCGGAAGGCCCAAAGGCTCATATACGGGATGGAGGTGATAAGTGAGCTCCTTGTAAGCCTCGACCTGGAGAAGGGAGGGGAGATCGCCAAAAGGCTCCAGGCCCTTTACTCCTTCATGCTGCGAGAGCTCCTTTTGGCAGACGCCAGGGAAGACCCCGAGGCCATAGAGAGGGTGGCCGAAATGCTCGAAGACCTTAAGGGCAGCTGGGCCGAGCTGAAAAGGAAGGCCCAAGTTGGCTAAAGACCTAAAGGACGCCCTACTCGAACTGAAAAGGTGCCTCCTTGAAGGGGACGAGGAAGGGCTTTACGAGCTTTCAGGAAGGCTTTTACCCCAAGACGAGGGGCTCCCTCTTTTAGAGCTAGAGGAGACCTTAAGGGTCCTTCGGGAGTGCGAGGAACTTATCCTCCTTCAGATGGAAGAGACCAAGAAGGCCCTTGAGGAACTGAGGGGACAAGAGAAAGGCCTTTTGCGGTACAATGAGAACAAGGCCCTTGGTCCTTAAGGGATGTACCCGGTCCTTTTCGTAAATCAGGTGCTTAGGGCTTATGGCTTGAAACTTGAGCCTACAAGGGGGTCTTCTCAACCCTTACAGAGGAAGAAAGGGTCGGTAAAGGATACGGTCTCCATCTCCGACAAGGCGAGGGAGCTCTTCCTCAAGAGCCAATTAAACGTTGTAAAATAGGCCAAAGGCCCTCAGAGGAGGTAAGAGGTGGAGGACCTTAAGCTTGAAACCGTGGGGTTTCCTCAACTGGTTGAGGTCTTGGGGGAGGATGTGACAAAGAGGCTCGGTGAGGAATTCTTCGGCCTTGGGGGAGAGGGGCTTTTGTGGTTTTGCCTCTTCAAAGGGAAGGACCCTAAGGTGCTTTTGGCCTACGAAGAGGGGAGGAGCACCATAAGGAAGGTGCTCTTTTTGGATGGGGTGGACTACGGGCTTTTGGAGTTTCTGCTTGACAGGTTGCTTGAGAGGGAAAGCCTTGTAGGTGCTGAGGTCCCCCTGGAGGATCGGGAGCTTATGAGGATGCTCGTCAGTTACGGTTTCAGGCCCTTTTACGAGCTGAAAAGGGGAGACTCCCCCTACCTCAGGCTTGAGATGAGCGCGGCCGTCTACTTCCACAAACTACCGAGGCTTAAGCCCCAGGTGAGCCCTTCCAAGGAAAAGGTGGTGGTCAAAAGGGTCCTAGGGGATTCCATCCCGCATATCCGCAGGGCCCTTGAAGAGGTGTTTTCCGCCCTAGGGGGTTTGGAGAAGTTCCTTAAGCCGGGGCAGAGGGTGGTACTTAAGCCCAACGTGGTGGCCGAACATGGCATGAGGCAGGGCGCTTACGTGGGGGGTGTGGTCACGGACAAGAGGCTCATCCGTGCCCTCATAGAGCTCCTCTTGCCCCTTGCAGGCGAGGTGATAGTGGCCGAGGGTTCCTCCATCAACCGGAGCGCAACCACCAAGATGTTTGAAGTCTATGGCTTCCAAGAACTTGAGGAGATAGACCCAAAGGTGAAGCTCTGTGACCTGAACGTCCAAGAGACCCTTGAGAAACCCGTCCCTCGGGCAAAGAGGATGAGTTCCCGAAAGGTCCCAAGGGTCCTTGAAGAGGCCGATCTGGTGATAAGCCTCCCTGTGATGAAGACCCATTTTGCGGCAGTGGTCTCCCTTGGGGTGAAGAACCTCCAAGGCTGTATGCCTCCCCTGGAGAAGTACATGACCCACTTCTTCGGGCTTTGGCAGAACCTGGTGAACATCCACCACCTGGTAAGGCCGAGGCTCACCATCCTTGACGCCCTTGTGGGGCAGGAGGGCTTTGGGCCCGTCTACGGGGACCCAAAGCCCATGGGCTTGATAATCGCTGGGGAGAATCCCGTGGCTGTGGACAGTGTGGCCATGCGCATAATGGGCCTTGACCCAAAGGATTCCCCCGCGGTGCATTTGGCGTATCTGCAGGGGCTTGGCCCCATGGACCTCGAGGACATAGAAGTATTGGGGACCCCTATAGAGGAAGTGAGGTCTCCCTTTAGGCTTGCGGAGATAGACCTATCGAGCGGAAAATGTCTTCAGGTGCACCACCAAGGGGCATGCCCAGGCTGTAGGGGCTACTTACACTTCGTCCTCTATAAGCTCAGGAGGCCTGACCCCAAGGACCCAAAGGCCCTCTTAATCGACAGGCCCTTTGACCCTCCTGTAAGGGTCTTCATCGGCCCTTATGCCGGGAATGGCCTCGAACCAAGCCCAAGGGACCTCTTTATAGGCTTCTGCCAAGCCCATAACGCCCATAAAGGACACTTCGTCCCCGGCTGCCCACCCCATGCCGAGGCCATGATGCGGGCCGTCTTCCAGTTCTTCCCCGATGTGCCAAGGCCCACCTATGCGGACAAAACCGAAGAGGAAAAATTGGAAAGGATGCTGATGGAAGTCCTTTCCGGATGGAAGCTTCCGGGGGATATGCCTCTGGCCTTGTAAAAAAGTTCACAAAGCTAGGTGAAAGTGGCTTCTGTTTGTGGTATAAATAGGGGCCTTCAAAGGGAGGCCAAGGAGGGAGGTCATGCGTTTCCTTAAAAGGTTTGATCTCAAGGGTTTGCGTGGGAAGCTCCTTTTTAGGTTTTTGGTCCTTGCGGTCTTTCCGGTGGTGGTGGGCCTTGTAGCCATGGTACAGGTAGGGCTTATGAGGAGCAGCCTCGAGGTGAAGTCCTTGGTGCAGGATAGGATCCTCGGTTCTTTTCAGAAGCTCAACGCGCGGATACAGGAGTATGTGGCCCAGGGCGGCGACGAGTACGAGATGGCAGGTCTTGATGCCCTTTACGACCAGATAGAAGAGGCCCTCGGGCGGACGGAGCGGAGGGTGGATGTGGAGGCCAAGTCCAAGCTCAAAGAGGTAAAGGATTCCGTAAAAAGGCACAAGGAGATGACCAAGAAGCTCATCGGCCTTAGGATCCAATATGGGGTAGGCGCTGAAGAGGGGAAGGCCAAAGGAGAGGAGATAGATCAGGCCCTTAAGGGCGATCCGGGCCTTTATCCCCTCTTCCTTAAGGCAAGGGAGAAGGGGAAGGAATTTTTGGCCTTCAAGAACGAGTCAGCAGCCCAGCTACAGGAGCAGCTCCTAAACGAGCTCATATCGAGGGTAGCGGATCCTGGGATACGTTCTTCCCTTGAGGCCTACAAGGAAGTGGTCCTCACCAACAACCAGCGCCTGAGGGAGATGGAGGCCCTGGTCAAGGACTTGGGGTTTATCACCATGACGATGGAAAGGGACATGGAAGAGGTCCTTGAGCGGGTAGCTGCTAAGGCCGACCGTTCTACTGAACGCGGCTTCCTCGTGATCTTACTCACAGTAGCGGGTGCCTTTGCCGTTTCCCTCTTCATAAGCCTCAAGACCTCTTCAGGCTTGATAGGGCCCATAATGGCGCTCCTTTCTGCCTCAAGGGAAGTGGCAAAGGGGAACTACGGGATAGACCTTAAGCTCAGGACTGGGGATGAGCTCCAGGACCTATCCGAATCCATGCTCTATATGGCCAGGGAGTTGGAGCGGAAGACGGAGGCCGAGAGGGCCAGGATGGAGGAGCTCAAGGCGGAGAAGGAGGCTGCTGAAGCCGCAAGGAGGGAGGCCGAGAGGTTGAGGCTTGAGGCCGAATCCCGGGAGAGGGGGTTAAGGGAGGAGATAGAGTTGATATCCGGCTTTGTGAAAAAGGCCGCAGGCGGCGATTTCACAGGGGTGCTTCAGCTCGAAGGCTTTGTCCAACTCAAGGGGCTTGCCCGTGAACTCCTCCAGATGAGGGACAGGCAGAAGGAGGTGCTCCTTCAGGTCCGTGAGGCCTCAGATCAGGTCCTTTCTGCCGCAGCCCAGGTCACTGAGGCCAGCCAGTCCCTGGCTATGAACGCGGCTCACCAGGCGGCGGCTGTCGAGGAGACCTCCAGTTCCATGGAGGAGATCTCCGCCACCATCGAAGCCAACGCCCAGAGGGCCCAAGGGGCAAACCGCTTTGCCCAGGAGGCAGTGGAGGTAGTGGGGCAGACCTTGGGCACCATAAGGGAGCTCATAGGTGCCATGGAGGAGATAGTTTCCTCAAGCGAAGAAAGCCAGAAGATCATGAAGACCATAGACGAGATCGCCTTCCAGACCAACCTCCTCTCCCTCAATGCGGCCATCGAGGCCGCGAGGGCAGGCGAGGCCGGGGCAGGCTTTGCCGTGGTGGCAGACGAGATAAGGGCCTTAGCCCAGAGGAGCGCCGAGGCCGCCCAGCAGACTGCTCAGCTCCTTGCCGATATGGCCATGAAGGTCCAAAGGGGTAAACACGTCCTTGGAGAACTGGCCACGAGGTTCGACAGACTTACCTCCTCTGCCCGTACCATCGGCAGCGCCATGGAAGAGATCGCCCTGGCAAGTGCCGAGCAGTCCCAAGCGGTAAGCCAAGTGCGTATGGCCCTTTCTCAGATAAACGATGCCATCCAGAAGGTGGCAGCAAGCGCCGAACAGAGCGCTGCAGCAAGCGAACAGATGAAGGCCCAGGTCCAAGGACTGAAGGAGATGGTCTCCTACTTCAAGCTGGAAGAGGTTTAGAGGTCCTTTAGGTCCGAAAGGCCGTTCTTCTTGAGCTTATGTAATAGGGTGGTCCTCTTTATCCCTAGGAGCTCTGCGGCCCTTTTCTTGACGCCATTTGCCTTCCTTAAGGCCTCCAGGATGAGCTCCCTTTCCACATAGCTTAAGGTGTCCTGGAGCGACCCCCCTCCCACGGCCAGAAGAGGGGACTTGTGCCTGTGGTTCTGTCTGATCTTTTCAGGCAGGTCCTCAGGCCCTATGATCCCCTCTCCCTTGAGGATGACAAGCCTCTGGACCAGGTTCTCAAGCTCCCTTACGTTCCCAGGCCAGTCGTACCTATAGAGGAGCTCAAGGGCGGAGGCCGAAAACCCCTCAACCGACCCCTGGTACTTGTCGTTGTAAAGCTTGAGGAAGTGCTCAAGGAGGGGCAGTAGGTCTTCCTTCCTCTCCCTTAGGGGCGGAAGGTGTATGGGGACCACGTTGAGCCTCCAATAGAGGTCCTCACGGAAGCGCCCCTTCTGGACCAGCCTTTCGAGGTCCTTGTTTGTGGCAGCCACAATCCTTATGTCCACCTTTACGGTCTTTACGCTCCCTATGGGCTCGAACTCCTTCTCCTGAAGGACCCTCAAGAGCTTCACCTGAAGCGCCGGGGCCATCTCGGAGACCTCGTCGAGGAAGACCGTCCCGCCATTTGCCACCTCAAGCCTCCCCTTTTTGTCCCTTACGGCCCCGGTAAAGGCCCCGCGGACATACCCAAAGAGCTCGCTTTCCAAAAGCTCATGGGGTATGGCCCCACAGTTGATGGCCACAAGGGGCTTTGAAGCCCTTGGGCTCTTGTAGTGGATGGCCCTGGCTATGAGCTCCTTTCCCGTTCCGCTCTCCCCAGTTATAAGGACCGTAGAGTCGGTTTTGGCGACCCGCTCAACCAGCGATAAGACCTCGCGTATCTGAGGGCTCTGACCTATTATGACGGGTATCAAACGCTGCCCCTTAAAGGAGCTTTTTCAGAGACCGCTAAAGACATCGCAAAAGCGATGCCTCCCTGACAAAAAGACTTTTTGCCACTTCTTGAAGGTCCGTGTCAAGTTTAAGGTCAAAAAGGTGTCAAAAATTTGACACATCAAGGGGTTCCATGGTCCCTTCTTATGGTAGAGAGAGGGCTCTGGGAAGTGGCACAAGGGTTGCTCAAAGGGGAGGTGTGAAGGTGGGCTTTGGAGGGAAGAAGAAGTTGCTTTTGCCCCTTTTAGGGGTTTTGGTCTTAGGCCTTGGGGTCTTTGCCGCCCAGTCCCTTAAGGGGAAAAGGCCAGAGGAGCCGAAGGAGAAGAAGGAAAGGAGGGGTGTGTCCTATGTGCCCCTTGAGACCTTTGTGGTGAACCTAAAGGGGGGTGTGAACTTCCTTAAGGTCACCATCACCCTTGAGGTGGAGGGTTTGAAGGCGGGGGAGGACTTAAAGGAGGAGATGCCCATCGTAAGGCACAACATCATCTTCATCTTGACGGAGAAGGGCGTCGAGGACGTGATAACCAGTGAGGGCAAAAGACAGCTCGCCCAGGAGATCCAGCAGAAGGTCAACGAGGTCCTCTCCCCTAGGAGGCTTAAGGTAACGGGTGTTTACTTCACCGAGTTCATCGTCCAGTAGTGGGGCCATGGACAAGGACATCATGGACCAAGAGGAGATAGACAAGCTCTTTGAGGAGTTCGCCAAGGAGGAGCCTCAGGTAGAGGGAGGAGGGCCTGAGGCCTCGGTTGCCCCAAGGGGCTCTGAGATCCTCAGCCAGGAGGAGATCGACGCCCTCCTCCGCGGCCTGGAGGAGGGGCAGATCCCGCTAGAAGAGGCCGAGGTCCCTGTGGAAGAGGTCCCGGGGCTTAGGCCCTTTGACTTCAGGCAGTGGGAGCTTTTGGAACTCGAGCGGATGGAGAGGCTCGGGCTTGTCCTGGAGAGGTTCAGCAAGGCTTCCGGTTCTGCCCTAAGCGAATACCTCCATAGGCCTGTGGACGTGGACCTTGCGGAAAAGAAGGCCATGTACTTTGAGGAGTTCATAAAAAAGGTGCCTGTCCCTACTGGGCTCATCATCCTCAAGGTGCGACCCGAAGAGGACTACGCCCTACTTGTCCTTGACGCAAGGACCGTCTTTTACGCCATCGATGTCCTCTTCGGGGGCGGAAGGCCCGGAAGGGTGAAGGTGGAGGGGAGGGAGTTCACCTCCATAGAGATGCGGGTGATCAAGAACCTTTCTGGGATATTGCTTGAGAGCCTCGAGGAGGCCTTCGGCCTCATGTGCGAGGTCAAGTTCATCCCCGAGAAGGTGGAGCTCAGCCCAGAGTTTGCGGTCCTCTTCTTCAGGAAGGAGGCTGTCCTTTCCGCCTCCTTTGAGGTGGACTTCGGCGGTGCCCTTGGCTCCATGACCCTTTGCCTGCCTTCGGGTCTCCTCAAGGCCTTAAGGGACAGGGCCATGGGGAGGTGGGAGGTCACTGTAGAGGTGGAGGACCCGAAGTGGAAGGAGGCCTTAAGGGAGGCCCTTTCCGAGGTGTGGGTTATGGTGCAGGTGGAGTTCATGAGGAAAAAGCTCACCCTGAGGGAGCTTTTGGGCTTAAAAGAGGGGGATTTGGTCTTCTTTGGACCTAAGGCCGAAGAAGAGGTCCTCGGCAAGGTCCAAGGGGTTCCCCTTTTCAAGGGAAGGCCCGGCCTTTCCAAGGGTTACAGGGCCGTGAAGATCACCGAGATCCTCAGCTAGGGGGCAGGAGATGGAGGAAAGGGAAGGCAAGGTAGACCTTGAGATGCTCTTGGACATACCCCTTGAGGTCACCGTGGAGCTCGGCAGGAGGCGGATGCTCCTAAGGGACCTTTTGAACCTCAGAAAGGGGTCGGTACTTGAGCTAGAGAAGGAGGCCTCGGAGCCCTTCGACATCCTGGTGAACGGGCAGCTTGTGGCCAAGGGAGAGGTGGTGGTCCAGGAGGACAAGCTGGGGATAAGGATCCTAGAGATCGTCTCCCCGGCAGAGAGGATCAGAAAGCTCGGCTGAAGGAGGGGGCAATGGAGGGGATAGGAGGGGTTTTGAACGCATGTGTGGTAGCCATAGCGCTAGGGGTCATCCTCAAGGGACTTGTGCAGACAAGGGGCAAAAGCGAGCAGAGGCCTGAAGAGGCCCCTTCAAGCCTCATCCCCAAGGCCTTTTCCCTCTTCAGGAGGCAAAAGCGCGAGGGCAACCCGCTTAAGGTCCTTGGGAGCATCGCCCTTGGGCTGAGGGAGAGGTTGTTTTTGGTGGAGGCTGAGGGGAGGAGGTTTTTGGTCTCCACAAACAGGGGACAGGTCCTCCTCCTTTACGTCTTCCCAGAAGGTCCTAAGACGGAGCCCCAAAAGGAAGCAAGGGAAGGGGCTAAGGCAGAAGCCAATCAGATCCAGGACTTCGCCTTCCCCTTCCCCCTTCCGCTTGACGGAGGGGGATCAAACGGGTCGAGGATAAGGCCCTTTTCCGAGGTAATGCGCGAGATAGAGAGGGAATACCCCTTCCTGAAGGAAGTGGAGGGATGGGAAAGGTGAAGTTTCTCCTTTTGGGGACGGCCTTATTGGCCGAAGAGGCCTTTGCCCAGCCCCAGATGGGGCCCATGGGAGGAAAGGCCCTTGCGGTCCCGGTGGAGCTCCTCCTGCTGTTAACGCTACTTGCCCTTCTGCCGTCCCTGCTCCTATGCCTCACCAGCTTCACCCGTATCGTCATAGTCATGGGCCTCCTCAGGCAGGCCCTGGGCCTCATGCACATGCCCCCAAACCAGGTCCTGGTAGGCCTGTCCTTGGTCCTCACCTACTTCACCATGCAGCCTGCCCTCGAAGAGGTCCATAAAGAGGCCCTTCTACCATACCTCAAAGGACAGGTCTCCCTTGAGGAGGCCATAGGGAAGGCCGTCCCACCCTTAAAGGACTTCATGCTAAAGCAGACCCGTGAGGGGGAAATAAGGCTCTTTTCGGAGCTTGCGGGGGTTGGGCCCTTTGAGGGGCCAGATGAGGTCCCCATGAGGGTGCTTGTCCCGGCCTTTGTCACAAGCGAGCTCAAGACGGCCTTTGAGATCGGGTTTGTGCTCTACCTGCCCTTCCTGGTGATAGACATGGTGGTTTCGAGCATCCTCCTCTCCCTGGGGATATTCATGCTGCCGCCCATGCTGGTGTCGCTCCCCTTGAAGCTCCTTTTGTTCGTCCTTGTGGACGGCTGGGACCTCCTCATGGGATCCCTGGTGAGGAGCTTCAGATGAGCATAGACCTTGCCAGCCAGCTCATGGTGGAGGCTTTGAAGACCGTGGCGCTTGTAGCCGGTCCGGTGCTCCTTGTGGGGCTTGTGGTCGGTTTGACCGTAGGACTTCTCCAGGCCATGACCCAGGTCCATGAGATGACCTTGACGGTGATACCGAAGCTATTGGCTACGGCCCTTGTGCTCTTTGCGTTGGGTTCTTGGATGTTGAGGACCCTTGTGGACTTCACAAGGGAGCTTTTCGGCAACTTCCCGGGGTATCTAGGATGACGGGACCTATGGCGGAAAAGGTCCTCTTGTACCTTTTGGCCTTCTTAAGGGCGTGGGGGGTCCTTGCCTTTTTGCCCGTCTTCGGGTCACGCAACGTCCCATGGATGACAAAGGCCTCCCTTGCCCTCATCACGGCCTTTGTGGTCTTCCCCTTTGTGCCGGAGTCCAAAATAGAGACAGGGGCAGAGTTTTTGGCCTTGGGCGCTAGGGACTTCCTCTTCGGGGCCCTTTTGGGCTTCATGGGGAGGCTCTTCTTTGCGGCCGCAGAGACTGCCGGACAGCTCATCTCCTATAAGATCGGCCTTGGGCTTGGGGAGATCCTGGACGTACAAGGGGAGTATTCCCTCCCGGTGATAAGCAACTTCACCGGGCTTTTGGCCCTTTTGGTCTTTTTGGCCTCAGGGGGCCACCACTTCTACTTCAAGGCCCTTGTGGAAAGCTACAGGATCCCCCTTGAAGGGAAGATGGCCTCGGTGGCCAAGGGCATCCTCGAGCGCTCCCCAATGGTACTTGAGCTTGCCTTGAGGCTTTCTGCACCCCTTATGGTGCTCAACTTCCTCTTCTATTTGGGGCTTGTGGTGGTAGGCAGGGCTGTGGTCCAGATGAACGTCTTTTTGGTATCGCTGCCCATGCAGGTGGGTCTGGGGCTCTTGGGCCTTGGGGTCCTATTGCCTCACCTCCCCCCTGTTATGAAAGGGACATGGGAGGGGCTGGGGAGGTGGCTCTTACAGGTCCTAAGCCCCTAAGGAGGTAGGAGGTGCCCGAGGACTTTGAAAGGACCGAACCGGCGACCCCAAGGCGGAGGGAAGAGTCGCGGAAAAAGGGGATGGTCCCACAATCAGGGGACCTGCCCATGGCCTTCGTCCTGGGGGTAGGCACCATGGGGCTCATGGTGTTAGGGCCTGGGGCATATAGGTCGCTCAAAGACCTCTTGGCCTTTGTACTTGGGAACCTCCACGGACTTGACCTTCCTACCCTCTCCAACTGGGCGTTAAGGGAGTTTTGGGGGTTGCTCATGCCCTTTTTCGGCCTGGCTCTGCTTTCAGCGGTCTTGGGGAACATAGCCCTCAAAGGGCTTGTCCTTTCCCTTGACCCCTTGAGGCCACAGCTCCAGAGGATAAACCCGGTGGAGGGCTTAAAGAGGGTCTTTGGCCTCCAAGCCCTTTTTTCGGTCCTCAAGGCCTTGGTGAAGGTGGCCCTCCTTGGGGCCGTTGCCTACCTTGTGCTCAAGGGGAGGCTTGAAGGGTGTTTTGAGCTTGTAGGGGCTGCCCTTCCAGAGATCGGGGCCTTCATGGCCCGTTCGGGCCTTGAGCTCCTCGGGAAGATGTCAGTTGTGTTTTTGGGGATAGCAGGGCTTGAGGGTATGTACAACCTCTGGGACTACGAGCGCAAGCTCAGGATGACCCGCGAGGAACTCAAGGAAGAGCTCAAGCAGTACGAGGGAGACCCAAAGGTCAAGTCCAGGATGAGGTCACTGCACAGGCGCCTGGTCAAGCACAGGATGGTCCATAGGGTCAAGGAGGCCGATGTCGTGGTGACCAACCCCACGCACCTTGCCGTCGCCTTGGCTTACAGCAAGCTCAGGCTCAAGGCCCCCATGGTGGTGGCCAAGGGCAAGGGCTGGCTTGCCGAAAGGATACGCCAGGCGGCCGTGGAGGCCGGGGTGCCGGTAGTACAGAACAAGCCCCTGGCAGAGGTCCTCTACAGGTCTGTGGAGGTAGGGCAGATGATCCCGGTGGACCTGTACCGGGCGGTGGCCGAGGTCCTGGCGTGGGTCTACAGGCTTAGGAGGTACGGGGCATGAGGCTGCCTTTTAAGGACGCCTCAATGGGGCTTGTGGCCTCGGCCATCTTGGGGATCATGATCCTACCAGTCCCACCCACCCTCCTTGACGGCCTCATCACCACCAACATAGCCCTCTCTAGCCTGGTGCTCCTTGTGGCCTTTTACGTCCGCAGGCCCCTTGAGTTCAACGTCTTCCCCACGCTGCTTCTGCTCCTTACGCTCTTCAGGCTTTCTATAAACGTGGCCTCGACCAGGCTCATCCTCCTTAGGGGCGAGGTGGGGATAGAGGCAGCTGGTAAGATCATCAAGACCTTTGGGTCCTTTGTGGCTGGTGGGAACTGGGCCGTAGGGCTCATAGTCTTCATGATCCTTGTGGTCATAAACTTCGTGGTCATAACCAAGGGCGCAGGCCGCATAGCCGAGGTGGCAGCGAGGTTCACCCTGGATGCCCTCCCCGGCAAGCAGATGTCCATAGATGCCGACCTCAACGCCGGTCTCATCAACGAGGCCGAGGCCAGGCGCAGGAGGCAGGAACTCGCCCTTGAGGCGGACTTCTACGGGGCCATGGACGGCGCCTCCAAGTTCGTCCGAGGCGATGCTGTGGCAGGACTGGTCATCACCTTTGTGAACATCCTGGGAGGTCTCCTCATCGGGGTAGTGCAGAAAAAGCTCCCCCTGGCGGAGGCCTTGAGGACCTATACCATCCTCACCATCGGCGATGGGCTGGTGAGCCAGATACCCGCCCTTATGATCTCCACGGCAGCTGGTGTGGTGATCTCAAGGGCGAGCGCCGAGGCGGACTTCCCGAGGGACCTTTCGAGGCAGCTGTTCTTCAACCCCAGGGCCCTTTTGGCCGCAGCAGCTGTCCTCTTCCTCATGGGGCTTGTACCGGGCTTCCCGAAGGGGTTCTTCTTCATGACCTCGGCCATGTGCGGCGCCGTGGCCTACCTCGGGCAAAGGAAGGAAAAACCCGAGGAGAAAAAGCCCGAAGCCATGACACAGGAGGCACCCGAGGTGGTGGAGCCCGGGCTTCAACTTGACCTCCTCGAGCTGCAGATAGGCTACGGCTTGATCCCCCTTGTGGACAAGGCCTATGGAGGTGAGCTCTTGGGCAAGATAAAGGCCATGAGGTCCCAGTTCGCCCAAGAACTCGGGATCGTTGTCCCTCCCATCCACATAAGGGACAACTTGTCCCTTAAGCCCTCCGAATACGTGATCCTCCTCAAGGGCGCTGAAGTGGGCAGAGGGGAGGTACACCTTGACAGGCTCATGGCCCTTTTCCCTCGTACCGAGCCCAAGGAACTCGAGGGCATAAGGTCCAAGGACCCGGCCTTTGGGCTTCCTGCCCTATGGATTAGGCCCGAGGACAAGGAGAAGGCCTTGAGGTTCGGGGCCACGGTGGTCGACCCCGCTACGGTGGTCATCACCCACATGATGGAGGTGATCAGGCGCTACGCCCACGAGCTGCTCACGCGTCAGGACGTCCAGGAGCTCATAAGCGCCCTGGCCAAACACTACCCCAAGGTGGTGGAAGAGGTGGTCCCAAACCTCCTCCCCTTGGGCGTCGTCCAAAAGGTGCTCCAGAACCTCCTCAAGGAGGGGGTACCGATAAAGGACCTCCTGACCATCCTTGAGACCTTGGGCGACTATGCGCCCATGACCAAGGACCCGGCACTTCTGACAGAGTACGTGAGGCAGGCCCTTTCCAGGACCTTGACCTCCATGTACCAGTCCGATGGGGTGGTATACGCCCTTGTGCTCGACAAGGCCTTTGAAGACCAGGTCCTTCAGGCCATCCATAGGGGGGAGATGGGCGAGTACCTCGCCCTGGATCCAGCCCTTGCCGAGCGATTCCTGTTAAAGCTCAAGGAGTCCCTGGACAAGGTGCCCTCGGACGTCCAGCAGGTGGTCCTCGTGGTAGGACCCTCGGTGAGGCGGCATATCCGCAAGCTCGTAGAGCACGTCTTCCCCATGCTCCCCGTGCTTTCGCCTGCCGAGGTGGACCCGAGGGTGAGGATAAAGGTACTGGGGGTGGTTAGGCTCGATGATCAGGCGGTATAGGTCCACGGACACAAGGAGGCTTTTCGAACAGCTGAAGGAGGACCTAGGGCCTGATGCCCTGATCCTTGCAAAACGCTCCTTCAGGTGCGAGCAGTTCGGCCTCTTGGGCAAGGAGGTCCACGAGGTGGTGGCCTCAGACAGAAGGGACCTTTCGACCTCAGGCCTTCCTGGCAAGGCCTTTGAGCTCCTAGGGACCCTGCTCGAGCAGGGGGTTGCCCCGGAGCTGGTGAGGTCCCTCATGAAGGAGCTTAAAGGGGAAGCGGATCAGCTGGAGGGACAGAAGGACCTTAAAGGGGCCTTGGCAAAGCTCATGGCAAGGAGGATGCCAGGGCCCTTCATGCCTATTTACACCCCAAGGGTCATGGTCCTTTTGGGGCTCACGGGGGTGGGCAAGACCCTTACGGCCTTAAAGCTTGCCCTTTCCCAAGGCAAGGCCGTGGTCTTCTGTGTGGACCCAGGCAGGGTGGGGCCTGGGGAGCTCCTCAAGGCCTACAGCAGGACCACCGGGGTGAGGGTCGAGGCGGTCTCGAGCAGGGAGGAGTTCTTGAAGGCCCTTGAGAAATACAGGGACAGGGAACTGGTAGTGGTGGACACCCCTGGGGTGGACTACCTGGACCGCACATGGCCCATGAGGTTGAAGGAGCTCATACCCTCAAGCCCCAGGTTTGAGTTCCATGTGGTGTTGAGCGCTACCACCAGGGAGGAGGAGGTGTCGAGGCTTTTGGGCTACCTCTTTGCCTTTCCGGTCTGCGCCCTCCTTTACACCAAACTGGACGAGGCCTTTTGTTTCGGTCCCATCTACAACCAGACCGTAAAGACCGGACTGCCCCTGTCCTACTTCACCACAGGGCAGAGGGTGCCAGAGGACATAGAGAGGGCCTCAAGGCTCAGGCTCCTGGACCTAATATTAGGACTGACCAAGGGGGGAGAAGGATGATCAGCCTTGCGGTGACAAGCGGAAAGGGAGGGGTGGGCAAGACCACCATCGTGGCCAACCTGGCCTATCTGCTTGGGAGGATGGGCAAGAGGGTCCTTGTGCTCGATGCGGACCTGGGGTTGGGGAACCTGGACGTGCTGTTTGGGCTTAGGCCGAGCTACACCTTGGAGCACGTGCTTTTGGGACAGAAAAGGCTCAAGGACATCGTCCTCAAGGGACCTGCCCAGGTGGAGCTCGTCCCTGCCCCCTCGGGGGTAGAGGAGGTCTCCCACCTGAGCAGGGACCAGAGGCTTATGCTCCTTGAGCAATTCGAGGAGGTGCTCGACGGGGTGGACGTCCTGCTCATAGACACCGCCCCGGGGATCTCCTCAAACGTGGTCTTTTTCAACCTCACGGCCTCGGAGGTCTTGGTGGTCGTATGCCCTGAACCTTGCTCCATGTTGGACTCCTACGCCCTGATGAAGGTCCTGGCCCTGAACCATTCGAAGAGGAACTTCAGGCTCCTGGTGAACAACGCCAAGGAGGCCCTTGAGGGGATGAAGGTCTTCGAGAGGCTTGACGAGCTGGCCTCGAGGTTCCTAGGGGCCAGCCTCGATTACATGGGTTTGGTCCCGAACGACCCGAAGGTCCTGGCGGCCTCAAAGCAGAGGAGGCTTTTCGTAGAGGCCTATCCGGACTCGAAGGCCACCCTGGCCCTCGAAGGGGTGGCCCGCAGGGTCCTAAGGCTTCCGGAGGCAAAAGGGGGAAGTTCTGGGGTCCTTTTCGGCTGAGGGGGAAATGGACAGAAGAGGGCTTACTCAGGAGCAAAAGGAGCTCGTTGAACGGTACCTCCCCATGGTCAAGTACTTGGCCTTGAAGGTGGCTTCTCGGCTTCCTCAGGGGGCCTTTGAGCTGGAGGACCTAATACATGCAGGCGTAATAGGGCTTATAGAGGCGGCCAAGCGCTTTGACGCCTCAAAGGGTGCCAAGTTCGAAAACTTCGCCAAGTTCAGGGTAAAGGGGGCGATCCTTGACGAGCTGCGCAAGGCAGACCTCTTGCCCCGAGGCCTTAGGAAGAAGGTCAAGGAGATGGAAGAGGCATACCTCAGGCTCGAACAGGCCCTTGGAAGGCCGCCAGAGGAGGAAGAGCTGGCCCAAGACCTGGGAATGGAGCTCGAGGAGTTCCTAGAGGAGCTGAAGGAGGCTTCAGGGTGTAGGATCCTGAGCCTTGAGGAACTCCTGGAGGAAGGGGTTGGGGCAAGGGAGGTCCTGTTTTCTGACGGGAGCTCAGACCCCATAGAGGCCCTTGGGCTTTTGGAGCTGAGGGAGAGGTTGGTGGAGGCCCTTCGAGGGCTTCCGGAGAGGCAGAGGCTGGTGCTTTCCCTTTACTACTACGAGGAGCTCACCATGAAGGAGATAGCCCTTGTCCTAGGGGTGACCGAAGGCAGGGTCTCGCAGATCCATGCCGAGGCCCTTTTGGCCTTAAGGGCCAGGCTCAGGAGGAGGGACCATGGAGAGGACTGAGGCAGAGGGGCTCCTCAGGGAGGCCTTCCAGGGCTTCCTTGAGGCCTCAAGGAAGCTCGAGCTCTATTACAGGGCCCTTGAAGGGCGGGTGAAGGAGCTGACGGAGGAGCTGGAGAAAAGCAGGAAGGAGAAGGAAGGGCTCCTTGAGCTCTTCCGCGAGGTCCTGGAGAGCGTCCCCTGTGGGATAGTGGTCGAGCTCGAGGGAGGGGTGATGGCCTTGAACGCCCAGGCCAGGGAGGTCCTTGAGCTCAGCCGGCAGGAGCTTCCCCTCGAACGCCCCAAGATGGGGCTTGAGGAGCTTAAGGCCTTGGACGGAAGGGTATTCCGGTTCGCCTTCTCCCCCCTTAAGGGGCGGAAAGGCCAGGTGGTGGTGATCGAGGACGTCACCGAGTCGGAGAAGTGGCGCCTTCAGGAAAAAAGGGCCGAGGGCATGAGGGCCCAGGAGCAGTTCGCCTCCTTCATAGCCCATGAGATGAGGACCCCCCTTTCGGTGGTGAAGCTTTCGCTTTCGTTACTTGAGGAGGATCTGAGGGGGCTTGAGGCCCAGAGGATACTCGAGGAGGCCAAAAGGGGGGTCGAGGAGATGGAGCGGGCCATCTCCCAGATGCTCCTTTTGGTGAGGCCGGAGAAGGCGGCCTTAAGGCCCATGGACCTCAAGGGGCCCGTAGAGGAGGTGGTTGGCTTCTTCGAGAGGTTCGTCTGTCAAAACGGGGTCAGGCTCGAGGTGGAGCTGCAAGAGGGCCTTCTTGTCCTAGGGGACCCTGAGCTCCTCAAGCACGTCCTGTTCAACCTGGTCTTGAACGCAGTGCAGGCCATGCCGGAGGGAGGGACCCTGAGGCTCAAGGCCCAGAGGGGGCTTTCGCGTCTGAAGGGCGAGGTGGTAAGGCTCACGGTGGAGGACACGGGGCACGGCATAGCCCCCGAACACCTACCCCACATATTCAAGCCCTTTTTCACCACCAGGCCAAGGGGTACTGGCCTTGGGCTTACAGTGGTCCATAGGATCGTAGAGGCCCATGGAGGGCTTATCGAAGTGGAGAGCGAGCCCGGGAAGGGGACCCGCTTTATCATATCCCTTCCCTGCTACAAGGAGGTCCGAGATGGCTTACAGGGTGCTTGTGGTGGACGATGAGCCTTCTGTATGCCGGAGCCTTTCCATGGTCCTTGAGCGGTTCGGCTTCGAGGTCACAGCGGCAGGAGACGGCCTTGAGGCCTTGGAGAGGTTCAGGAGGGGGCTTCACGACTTGGTGATAGCCGATCTGAAGATGCCGGGCTTAAGCGGCCTTGAGCTCCTCAGGGAGGTGAAGCGTCTGTCCCCAGGTACCCCTGTTGTCCTCCTTACGGCCTTCGGCACGGTGGAGACGGCCGTACAGGCCATGAAGGAAGGGGCCTTCGACTTCCTCCAGAAGCCCTTTGGCCTGGAGCAGTTAAAGGACGTGGTTTCAAGGGCCCTTAGGCCCAAAGAGGAAGGAGGGGTGGAAAGGCCCATAATAGCCAAGAGCCAGAGGATGCTCGAGCTCCTGGACATGGCCAAGGAGGCGGCCCAAAGCGTAGCCCCCGTGCTGATTACCGGCGAAAGCGGAACGGGGAAGGAGCTCCTGGCCCGCTATATCCATGCCCAGGGGCCTAGGAGGGAGGGGCCCTTTGTGGCCGTGAACTGTGCGGCCATACCCGAGGGGCTACTTGAGAGCGAGCTTTTCGGCCACGAACGCGGGGCCTTCACAGGGGCAGTGGGCCAGAAGAAGGGGAAGTTCGAATTGGCCCATAGGGGTACACTGCTCCTGGATGAGATATCCGAGATGCCCATATCGCTTCAGGCCAAGCTCCTGCGGGCGCTCCAGGAGGGGGAGGTGGACAGGATCGGTGGGACAAAGCCGGTGAAGGTGGACGTAAGGCCCATCGCCACCTCCAACAGGGACCTGCTGCAGAGGATCAAGGAGGGGAAGTTCCGCGAGGACCTCTACTTCAGGCTGAACGTAATACACCTCCACATCCCCCCTCTGCGGGAGAGACGGGAGGACATACCCCTTCTGGTCCACCATTTCTTGGAGAAGTACTCGAGGCTCAACGGAAGGCCCTTAAGGGAACTGTCGCCAAAGGCCATGAAGGCCCTCCTTGACTACCACTGGCCCGGCAACGTCAGGGAACTGGAAAACGTCATCCACAGGGCCGTCCTCTTCTCAAGGGGGGAAAGGATAGAGGAAAGGGACCTGAGGCTTGAGAGAGAGGCCCTGACGGAGGAAGGGCACCGGACCCTCTCCGACCTTAACCTCAGGGAGGCCGAAAAGAGGTTGATAGTCCTTGCCCTTGAGAGGGCAAAGGGCAACAGGACCGAAGCCGCAAGGCTCCTGGGGGTGAGCGTCAGGACGGTTAGGAACAAGATCAAGGAATACGGCCTAGGCGGCAGGTTTTTTGCTAAGGAGGTAGAGGGATGAAGCTCTTCGATGGGGTGTTCCAGCTGCTTTCGAGGGCCATAGGGCTTGGTTGGGTGAGGCATGGGCTCATAGCCTCGAACCTGGCCAATGCCGAGACCCCTGGCTTTGTGCCGAGGGACCTCGACTTCAGGGCCGAACTCGAGAGGGCCATGGGAGGGGGGCTTAGGCTCGTAAAGACCCATAGCCTCCACTTGGACCCACCTGGGCAGGGAGGTCCTTTGGTCCTCGAGGCCCCTGGGGATCCGGGGCCTGATGGGAACATGGTAAGCCTTGAGCGGGAGGCGGTAAAACTTGCCCAGAACCAGCTCCTTTACAACGCCTTTGTCAGGATGCTCGAAAGGAGGTTTGAAAAGCTCAAGTACACCATCTCCGAAGGGGGGAGGTAAGCCATGGACGTCCTCAGGATCATGGAGGTAGGTGCCTCTGCCCTCCTGGCGCAGAGGGAGAGGCTTGAGGTGATCTCCTCAAACCTCGCCAACCTCTACACCACCCGTACGCCTGAGGGGGGGCCTTATGTGAGGAGGGATGTGGTCTTTCAGGCAGAGCCCATGGGCGGGGACGCCCTTGGGGTCAGGGTGGTAGGGGTGGTGGAGGACCTGAGGAGGCCCTTGCAGCTCGTGTACGATCCCGCCCATCCAGATGCAGACCAAGAGGGCTATGTCCGGTATCCGAACGTCAACTTAATGGAGGAGATGGTGAACATGATGCTTGCCATCCGCAGCTATGAGGCCGCCCTGAAGGTGGTCTCCACCGCCCAGGACATGGCTTCAAGGACCGTAGACCTCTTAGGGAGGTAAGGGATGAAGGTAGGGTTTGACCCAAGGGCAGAGGGGCTCTTTGAGCCTTTGAAGGGCCAAAAGGGGTCTCAGGCTGATTTCGTGAAGGCCCTTAAGGAGGCCATAGAGAAGGTGAACCAACTCCAGCTTGAAGCCGACCGTGCCGTGGAGGAACTGTCTTTGGGGAGGGCGGACCTCCACGAGACGGTCCTTGCCATAGAGAAGGCCGACATCTCCTTCAGGCTCATGATGCAGATAAGGAACAAGCTCATCAAGGCCTATGAGGAAGTCATGAAGATGCCTCTGTGAGGTTGAGCCATGGGGCAGCTCTTGGAGTTCATCAAGGGGTTGCCGTTTTCTAAGAAGCTCAGTCTCCTTTTGGTCCTCTTGGCCACAGTGGGGCTCATCCTCTATGCGGTCCGTTACAGCCAGAGGGTGGGGTATGTGGCCCTCTGGAGGGACCTTCCGCCTGAAGACGCCACTGCGGTCCTCTCCTACCTCAAGCAGCAGAAGGTCCCCTTCCAATTGGACCCTGCTACCGGTTCGATAATGGTGCCTGCCGATAAGGTCCACGAGCTGAGGATGGAACTGGCTGCCAAGGGGATCCCCTCTGGCGGAAAGGTGGGCTTTGAGATCTTCGACAGGGCCAAGCTTGGGGTGGGCGAGTTCGTCCAGAAGGTGAACTACCGTAGGGCCCTGGAAGGGGAACTGGCCCGAAGCATCATGAAGCTCGAAGCGGTCCAGGACGCCAGGGTCCACATAGTCCTCCCCAAGGATTCCCCCTTTGTAGCCGAAAGGGTCAAGGCCCAGGCCTCGGTGGTGGTCAGGACCAAGGCTGGTAAGTCCTTGGGCGAGGAGGAAGTGGAGGCCATAAGGCACCTTGTGGCAAGCGCCGTGGAGGGGCTTGATCCGGAAGGAGTGGAGGTGGTGGACTCGAAGGGGAGGCTCCTCTCAAAGAGGAGGGCCAGTAGCCTCGGCATGGCCTCAGAACACCTGGACCTCCAGAGGCAGTGGGAGAGGGCTTTGGAAGAAAAGCTCATGGGGCTCCTTGAGCCGGTGGTCGGGCGCGGCAGGGTGGTGGCAAGGGTCTCAAGTGACTGGGATTGGAAGCAGGTAAGACAAGAACAGGAGCTCTACCAGTCCGAACCCGTGGTACGGGCAAGGCAGGTGACCGAGGAGACCTCGACCGGGGCAAGCTTAGCCCAGGGGATGCCTGGGGTCGCCTCCAACCTGGCCGCCCGGGGTTATGCCGGGACTGCTGGATTGAACCTGCAGAGGCGGACCGAGACCACCAACTACGAGGTGGGGAAGAGCGTCCTTCAGGTGATAGAGCCCTTTGGGAGGCTCAAGAGGGTGACAGTGGCAGTTGTAGTCGATGGGAAGTACCACGCCTCAAAGGAGGGTGAGGAGCCGAAGTTTGTCCCCTTGAGCCAAGAGGAGCTGTCAAGGATCGAGGAGATGGTAAAAAGCGCCATAGGCTTTGACCCAGAAAGGGGGGACCAGATCACGGTACAGTGCCTCCCCTTCCAGCTCCCCCGTGAGGAGGAGGCCCCTGCGGTTCCAAGCCTTGGCTTTGAGAGGTTCTTGCCCCTTCTCAGGTACCTCGTCCCCTTGGTGGTGGTCATGCTTGTGTTCTTCTTGGTGCTCAGGCCCCTGCTTAGAGGGGTGCTCCAGAGGCCTGTCCCTGCCGAGAGGGCCCTTCCTGCACCTGAAGGACATGAAGAGCCTTTGAGGCCTTCTGCTCCTTCTCTGGCCGAGGCCACCTTGAGGTTGGCCAAAGAAGATGTAGACTATACCTTGGGCATGATCCGCAGGTGGCTCAAGGAGGGCAGAGGTGGCAGATGAGAGGCCCATTCAGAGGCTCTCCGGTCCCCAAAAGGCCGCCCTGCTGCTTTTGGTCCTTGGGGATGAAGTGGCTGGGCAGGTCCTGAAGAGGCTCAACGAAGACGAGATGCAGAGGGTCGTCTTCGAGATGGCCCGTGTGTCGAGGCTTCCGCGCGCGGCCCTGGAGGAGGTGTTGAGGGAGTTCATGCGTTCTTATGAGGAGAGGGAGCTCATCGTCGGGGGAAGGGAGTACGTGGAAAGGATCCTGGAGAAGGCCTTGGGCAGGGAGAAGGCCCGTGAGATAGTCGAGGAACTCTTTGGGGAAGAGGAGGAGAGGCCCTTCAGCCACCTCCGGAGGGTCGATCCCTTCTTTTTGGCCAACTACCTGAGGAACGAGCATCCCCAGACCATAGCCTTCATCCTCTTTTACTTAGACAAGCAGAAGGCAGCCCAGGTCCTTGCCGAGTTACCGGAGGAGCTTCAGGCCGAGGTGATAAGGCGGATCGCCACCCTGGACAAAGTCTCCCCTGAGATGGTCCAGGAGGTGGAGGCGGCCCTTAAAGAGGGGATAAAGGTGAGGAGTGCCTTTACCGTCATAAAGAAGGAGGAAGGGTACAAGGTGGCTGCGGAGATCTTGAACCAGTTTGGGACAAGGGCTGCTAGGATCCTGGAGAAGGTAAGGGAGACCGATCCCGAGGTGAGCGATGAGGTGGAAAAGGCCATGTTCGTCTTCGAGGACCTCCTTTATGCCGACGACAGGGGGCTGCAGAAGCTCTTGCGCGAGGTCTCAAAGGAGGACCTCGCCCTGGCCTTGAAGATGTGTCCCGAGGAGCTCCAGGAGAAGATCTTCCGCAACATGTCCGAGCGGGCCGTGGAGATGCTGAAGGAGGACATGGAGGCCATGGGCCCTGTCCGGGTGAGGGATGTGGAGGAGGCCCAGAGGAGGATAGCGGCCATAGCAAGGGCCATGATGGAGAAGGGCGAATTGATCCTGGTGGGCAAAGGTGGAGAAGAGGTCCTCATCTGATCCCAGGCCCTTTGTACTTCCTGCCTTTGAGGAGCCAAAGGCCTTCCCCGAGGAAGAGCTCAGGGAATTGGCCTGGAAGGAGGGTTTCGAGCAGGGCTATGCCGAGGGCCTTAAAAGGGCAAGAGGGGAAGTGGAAGAGGTCCTCTCGAGGCTCAGGGAGGTGTTGTCGGGGCTTGAGGGCATAAGGCAGAGGGTCCTCCTTGAGTGCGAAAGGGGGATCCTTGAGCTTTCGGTAGAGATCGCCAAAAAGGTCATAAGGCGCGAGCTTGAAGTGGACAGGAGTGGACTCCTCGAGCTGATCCGCGAGGCCATAAGGAGGGTGACGGAGGCCGACCTGATAAAGGTCCACCTCTCGCCTGAGGACTTCGAGTTCATAAGGACTCAAAAGGCAGAGCTCCTGAAGGAGTTCAACGGCACAGCCAAGCTCCTCCTTTATCCAGACCCGAAGGTGGAACCTGGGGGTTGCTTTGTGGAGACCGACTTCGCCGAGGTGGACGCCAGGCTCTCTACCCAACTGCAAGAGGTCCTTAAGGGTTTAAAGGATGCGCCTTGAGTCCTACTTAGAGAAGCTCAGGCGGCTTGACCCCATAAAGGTCAGGGGACGGGTGAGCAGGGTTATAGGCCTTGTCATCGAGGGCAAGGGCATACCCATGGCCGTCGGGGATATATGTAGGATCGTGGACCAGGAGGGAAGGGAACAGGGGGTGGCAGAGGTAGTGGGGTTCAAAGAGGATGCCTTTTTCATGATGGCCCTTGGGAACACCAATGGCATAGCCCCAAGGGCGCTCATCGAACCCTTGGGGAGAAAGGCCGAGATACCCGTTGGCTTCGGACTCCTCGGGAGGGTCATAGACCCCTTGGGGGAGCCCCTTGACGGAAAGGGGCCCTTGCGCGCTGAAGGCTTTTACCCCCTCTATTCTGAGCCCATAAACCCCTTGTTCAGGCGTCCGATAGAGGAGCCCCTTGACACCGGCATAAGGGCCATAAACGGCCTCTTCACCTGTGGGAAGGGGCAAAGGGTGGGGATAATGGCCGGAAGCGGCCTTGGGAAGTCCACCCTATTGGGGATGATAAGTAGGTTCACCAAGGCAGATGTGAGCGTCATAGCCCTTATAGGGGAAAGGGGCAGGGAGGTAAAGGAGTTCATAGAGAGGGACCTAGGAGAAGAAGGATTGAAGAGATCCATCCTAGTTGTTTCT
>Ga0105163_1000434_pt1 | contig 25072 bp, 12 predicted proteins | sample JNZ110809AmetaG_FD_81531 | JGI IMG/M metagenome (GOLD analysis project Ga0105163, IMG submission 81531) | Hot spring microbial communities from Jinze hot spring, China to study Microbial Dark Matter (Phase II) - JNZ 110809A | ecosystem: Environmental > Aquatic > Thermal springs > Hot (42-90C) >... | reverse complement strand
TTGTTATAGGAATGACATTTAAATAGTTTAACCCATGCCCAGCATTTACGCCAAGCCCAAGGCTTCTTGCAAGTTTTGCTGCTTCCTTTATTTTTTTAAGCTCCTCAAATTGCTCCTTTTCATTTCTCGCGTTTGCATATTCACCCGTGTGAATCTCTATAAAATCAGCTCCAGTCTTTGCCCTGGATCAACGAATAAATGCATTTCAATTACAACATCAGTCAAATACACTTTCTTCATCTCTGCATCAAAAGATACATCCATTGCTCATTTTTTACCTCGCCAACGAGAGTTGAATGTAAAAGTTCATAAGAACCAAAACCTGTTCTATCACCAAACACAAATATGACCCCGCCTTGCAAATTATAGTAATGCCATATTTCATATGGTTTCATATTTTCTGAATAGGGATACCTCTCAACTTCATCGGGAGGACCATAGATTATGTAAACCCTTCCCCTGTCAGTCCTCCAACCAGGTAAAAACCTTGTTGTAAATTTCTCATTTGCTTGCTCAACTCTGTCAAGATATTTTTTTCTAAATTCAATTCCTCCTCTCCTAGCCCAAAACAAACCAATAAATCTCCTCTTCGCCTCAACTCCCATTAACTTTGAATACATATTTTTCTCTTCCTGTGTGGAAATATACACCGCTTTTGAAAATTCCTCATCAAGATCTTTTTCATCAATCCCGATTAATTCCGACATAATCAATGATGTATCAACTTTAGGAGGAACGCTTGGATTGTAAATGAAAAATTTCCTTCTACTTTCCGCAAGCAACGACCCATCAAGCTCAGATACAACGACATCAAGATAATAAATCCCCGTCGGCAACATATTAACATTAACTGTTCCAACCTCAACAACCGAATTATAAAGTTTATTTCTTATAAATTTTTTCTCTTTGACCTCGGGCACTTTATTTTGATTATTATCAAGAACATTAACATTAATTTGATATCCATCACCTTTAACCCCGCTTAGCACATTATAAAGTTCAAAGTAATAATAAAGCACAGGGACATTTAGACCATATAAAGCTGTTGGATTTGGAACAACCTTATATGAATTTTTATAAAAAACATCAGCGGTATCCGTTGATTTATTTATTGAATAGCAAAGTTCAAGACTGCTTATCATCAATTTATCTTTGATACCGAAGACTGGCACATTGACATCAAAAGAGACGCTATCATAATTTTGAGTATTGTAAAGATCAATCGCCCTCATTATTACACGATATCTTCCCTCAGGGGTATAAAACCTTAAAATATCAACTATATCCTCACCAGCGATGCCAGATGTATCTTGAAAACCCGTCTCAATTTTCCAACCTTTTCGGATCAAGGCAGAGTCTTTATCAAGGTTTATGACATCAAGTCTGAGAAAAACCGATATGTTATATTTTCCATCTTTGTAATTGTATGAAAGTTTTGATTTTTGTAAAGAATAAAATATCTCAAGGTAGCTTTGACTTTCGGAATGACGGAATACAGAATAATCCACGTTTAAGCCAAGTTTACCGTCGGTTAAAAAGGTCAGAAGAAAATTTAAAAATGCTATAATTACAGCTTTCATTTCTTAAAAAGTTTGACTTTATTTTTAGAAAGTTTTATCATTAAACAAAAAAGGTGAGCCCAGAAAATAATCCTGAGCTCACCTTAAATTCATCGTCCCGCTGAGTAAAAGCAAAGCTCACATCGCAAATCTAAGCGTAAGGAATTGATTATTGTTGAAGAATTTAACTTTTCTATATGTATACTCAATGCTTGCTTCAAGCGTCCCACCAAGCGGTATATTTAAACCAACACCAAAAGTTGGCGAGTTAAAAACATAATCTGTTTCATTTACATAAGAATAACCAAGTCTTAAGAAGAGCATATTGTTGAATGAATACTCAAGCCCACCCTTATATTCATCAAGCGTAAAGTTATTGTTTTGGAAGCTTCCAGCAAGTGTGAATGAATGAGATTCACCAACTTTTAAATTATAAGCAAATCCAAGCTCAAAAGCTGCAGGAAGTTCAAATTCTTGAAGTGGAACTCTCAACGACCTAACAGGAGAACCCGGCTCAGAACCTGGTATAACAACTCCCCACTCAAGGTCTGGACCGTCAAACTTCATATTTCCGCCAACATTTTTCATCACCGCACCAAACCTTAAACCACTCTCAAGACGATACTGCAAACCAATATCAACAGCAAAACCAACTGCCGATTCTCTCAAAATTCTCTCACTTATAAGTTTAAAATTAGCACCAACATAAATTCTATCCGTCATTCTCCTGCTATAGGAAAGAGCAGCAGTTAAATAGTTCGGACTAAATGTTTCCCCGGTTCCATCTGGGGCGTCAACAGTTGTAAGCGGAATCTCACCAAAATCAAGCGATTTTAAACTTAAACCAAAAACACCAACACCACCAAAATTAGCAATCACAGCAAGGTAGTTGACTTTCATATCAGCAATCCATGAAACATGTGAAAACATCGCTTCAGCTGATTTATTGACAAAACTTGCACCAGCAGGATTCCAATAGAGCGCATCAACCCCTTGAACTTCTGCAACAACTCCACCACCAAGAGCAACTCCTCTTGAACCCACAGGAATTCTCAACTCCTCAGCTCCTGCTGTTCCCTTACGCTTGCTTGTCCCTGCATCAAGAGATGTTAAAATTACAAACAAACCTATTAATGTTAGTATTATTTTTCTCAACATTTTCCTCACTCCATTGTTTTATTTTTAAATTTTAAAACTCCAAACCCCGGCGCCTTTATGACGCCGGGTGGTCTCAAATTAGAAGTATCTCAATCTTTCCTCTCTCTGGAAGACGACAACCTTCAAAATCTTACTGCCAACACCAGGAACATCAACATGAACAATATAAATTCCACTTGCAACTGGCACACCAGCTTCATTTCTTAGATCCCATCTAGCATAAGGGCTGTCATCATCCTTTTGAATTGTTCTAATAAGATCGCCAGCAACTGTAAATATCCTGATTGTGCACTTGTTCGGTAATCTTGTGAAGGTTATAAATGCCTCAGTTATCTCCTTCTCAAGTGGCGACGCACCAAAATATGGGTTCGGGAACGCGTTAACCTTCTCAAGGTCAGACTTCGCAGTTTCAACTGAATATGTTGGCGCTGAAGGAGCAGTTATCTCAAATACATCATTGACCGTGTTCGGATGATTCGCATATATTTCAAGCTCATCACCACTGCTAAATGCAACATTACCTCTCCTGTTCCATGTAGCCATATACATAACTGGCAGATCGTTGCTCAATATATCATTTGCCAAATTATTATCTTGTGTTTCACTATAATCAACATCAAATATGAATAACCATTCGCGTGGACCGCTTGATCCAATGTTATCATAGACATTATAATCACCAGGCCAATACTTTCCATCAACAAGACCATTTGCAACATTGTTCTCCAAGAAACCAACAGCAAGTCTTCTTGGTGGATTTGCTTCTATATCATATACCGCAAGTGGGACATTCTTTTGCCCATTTAAACCAAACTCTTGAAACGCATATCCTCCAGCTGGATTTTTAATAAATGGTGCAAATTCAGGTTTAGCTGGCGCTGCATTAGCCCTACGCAAATATCTATACCCAAATGATGCATTTTCAGGTGCCCCTGTGATGTTACCATCTGTGTCGGTATCAGCAAAAAGAATTCTTATATTCCTCAACTTATCAGGCGTAACAACATCGCTATGTTCATGACCGCTTACAAACAAACCATATGGTGAAATATAGCCAAATGCGCCATTAAATGTGAACAAATGCTCCGGCAAACCAAAGCTTGTCATGATATCAGCATTTGCCCATGTTAATTTCCTCGTTCCTTTTGTCCATGCCCAACCTTTTGGTCCAGCCGGTGGTCCAACAACCTTAAATTGTATTCCATCCACTACAGTATAGTTACCATCTCCGCTTTGATTTGTCTGACCACTTAACTTAACCTGATTAGCCGTGACATCAACAAGTTTCCAGGTGATTTCTCCGCCAACTTCTTCAAATCTTACCTCATATTTATGCCCTGTTAACTTTGTCGGGTCAACAACAATGCCAAACACCTCGCCATCACTTACACCTTGTTTATGAACAGCTTGCACAGTATCGCCAACTGTGCTTGTATATCTTACACCAGGGCTAACAGGTCTTGGGATAACTGTTATTATATTTCTTGCACTCTCATAAAATCTTGGCACACCATACGGGTTATAAGCATACGCAGTTACAGCAAAGTAATAAGGTCTTCCGTTAACAAGAGGTTTATCATTGAGATAATCCTTCTTTATTCTAATTGTCCTTTCAATACCACTATCTGTGCCTTTTACAACCGTAACTTCAATGTTTTCACCCCTAACTGGATCAAATACCCAATCCTTGATTTCTTTAACATCATTTATAACATCAAAAACCGCAATTCTTGTCCATTTTGTTGGTTGAGTTGGGGAGTCAAATTGATAAACGATAAAGCCCTCAAAGTTATATCTTGTCGGTCTTCCTTGCTCGTCAACATCAATCAAATCAATTTCACTATATTCATCAATTCTTGGATCGTATGGCCAGTAAAGAACAATTTCCCTATCAAGCTCAGCAACTTGAACATTCGGGAATGGTGGCGTTGGAGGAAGCTTAAAATCAATATCATAAGCTATTTGCGCCTGTCTATCAATGAGCTTCAAAACGGTCACGCTATTAACATTGTTTGAACCCCTTGCAATAAGCAAACCAAAAACAATTTCCTGTGTATCACCAGGGGCAAGCGTAAATGGACCATTTGACATTAAAAATCTTCTATCACCTGGCGCTAAAGTCGTAGGACCAACCCTTGTCCCATCAAGCCAACCAGTTCTTGTCTCAGGATCGCCTGGGAAAACAAATCTTGTCGCTTGATTTGTATTTGGATCAACATAAGGAGTTCCATCTGCAAGGAACCCCTTCATGAAATTATATGCCTCATCTGCAAATTCAGGATCACGATATGGGAATGGAGCTCCATTCCAGTAAAATGTAAATGCATACATCGGAAGATTTTTATATCCCTTCCACCACCTGCCAAATGCCTTGGCTGAATCGTTCGGATCACCCGTGTATACCTTCACACCCTGGAAGAAATCTCTCCCAATTGCCGGTGGTGCAGAACCGTAAACATTATCAGTATTAGAAGCATTATAGCAATAACCCAAACTTAAAGTTGTATCACAACCAACAAAATCATCACCCGCATATCCAAGGTCGGGATCATCCCAGAGAGCAACAAAAGTTGAATCATAAGTATTATTGCTCTTGTTAATTATCACGCACTTTACAAACATCATATCGCCAAACGCATCAACCCTGTTATATCCCCAAATCGTCATCTGAACTTCAAGACCCATCGGTTGAGTCTTAAAGATATTGTGCGCAGCTGGGTTAGCGTCGTTAAAGACCATCCACAATGTCTGATCACCCATTAAAAGTGGTCTATCAACTCCCCTTGTGAAAACACCATCCCCATCAACATCCTCCCAAGGAGCACCATCTTCAACAGGCCAATTCAGATAATCATCACCTGGATTAAAAAGATCGGTCTTATTTATCTTCCAAATCTTATACCCCGGCTTATTCGGATCGTCAGGTTGACCATTCGGGAGTATCTTCCCTGGTTCAAACTCAACTTGATATTCAGCAGCTGCTGTCCTTAACTCACCAGTTCCTCTCACCTTTCCAGCAACCCAAACCCCAGCTGCAAAGTCAGCTGTCATATGTGAACCCTTTGGCCACTCAAGCCCAGCATCACCTGTCCTATGATAACTTACATATTGCCCCGTATTCTCAACATCACTGGAAATCCTATTGCCATCAAATTTCTCAAGCACAATCCCACTTGATTTCAAAAACGTAGCAATTTTACTTCTCTCAGAATTTTTCTCCTTAGCCATAGATGTTAAGGTAAGAACAACTGTGAACAAAATTAGTATTGTAATTACTCTTCGCATATTTAGTCCTCCAAGATTTATTTTTTTAAATTCATCCAGATATGGATGTGCCCCAAAAGGGGCACATCCGTTAAAACTACAGATCAATGCGAATTCCAAACCTTACCTGTCTTGGCTCACCAAAGTTATATGGGTGCGCAAGCATATAGTTATACAATTTCACTGCCTCTGGACCGTTATTCTCTGCCCATGTAGCACCCTCAGGAGTTCTGAACCATCCATCTGCGTCCGGCAAACCAGTTGAATTGTACACGCTCAAAACATTCTTGCTGTCAAACAGGTTAATAACCCAGAGATAAATATCAAAGTTAACCCTTCCAAATCTAATCGCTCTATCAATCTTCAAATCAAGTTGGCTTGTCCAGGGACCATAGCCCGAGTTAACAGCTGCTCTTGGAATTTGCCATCCTGGACCATAGATATAGCTTCTGTATTCAACTGGTGTATATGGTAATCCGCTACCAAATCTAAACAGAAGGTTAATTCCAAGATACTCAAATGGCTTGATTCCGAAAACAGTTGGTCCATCACCCTTTTCAGTCCTGAAATCAACATTTATGCTACCAGTATGACGCTGATCAAAATCAAGTGGTGCAACAAATGTCGGGAAGTTTCCACCAAGCCATGCAATGTTAAAGTTTGTTGTCGCTGCTGAACCAGTTCCAGCTGCATACTGGAGCGTATAATTAACAACCGCCGCAACTCTGTTTGTACGCCTCAGGTTAAAGCTAAACGATAATCCCTTGATCGTCCCATAGTCACCATTTACATACATTGCATATGCTGTTGGTGTTGCAAAGATATTTTGAATTTGAATAAGGTCCCTTGTTTCCTTGTAATAAGCTGTGATGTCAAAGCTTGCATTTCTTGTTATCTGCTGAGCAAATCCAACCTCATAGGCAATCGTTTTGGGTGGTCTCAAGTTTGGATTACCTGCGCGGATATAGTTACCAGATCTGATATACTGGGCAAACAATATCGTGCTTGTATAGAATAAATTCAACTGAGGTGCCTGGCTAAACACGCCATACTGAGCATGGAATACCGTCCTATCAGTAACTGGGAATGAGATACCTAATCTCGGAGCAAAGATATAATAAGGCTTTGATGCTTTAAAGTTAGCATCTGCCATATCATACCAATCACCCTTTGACTCAAGTATGATCTTAGTAGGATCAACAAGTTGATCTGTATTTGGGTTGATATAATCAACACGCAAGCCAAGATTTAAAATCAACTCGGGCAACTCAATCTTATCTTGAATATATGCTGCACCAACAATTGGATGCTTAGCTCCATTTCTACCCGTGTTAACTTCGGTCTTGCCAGTCACATCATAACCAAGCGTATTCACAAAAGCTGTTTGATAGATATTTTCATTTGAACCAGTTGGGTTGTTTCTTCTATTATTTGCTATATCAAGTGCCCTTAATCCATAAACCCTAATCGTATTATATCTCAAATCAAATCCTGCTTTAATCTCATGCACTCTTCCAATCTGATGTAAAATGTCAAATTTTACCCCAACATAGCTTGAAAGATTCTTTGAGTAGTTTGGATAAACTGTATTCGCCTGCGCAAAAAGTGAGAATGGTCTAAATGGTTGATTTCTGCCCCAATCTCTAAGCTGTGGATTCTTATTCTTATCTCCATATGATTCAATGTCATCCCACCAGATGTTATCACCGGATTCTATAAATGTCCTATACCAGCTAAACATCAATGTATAAAATGTTGAAGCGGAAATTGTATGTGTTAACTTCGCATAATATCCATGTGTGGTTTCTTCCTCCCTTGGCATTCTATCATAGTTATATGCAGAATATGAATGTATGTAAACCCTATCGGTCCTGAAGAATGAAGTTCCACCTATTCTCAGATTAAATGGTTTGAAATCAAACACGACGTTTCCATTAAATAACCACCTTGAAGTTGAATTACCTCTTAAAAGCCCAGCAGGTATATTGATATTAAATGTATCCTGCCCTTCAACAACTGTAGCCTGCACTCCATCGTAGAACGATGGTCTTCTATTTCTCATAAATGTTCTCTCAAGCGCTCCAAAGAACCTTATCTTATCATATCCTGGGATCAATGGACCACCAAGGCTGATTGAATAAAGGCTATAACCCTGGGAATATGCTCCTGTTAAAACATTTTTCTTATGAAAGTTCGGGTTTCCTGTCTCTTTGCTTCTAAAGAAGCCACCATATTCATCTGTGATTAATTCAAGCGTTGCGGAATATTTCGTACCCCCAGTCTTCGTCGTTGTAACAACCACACCTGACATCGCATAACCATATTCAGCGTTAAAGCCACCCGCTTGATAGGATACCTCCTCAATCGCCGTTGTAACAACTTCACCAGTTCTCGCATAGTTATATGGGTTGTTGAAGTAAACACCATCAACATAGTACGCAACCTCTTCACTTCTCCCACCTCTTACATATATTGTCCCACCTACCTGAACAACGCCAGTTTGAATTGCAACAACGCTTGTATAACCACGCAATGGCATGTTCTGAACATCTTCTGAACGCACAACCCTTATTTCATTTGTAGCGTTCTTCTGAATCAAAGGTCTTTCAGCTACAACTTCTACAGTTGGAACCTGGATAGCTTCACTTGGCAGTTCAAAATTAACTTCTGTTGTCAACCCAACAGTTACTCTAACATTTCTAACAGTGATCGTTTGATAACCGACATAACTTGCCTTAACAGTGTAAATTCCCGGCGGAACATTTAAAATAACATAGTTACCATTGAGGTCAGTTGAAGCACCGAGCGTTGTTCCCTCAATTATCACATTTGCCCCAATCAATGGCTCCTTTGTTTCCCTGTCAACGACTTTACCAGCAATCTTACCAACCTGAGCCAAAACCAATCCTGGCAAAATTAATAAAAGTGACAAAACTAATAATTTGCGGTACATATCTTTATTCCTCCTGATATGTTTGTTTTAAATTTTGGAGAGTCAATGAGAGGATGTCTACATTCGCGAGATTAGGAGAAGCAACCAATATCAGTGTTTTCAAATTTTTCTTCTCCAAACTTTGTTTTCATTCGTTCACTAATAGATATAACATCTTAAATCAACTTTGTCAAGATTTTTCATATGAAATGAATTTAACAAAGCTTCAAAAACTATGCCAAATTATAACTTTACAATTTTGACATCAAAAATCCCATCTATTGATGAAATCTCACGTAAAACATTCTGCGGAATTTCATTATCAACACTCATCACGGTCAACGCCTTTTGCCCAACGCCATACCTTCCAAGGGAAAGACCTGCTATGTTAATTTCTGAACGAGCAAGAATTGAGCTCACAGATGCAAGCATTCCAGGTTTATCAATATTTGAATAAACAATCAAAATTCCCTCAGGCTTGAATTCAAAATGGAATTCATCAACCCCAACAATTCTTATGTCATTATTTCCAAACACTGTCCCAGAAACAGTTTTAGTTTCCTTATCGGTTTTAACCTCAAATCTCAAAAGATGTGTATAATTCCCGCTATCATCACTTACCTTTTCGCTCACACTTAAACCTATCTCTCTTGCTATAACAGGTGCATTAATATAATTTACTGGCTCGCTCATAAGGTAATTTAACATCCCCTTCAAAAATGCTGAAATTAATATCTGTGATGAATTTTTAAGCATTTCACCAACAAAAATGCCCGTAACACTCTTTACCTTACCCTTTAAAATCTGTGCTTGGAATAGACCGATTTTTTCAGCAAGTAAAAGATAAGGTTTTATTACCTCATTCATCGCAAGTTGTAAAATTTCGGCGTTTACTGCCCCAACGATCGCACGTTCCTTAAGGGCATCAACAATTTGTTGGGCAATTTGAACTGCGACTTTTTCCTGTGCTTCCTCTGTAGCTGCACCAAGATGTGGTGTAACTATGACTTTCGGATGTTTTATCAGCGGATGATCTTTAGGTGGGGGTTCTTCAGAAAAAACATCAAGCGCAGCACCAGCAACATGCCCAGATTCAATTGCTTCAAGCAAAGCCATTTCATCAATTATACCACCGCGAGCGCAGTTTATTATTCTAACTCCACGCTTGCACTTTAAAAGTTCATTTTTCCCTATCATCCCACGAGTTTCTTCATTTAAAGGAACATGAACGGTTATAAAATCGCTTCTCCTATAGATCTCATCAAGTTCTGCAACAAGTTCAACACCGAACTTCCTGGCGACTTCGGATGAAACCACGGGATCATAACCAATTACATTCATTCCAAAAGCCTTACACCGTATCGCAACCTCACGACCTATCCGTCCAAGTCCAATTATCCCGATCGTTTTACCATAAAGCTCCACACCTATAAATTTCTTCCTGTTCCAGTTTCCAGACTTTAAATCTTCACATGCCTGAGGTATGTTCCTTGCGAGGGCAAGAATTAAACTCATAGTATGTTCCGCCGTAGATATCGTATTTCCCCCAGGGGTGTTCATCACGATTATCCCACGCCTTGTAGCTGCATCAACATCAATGTTGTCAACCCCCGCACCTGCACGACCAATTATCTTCAAATTCTTCGCTTCATTTATAATGTCTGCTGTCACCCTCGTCCCGCTTCTCACTATTAAAGCAACATAATCGTTAATTATTCTTTTAATTTCATCTTTTGTGATACCTGGCTTCAAATCAACCGTGAATCCCTCGCTTTTTAAGATATTAACACAGCTTTCTTCAATCGGATCTGTGATTAAAATTTTCATTTCCCTAAAAATTTATGTTTTAATGGCAACAGCTTAAAAATTTTTCATCATCATTTTGAGTTAATTTGCTTTTCTCATATTCAGCAAAGACATTTTGAACTGCACGGACACCATCGCCGGGGTTAAACTCATCAAAACCTGATTCAAGTAATGCCATCTCAATTGCAGATATAACACCAACAATATCAATTTCATCATAATATCCAAGGTGTGAAATTCTAAAAATTTTATCCTTCAAATGCTCTTGTCCCCCTGCAACTGTAACTCCATATTTATATTTCAAAGTCCTCTGAAACTCCTTTTTGTCAATTCCATCCGGGAAATAAACTGCTGTCACAGCGTATGAAGGTGGTTCTCCAAAAAGTTTTAACCCGATCGCTTTACAACCCTCTCTTACTGCTTTGGATAACTTTTCATGTCTTCTCCATATATTTTCAAGCCCCTCTTCCTTTATCATTTTTAAAGCGACATCAAGCGCAACTATCAAAGCAATTGCAGGTGTCCAGGGCGTATCCCCATTCTGAAGAGCTTTCTTTGCCTTTTTCAAACTAAAATAATACTTGGGAAGATTTGACCTCTCAACCATTCCCCAAGCTTTCTCGCTCAAAGCTATAAACGAAAGCCCTGGCGGAATCATCAAACCTTTCTGCGAACCTGTTATCACAACATCAAGTCCCCACTCATCCATATAAAGTTCATGAGCACCAACAGAAGTAATCCCATCAACCACGATAACCGCATCAGAATTCTCGTGAACAATTCTGGAAAGCTCCTTCACATCTGTAAAAACGCCGGTTGATGTCTCACTATGAGTCACAAGAACTGCCTTAACATCGGGATATTTTTTTAACTGCTCTTTGATCTCCTCCGGTGTTACAGCCCTTCCCCACTCAATTTTAACTTCAATCGCCTCAACTCCATAAGCTCGGCATATCTCACCCCACCTCTCACCAAATTTCCCGCCGTTTACAAATATAACCTTATCACCATATGAAAATAAATTTGCAACCGCAGCTTCCATTGCCCCGGTGCCACTGCTTGTCAGAGTATAGACATCTTGCTTTGTTTGAAAAAGATATTTCAAATTTTCATTTACACGAGCGAAAATTTCAATAAACTCAGGATTGCGATGATGAATTATCGGTTGCGCCATTGCAAGTGCGACATTTTCAGGAACTGGAGTTGGTCCTGGTGTGAAAAGACGCTTCTTCATTTTATTTTCCCGTTCGTTTTTAGAAAAAAATAAAATTTTTCTTAATCTTTGTCAAGGGATTTTAAAAGATTTTCAAGTCCAGATTTTTTTAGTTCATCAATCGCCTTATAATTCGTCAAATCAAAATGAATTGGTGTGATTGAAATATAATTGTTCTGCACAGCGGTATGATCAGCGCTTAAATCGCCTTGTTCATAATTTATAAATCTTCCAGCAAGCCAGTAATAGTCTCTGCCATTTGGATCTTTACGAATTTCAAACCAATCATCCCAAAAAGCACTACCTTGACGAGTAACAAGAACTCCTTTTATTTCATTTTCAGAAACAGGTGGGACATTGACATTCAAAAGCGTTCCCTTAGGCAAACCATTTTTGAAAACAAATTCGGCAAGCTTAACGGCAAATTTCGCAGCAAATGAAAAATCGGGGTTTGGAGCGTAAGTTGCAAGTGAAATTGCAATTGAAGGTATCCCAAGTATCGTCCCCTCTGTGGCTGCGGAAACCGTTCCAGAGTAAATGATATTTATTGATGTATTCGTCCCATGATTAATCCCCGAAATTAGAAGATCAATTTTTTTATCCTTCAACAATGCTTTAACAGCAAGTTTAACTGCATCTGCCGGCGTTCCATCAACAGCGTAACCGAAAAGTTCACCATTTTTATAAAACGGATTAACTCTCAAAGGATATTGAACAGTTATCGCATGCCCAACGGCGCTCATTTGTTTTTCTGGGGCAACTACTGTAACATCTGCAATTTTCCTTAACTCCATCGCAAGTGCATAAATTCCCTCGGAATTTATACCATCATCATTTGAAACAAGTATATGCATTTCACTCACTTTTTCTTTTCTTTTAGTTTTTCATCCTGCTTTTTCTGCTTTTTCAGCTCTTCAACTCTTTTAAGTTCTTGATAAGCTTCTTTTCTATCTGGATTTATTTCGGCTGCTTTCTTCAAAACTCTCTCAGCATCCTCAAACCTTCCAACATTTGAATAAACAACACCAAGATAAACATATTGCTCATAATTTAACGGATTATAACTAATCGCTTTTGTAAGGGATTCAATCGCTTTATCATAAAGTTTAAGTTCATTGTAAGCCTGAGCCAAAAGAATTCTTATTATCCAAAAATCATTCCCACCCGAAAGAGCGGTCTCAAGAACTGTTCTCGCATCTGCCCAATTCCCCTGTATTCTATAAATATCAAAAAGACGCTCATAAGCGAGAACAAAGTTTGAATCAAGCGAAACTGCCTTTGAAAAGTAAATTATCGCTGGATAAAGGTCATTCTCTTGAAAGTAAATCTCCCCAATTGTAAAGTTTGTAAGTGGAAACCTTGGCTCAAGTAAAATAGCCCTTCTGAATGCGTCAAGACCACCTGTCTTATCCCCAGATGATAATTTTCTTAAACCTTCACGATATAATTCAACTGCTTCGGCTGACAAATTTTGTTGCTTTACAAAAATCATGCTCCTCAAAACCTCAAGTCTTCGTATAAGTTCATAGTCAGTTAATCTCTTTAATGCCCCGATTATATAATTCCTGCTTTCGGAATAATTTTTTCTAATGTAGTTATCAATTGCAAGGAAAATCTCATAATAAGGTTGAGGGAGATAAGAGGAGTTGTTTAGAAGATTGACGAGAAATTTTTCGTCAAAAAGGGTCCCTTTATTTTTCATGTTTGAGATGCAAACACGCTGGAATATGTTATAATCTTTTTCAACTCCAAAAACTTTCAAATTAGCAAGAAGCGTATCCGGCAAAACAAATTCAAATTTCGTCGTATCAGGATTGTCCCAAAAAGATTCAGATGTAAAGGCATAAGCAAGCGCATCAATGATGAGACGATACTTAAAATTCAGCCCGCTTTCAGTGTTAAGCCAAGAAATGTTCTTAACATCAAGGCGATATTTCTCCGCACTAATTTCATTTTCAATTTTTTCAAAATAACTATTTGCACGTGAAAGCATCGCAAAAACAAGCGTATCGGCAAGGACATTTAATTTCGGTGTCAAAACTGCGTTGACATAATCTTGAAACTGAATTTTCAAACTATCATACATTTTAAGTTTATCTTCTGGCTCAATCGTCGCCGAAACGATTGAATTAAACTTATCAACAAGTTCAATTAGAATATTATCAAGTGATTTGACACATTTTTCCCGTGCATCTTTGTAAAAAGAAAATTTTTTAGCCATATCATCAGCAACAACGCTGAAAAGAACATCGGCAGAACGCTGATAATTACGGTCACTATAAAGTTTAACCCCATCTTGATATGTTTTGAAAGATTTTGAATAACCTTCCCACAAATTTTCAGGGATGTTCATCTCGCCCGAACTTACAACTTTTTCAGAAATTGGATAGTTAATTTTAAATGGCTTTTCAATTTTAAATTTTTTCTCAAATCCCATCATCAATCCCACCTTCCCACCAATAGTTAAAATATCATAAACCTCAGGGTAATAAACATTGCCATCTTGCTGGATTAAAACTTTTGATGTAAATTCCTTCGCAAATTCTTCATCAATTGCCCAATCACCCTCAGGCAAGCAGACAAAATAATAATATGCTCCCCTTGCCACATCAACATCCGTAAAATTTTCGCTTGCTCCCTCAACTGAAAATTTAACCGTTAAATACCTCTCCCCTCTTAAAATTGTCTTCTCGCGAACTTTTAAAGTTACGCTCTGAGAAAAAACCTCACAAGCAAGTAAAAAGATTGATACTATTGTGATTATAAAATGTCTCATCTTTAAAAAACTTTTTGTTTTTCTTTTGAAAATTAGAAAAACCTGAAATCAAAATCAACTTGATTTTTCCAAAGTTTAAAAATCGCTTTATTGTTCTGATATCACCGCCATCCCAAACCCGAAATGATTTTTATGTCCGAATCCCCATTCATATCCAACCTCAATTAATCTTGGATCTGTCTTTATCGTAAATGGTGCAAGAAAACATTTTATATTCATTCTACCAAATTTTATAAGTTTTGAAAATCTTCCGCCCCTTGAATTTATATATTCGCTATCAAATCGCATCTCAAAATCAATATCTTTTACTTTCTCGCCGTATAAAAAATTATATTTTCTTATCAAATCCTCTTTGATCTTGTCAAAATATCCTGGTTCTTCGGGTGTCAGGAAGGTTCTTTTTTCCGCTGGACTTTTGACGACAGCAATGGGGGAGAGAAGACGCAATTTCATTTCGCTATTAAATTTTGGGAGATCAATTTTAATAATTGATTTAACAGTAAAATTAACATCGCCAATTTTAAGATTTCCATCCCTTAAAAACGCAACCGCAATCCCCTCAATGAAAGAATTAAACGGAGAAGAGATGAAAAAGTTAAATTCATCTTGACTTGTCAATTTTATTTCCTCGCTTTCTATCAAAAAGCTTTTAAAGCGAAGAAACGAAAAAGTATAAATCCTGAACCTATCCTTGAAAATACCAAGGTCTTTTAACCTCTTATCGGATTTGAAAGCGTCGCTATGTCTTTTTATCTTGTCCCTTAACTCGGCATAGATGAAATGATTGTAATTTACTGGTATTGATACGGGAATGGATTGAGTAGAAAGGGTGATTTTTAACCGCATAAAAAATCCCCCTTTTTAAATTTAACAGATTTGTCAGCACCGCCCCGCTATTTTCCCCGATGAAAGGCATGTATGATTTAAAACTTTTTATTTAATTTTTCTTCTCTTACTCAAACAAGGGTGGGCTAAAAGAAACCCACCCTTTTTAAATATAAAACATAAACAAGAAAAGTTCAAAAACTTGGCGAAAAGAGAACAGAATTTAAAAACAATCGGCTCAAACTTTGCCAATAAAGCCGAAAGTTTGGATCATCCGCAAACATTATGACCCTCCCTCGTCCAACAGGTTCATCAATCAAATATGCTCTCCCTGGAAATTTTTTCTCCATATCTTCCCAAACGAAACCACTTATGCGAACATCTTTATCCGCAAAAACTCCGGGGTTTGCTCCATCTTTAGATCTTTCAAAGATTAAATTTGAATAAACATGGACAGCAATTTCATCAGTGTAACCAAGCGAAAGAAAGTGTAAAGTATCAAGCTTAACACGCATAATTGCTCCAGGTGTGAATTCAACTCTTTCAGCTGGTTTCTTTTCCCTCGGTTTGACGGTGTCTTTTACCGCCTGAGGTTTTTCATCCTCATATTCATCTTCTTCAGAAGACCCCTCACCTAAAAGTTTCGCAGTTGTAAGTTCAACCCCTTTCAAAGTTGGAAAAACGGAAGCATTTCTCAATGTCACAAGGACACCACCATTTGAAACCCACTCCTTTAACTTTTTCACACCACCATCGCCAAGTAAATTCCTCAGCTGGTTTGCATTTGCATCTGGAATAATAAGGACATTATAACGATAAAGATCAACACTTGAAAAATAATCCCATCTTATCGGGGTAAAGCTATACTCATAAACTTGCTCAAAAAGATACCATATTGCACCATAAGAGGTTTGAGAGACAGGCTCTTCCGTTAAAACAGCCACTTTTGGCTTTTTCAATTCAATCACCCAATTTGAACCAAGATCAATACCACGCTCTGTATACGCAGTGTTTACCGAGTAAAGAGACACGCCGAGCTCTTTTGCAAAAGATTTAATTTTCTGATGGAAATCTTGAATATGTTTATTTCTTTCAACACGAACAATTATCGTCCCCCTTGGAAAATAATCTCCAGATTCAGAGTAAAAATATCTCGTAGCAACCGCAAGTTTAAAATCCGAATCAAGAAGCTTAGCCAACAACTTAGCTGAAGCATCTGTGTCATATTTGAAAAGATAAGCATATTTTGGCGTATCGTTTGGGACATCAACTTCAAATGTGGGTTTTTGATTTATCTTTTCAACTTTAACTTTTGGTGAATCTTCCGTCAAATAACATTCAATACCCCATGCTATAGGCAGATTCCAAGCGGTTACATCATAAAATCCAAGCGGAAGCCGACGCACATTTTTCCCAAGTTTTTTATTATACTCATAAGCAAATTTCGCCTCCCTTAGAAACTCCTCTTCAATTTGTGGATCAGGCTCAAATAAGGCTTTGAGAAGACGTTTCTGAGGTTGATACATTGGGATTATATAAACACCCTTGGGGAAATTTCTTCTCGTGGTTGTTTTCTCAAAATAACTTCTAACATTTTGACTTGTGAATGATTCCTTTGCTTCAAAGACCTCAATTTTATGTTTTAAGCAAAGGTCAATGAACCTTGCTGTCTTCTCCCGATCTTTATCTGGCACTATTACAAATGACTTATATCTTTCCATTTTTGCCTCGTTAAGAGCTGTTTGTCTGAATTTGTAAAAATCAAAAAGTATTTCACTTTTATGGTTAACCGATGCCTCAAGCGTCTTCATTGATGCGATGAAGTGATGGTGTATTCCCTCTTTAAAAGTTATCACTGTTTCATCTTCTCTTTCAAATTGAAAACCCTTTCTTCCACCCGCATCTGTTTCAAATGTCATTCCAATAGCACCATTTAAAGCTGGGTATGAATCCCAATAGCCCGGATAATGCAAATCAAAAACTTCACCAGTATAATAGCTCCATCCATAGTCATCAAATCCACGGGCGATGTTAAGTCCAATGACCTTTGCCCATTTTTTTGTAGTTGCTGGTAAATTTTGATTTACAGGCGGAGCATAGGGAACGAAGAACATATTTTTAGTTTCACCGTGATGATCAGCAAAGACTTGCGGGTTCCAGTAATGGAATTGTTCAACAACTTTTTGCGTCTCTATTTGAGAACAGGCAAAGGCGTCACGATTTAAATCAATCAAGTAATGATTATAATTTGTTTTCATCCTCCAATCACCCCGATGCTCGGATGCGTAAGGGTCGGGATTTCCATATTTTCCAACAAATGTTGCCTTAAACCATGAAACAGCCTTTTGGTGGCTGTCGGGGTTGTGTGGAAGGTTAATTATGACGACAGCATCTTTAAGGATCTTTTTCGTAGTTTCATCCTCTCCTGCACAAAGTTGATATGCAACAAGAATTCCAGCCTCAAAAGCACATGTTTCATCACCGTCTATTGCATAATTCAACCAAACAATTATTGGATTTGATTCAGATATCTTCTTTGCTTCTGATTCAGATGTAATTCTTGGATCTGTTAATTTTTTGATATTTTCTCTTATCTCATCAAGTCGTGAAAGGTTTTCAGGCGAACTTATGAGCAAAAGATACATTCCCCGTCTTTCATAGGATTCACCATATTTTACAACCTTAATACGATTTGATGATTTTGCAAGGGTATCAATGTAACGCTCCATTTCATAGTGCTCAGTTATGAAATCGCCAATTTCATACCCTAAAACTTGCTTTGGGGTTGGGATATATGTGTTGTAAACCCCATTTTTCCAAAATTTGAAATCATCAGCATTGCATATTGAAATTATCAAAAAAGACAAAAAAATTATGATGGATTTCTTCATAACGTTTAAGTTTTTATTTTTTAAGACGAAAACGAACGAGAGGAAGTTTTAAAAAGAAAAACCCGGCATCAGCGAGAAAGCTGAGCCGGGTGAATCAAGGGAAAGTTGAAAACTTTTCTACAAGACAACACCGAGTGAAATTCTATGCGCTTGTTTCAACCTGTAAAGATCTGAATAAGAATAGTCAAACTTCAATCTCACAGACGAACCCGGGATGCCAAGGTTCAAACCAGCTCCTGCATTCAGTGTAAATTTACCATGTCTTTCATCAACAGCATACCTTTTCATTCCACCAAATCTTATGAAGAACATTTCTTTGAAAGCAAATTCGCCACCAAAGAGACCAAGCGCTCTGTAATCCCGCTCGTCTCTATAATCAGCATTCAAAGTAAATCTAAAAGTTTCACCTTCAATCAAATTAAATGTTGCGCCCATTTGAAATGTCAAGGGCAATGACCATTCCTCAGTTTTAAGGTTTGCGATAACATCTGTAGGGTTTGAGCCTGCGGTTGGATATGGATCAACTTTTATAATTAAATCTCTCCCTTCAAGGCGCATCTTCGTTCCAAAATTTGTAAATGACATACCTATTTTCAATCCCCTGAATCCAGTATCATAAAGAGTTCCAATATCAAGGGCAAAGGCGCTGGCGGTTGAATGTGAAATTGTCTCCATAACATATTTTACACTCACACCGATTGAGAACTTATCAGTTAGTCTTCTCGCATAAGCAACGGCAAAGCATGCATCATAAGCGGAGAAGGTTTGACCGCTGGCTCCTTCAGTGTCAAGCCATGTGGTAATTGGCATATCTCCCATTGAAAGATATGTTATCCCAATTCCAACCGCACCCCATCTTCCAAGCGGAACACCCACACCAAGAAATGAAACATTTAAATCAGCAATCCAGTCAGTATTTGCAAACATCACTTCAGTTCTTTTCATCTGTGAAAGCCCAGCTGGATTCCAATAAACAGCTGATGGGTCGTTTGCATTTGCAACGACTGCGCTTGCAAGCGATGAACCTCGTGGATCAACAGGGATTTTAAGAAACGAAGCTGCTGAAGTTCCAACATTATCAAACTGAGCAAACACATAATTTAAGAGAACAATTGAAAGCAAAACCGTAATTATTTGAAACTTTTTCATTTTTCTCTCCAATTTTTTATTTTTCTCAAGATTTTTCAACCGCCCCGAAAGATGGGGCGGAAAATTTTTATTTGATAAGTGCAAACTTCCCTATCACTTCCCCAATTTTTCTCCCTGTTTCATCATAACCCTCAATATGATAAATGTAAACTCCAAAAGCTACCTCCTGCTCGTTATATGTCTGTAAATTCCACCTTGCAATTGAACCACCCTCATGCTGTATAACTCTGATTAGATCACCAGCAACATTGTAAATTCTTATAATTGCCTTCGGCGGAAGATGATGAAATTGAACTTCCTTCTGAACCCCATATTTACCCGTCTCATATGGAGAACTAACAACATACGGGTTTGGAACTACTCTGATATTTTCAAGATCAGATGCAGTCATCGTTGTCGTTGTTTGTTTCACAGTGTTGAATTCATAAACATCATTCTTCGTTAAAATTTTATTTGTTACAATTTTAATTTTATCTCCTGGTGGCACGGAGACCGCTTCTGAATAAATTCTGACCCTGTATGGTATATCAGCAAGCGAAGTTGCGTTAAATTCACCAGGATTTGACTCAGGATATGGTTTGTTGATTATAAAGATTCTATCATAATCATCCCAGTTAAATCCAGTAGCTCCACGGTCACGAATTGCAGCATTTACCTTCGTATTTGTGGTCAAGTTCCATATCTCAAACGGAGCTGTCATCGTCGTCCCAAGTGGATTCAAAGATGAACCAACTTTTGGATAAACAACAGGAGTGCTCACAATTCTTATCTCATAATCTGCTGATAGCGCTTCTCTTGAAAGCGAATCAATAGTTGCTCCAGCATTCCCACCTTCAAATGTTAAATCAATCGTCCATGCATCATAAATATGAACGCTATCCCCATCAACAACCTCATTCCAGTTAACATCGGGAGGCAAATCTTGAACTGGTAAATACAAACCATCAAATATAATTGCGTTATCAAGCGCAGGCTCATAAAAGTATGGGTAATTCTTTATCGTATCACCATTTATCGCAACGACATATTTCCCATCCTGATCTTTTAAATCCATAAGCAACCCAAAAGGTGTATTCCCTTGTTTAAATGTTAAAGTGTATTTTTTCCCTGTTGTCTTCCCCGGGTCAAGAAGAGTGATCGGAATCTTAACACTACTATTTCCGCTTACATGCTTTGCTTCTTTATCAGCGCTACCAAGCGTAACACCTGAAGCAGGTTTACCTGGTATAACAGCAACCGTATTTGTTCCCTCCTTTGGATAACTTCTTATCGCATTTTCAAGCGGTGGTATGGGTCCATCATCATGGTCATAAGCAACAACCGCATACCAGTATTCATAACCGTTATTCACATTTCTATCAATGAAGTAATGCCTTATCCCAGCGTCACTTCCAAGGTTAAAATGTCTTCTCGTTTCGGATTCGCCTTGAATTCCATTTTTTAGATCATAAATGGCAAGTGGGATCCATCCTTGGAACTGACCAAAGGCATCAATGATAGCTTCACCCCATGTTTGACCTCTATCCGTGCTCTTGTAAATTTTATAACCTTCAAATGCATTATTCCCTGTTAACCTGTCATTTATATGGTCAATTGTTCCATCTGGTTTATAATAAATTCCTCTTTCTGAACGATCGTCCCAGTAAAGTATAACCATTCTATCACCCGCCACCGCTCTAACGGATGGCTCTGGCGGGGGTTCAGCTGCACGATAACTATTGTTATAAAGTAATTGACAAAGCATTGCTTTTTTAAACAAATCTCTCTTGTTTCTCGCATGAATTGAGGCGAAGGTAAAAGCAAGCTGCCCTCCTGGAGGAAGGTTAAATGGTCCAGAGGCAACAACATAAGTTATATCAGGTCCATAAGAGTTCGGTGTTTGCGTCCAATCGTTTGGATGTGGGTTAACATTATGTGGTGGTGAAACCCCCGCTGATATTTGATCATACTCTGCAGTTTCAGTTTGCGGGGCTTCGCTGTATGGGAAAACTTGAAATGTAGTTATACCCATTGGTTGCCCTGTGGCAGGATTTATCGGCGTCTCAAGAAACTTTAGCCCAACCCATCCAACATTTGATGCAATTAACCCCTCAACTTTATCATCTCCATCCCACAAATATGTAAAATTCCAAAGCAATGAATCCTCACTGGGTGAATAACCCTCAACATCTGTCCCCGGCGGAATGAACGCTGCAAAATCATCAGTCCATTCATAAGCTCCTTGTTCGGGACAATCTGGATCATCATGAATACCAACATAAACATCATAAAGTGTATCGGTTCCTATGTTCGTAAGGATAAATCTAAAGATTATGAAGTCCTGATTCAAAAAATCATCCCATTGCAAGCCCCAAATATCAAGGCGAATGTCCATCGGTTTTGGCTTATTCCCAGCCTCAGGGTCATTATCTGTAACTACAAAATAAGCCTCTCTTTTTGCAACAACCTCACCGTTAAGAACCCCTGGAAATCCAGTTGAACCAACTGGCGGTTGATTATATGATATTTTTCTCGCATGAGCTGGGAGATCATTTAAAGATGGCCATCTTTGAGGCCAAGATTGCGGTTTGTCGCTAAACGCAATACCAATGTTATTTTTCTCATCAACATAACCCGCATCAAATCCCGGTAGAGGTTGATATTCCTCCTCGCTAAATCTTGCTGCTCCCCTTGTTCCGCTTGCAAAAAACTTGGTATAAGTTCCATCTGGATTTTTTTTCTTAGCTCCAACTATTGGTGCCATTGTCCATCTGTAAGTTATCCCACTCCTTGCCGGAAACTCCCAGCAAAGTCCCCATCTGTCATATCCAAGCGTTGCTGCGTTTGATATACGTGCCCACACATTCCCAACATCAAGAACTGACCTCTTTCTGTCCCCAGGACCAAGCGTCTTCGGCAGAGGTTTTAAGCCCCTTTGAGGGGCAAGGACAGTGTTATAATATTTTTCCTTCGTCATCCAGTTTGGATCTTCCTTAACCTGCGCAATTAAAAGTGAAAATGACCCGAGAATGATAAACAAGAGAAGTAATGCAGTAACCTTTTTCATTTTTGACTCCGATTTTTTATTGATAAAAAATTAACATAGCCCGCCACTCAAGTGGCGGGAAAACCTTAATTTTAAATTTAATGATTAGAAGTTCAATTCTATCCCGATCTCAACATGTCTTGGTGCGCTAAACCAATGTGGTCTGTGTCTGTTTTCAGGCGAAACAGCAGGATTTGTGCTATAATCAGGTCTTCCAGAATCATCAAAAACATTCAAAACATTCCTCTTATTCAAAAGATTTGTAATATCTGCCCAAAGCGTAGCATTTAAAAATCCAAGTTTAAATGTCTTATAAGCTCTGACATCAATATTGCCCGTCCAAGGTTGCCTTCCACTGTTTATTTCACCTGTAAGATAAGTGCCACGAGCATCCGTCGGAGTATATGGAAGACCACTGCCGAAATTACCAATAAAGTTCAACCCCCACGTATCGTAAATAACATTAAAGATAAAGGAGAGTGTATGCGGCTGATCCCACGCAAGCGTTGTGGTTCTTTTCGGCGGAATATAACCTGTCACAGATGCAGTATATGCCTCCCAAAAGTGTGTTGCCCAGTTATCCGCATTGCCTTCGGCTCTTGAATAAGTATAATTTATCTGAAACGCATAATGATTGCTTAATCTCTTTCTCAATGCAAACTCAATCCCTCTTGAATTAGCATAATCAAGATTTACAATTTGTGTGTAAGTGTACGGATCTCTGAAATATCTCTTCGTTGAGATATAATCATATGTGTCTTTGTAAAACGCGGTTATACTCATAACGATATCTTCACTTAAAATTACATCTGCCCCAACCTCATAAGCATGCGTTGTCTCAGGCTTTAAGTTTGGATTTCCAATCCTTGGCTCATAACCTTGAGCAAGATTGGGATATGGGTAATTTGGATTATTCTGGTTAAACCTCCTATAAAGGAAAAACATATCAGGATACTGGTAAAATTGTCCATAAGCGAAATGAATTTTTGCTCTATCTGAAATCGGGTGTGAAAAACCAATTCTTGGGCTTATATGCCATTTAGGCTTAACATTCCCAACCTTTGTAATATCAGCATTAGGATCAGTTGCCCTAAGGTCAATAACTTTATAAACATCTGGTGCCTTCGGATTTAAGTAATCAAAGCGAATACCAACATTTATGATAAGGTCTGAAATTTCAATTTTGTCCTGAATGTAAGCAGCAGCCTGAACCGGTCTGAATTTATAATAAGCAGTCTCATAATGACGCGTTTCTTCGGGTTGCAATGTATCAAGATGATCCCAATAATTGTTAACACCATTTATCCACCAATCACTTAAATCATACTGTTTATATTCAAAACCGAATTTAACAAAATTATATCTATCAATTTGGCTTGCAAAGCTTGCTGAAAATGTATTCGTCAAAACGAAATAATGTTGAACATAATCATCCATTGAGATAGCCATCACATCAACTTTGTCAATTCCCGCCTGTTGTAATCTTGAGATCAAATCAGGTGTTAACTTAGTTCCCTTTCTGATTGTATCACCATTGATCACATAATCTCTATAAAGCGGAAACCCCATCTTCAATGCGTCTCTCAACCATAAAGTCGCCCTGTAAGGACCACCAAACTCATAGTTTGAAGTAGAATCAAATAAGTTATTACCTCTAACAGGCGTAAATATCCTTGAGAAATCACCTTTAAGTTCCTCCTCATAGATGTAAAATTTATATCTTGTATTAAATTGCGAAAACTTAACCTCATAATAAGTGTTTCCACTCAAGGCATGGGTTAAATGAGCCGTGTAAAGTGTACTGGTTCTATAATTAGTCCCTTGAAATTCAGGAAGGCTTGGATCCTGCATTTTCAACAGGTACTGATACTTAAAATAATGGTCGTAACCTTTATTCTTTCTATCAGTTAATGCATAACCGAGGCGAAGTTTCAAGTTTTCAAAGAATTTCAATGTGAGTTTAGCATTACCCCTAACCCTACTGTCAAAGAAGCCAAGATTTTCATAGTTGTGTTGAATTATTCTGCCACCCGGGGTTTTATATGTCGGACCTGTAAATCTGTTTAAATAAGTTCTTGTGAAAGACCTATCACCGCTGACGAAAAATGTAGCGAAATCCTTACCTGGGATGACCGGACCGCTAAGTGAAATCTCACCTCTGAATGTTCCCCAATCATTATCTTTCCATCCAAGTTTGCCAAATTGGTCTGTGCCGACTCTGAAATTACCAGCAAATTTAGGTCCTCCTTCCTGTGTCACGATATTAACAACCGCTGATTGTGCCTGCCCATACTCGGCATTAAATGTCCCAGATAAAATTGAAACAGAAGCAATCCCGAGTCGGGATATATCAAGGGCTGAACCCCCATAAAGCAAATCATCAACCCTTATACCGTCAACGACATAGCTTACCTCGGTTGTTCGCCCACCTCTGACATGTATTCCATTGTCTCCACCACCAAGTCCCCCATTAT